>Ga0214477_100065_pt1 | contig 63608 bp, 45 predicted proteins | sample M1_20Mar14CPVII9_FD_165058 | JGI IMG/M metagenome (GOLD analysis project Ga0214477, IMG submission 165058) | Marine eukaryotic communities from Monterey Bay, California, United States - M1_20Mar14CPVII9sort6BwellC16 | ecosystem: Environmental > Aquatic > Marine > Unclassified | place: USA...
CACCAAATAGCTGGGTATGGAAATGGTATCCAAGAGGAGAAGAGTGGATGCATGGTACCAAAAGATACGGTTCAAGTGTAGTTGAGAATCTCAGCAGACAATGGTGGGATGAAGGGGTTCCTTTCTAAGCAGCATATAGAAGCTAATTGTTATATAGCACTTTCATACAAACATTTATATATCATTCACCTGCAACAATGTATAAGAATTTTCTCTTAGTGGTATCCTAGCAAGAAAAGAGATATCTCTTTTTCGATGAGAGCGAGGGAAATGGAAATGAATGATGCTGGTACGAGGTTCGTTGTGTGCATGACATCGATTCCTAGTTGATAGGGCCTCCCTCCAACATTAATAGACGGCCAAAGGTAGCAAGAACTATATTAGATATGGCTAGAATTATACCTAAGAAAAAGTTCAGACGGAAGAGCAATTCATCAGTTGATAAGAATTGCAAAGACGATGAAACTGATAGAGGCAGTCATGCTACCACCAATACCAATACCAGTGGATATATACCACCCAATAAATCATATCATGGTCCATTGCATACAAATAGACAGGCTAAAGATGTATTAGATTCACATATGCCAACAAATGATAAAGCTTCTCAAATTATAGACACATCTTATACTCACAATTCATCCCCACAACAGCTACCGCCAACTACTGCTATCGATTACGATGACGATAAAACAATAGATATTAGAGAATCAAGCTCATCTAATGATGCGGTACTAATGGGTGAAAAGTTAGATGTTGTAAATACCCAATCTCCAACTAGAACACCACTACCTACACAACAACAAAATAATAGACCTCGCCTGCCGAGTAGCAACAATAGTAACATTGCAAAAGAAACGGACAAGGATGATGTTGATGATGGAGAATATAGTAAATGGTGGTTTTTGGCATCTATATCAGAATCTTTTGATACCGCTGCCTTACCTAGTCCACAACGTAATAATAATGATCAAATCAATACAACACCAACAAAGAAAAGATCTAGTAGTAGAGGTAAGTATCAAAAACAAGGTTCTGGGGAAAGTTTCTCAGTGTCACCTCATAAAGATGGTATAGAAGTAAAAGTATCAAAATCTGGGGATTCAGATAGTCCTATGCATGGTAGTAATGATAATGATACTGCCGGTAGAATGTATGAGCTACCATCATGGAATAAGTCATCAGCAGATGGTATGGCATCACAATCTCCAACCAGATCTCATACATATAAATCATCTACTCAAATGAAATCAAGTACACCAAAGAGTGGAAGAGAATACATAGAAAAAGAACAAAGAATACGAAACAAATGGATTGCAAAAATGAATGGTGCATTGGGTGGCACTGTCAAATTTGATAATAATAATAACAATGATGATGAAGAATCTTTATCTACAATGGGCCAATATCAGTATATACCTCCGAAGATGCCTATGATACTACCTACACATTCACGAACGTCTGATTGGGATATGAAAAGTATGTTATCTAACATAAGCAGAAAGACACGATCAACGTCCGAGGGACAGATACAATGGACGCCACAAGATAGTTCCTATGGAGCTGCGGTACCAGCATTTGGTTTCATACCAAAGCGGATACGAAAGCTACTTGAAGGTATAATATTTGTTATCTTAGTATGTTTATTGCTATTTGTTGTAGTTAAACTCGGGATAATGTTGAAAAACTCATCCTCGTCGTCAGGTGGAGGGCAGGATATAGAATTTGATGATGATGACCATTATATAGCAAATGATGGAGAGGAAAGCGGAGATAGCAACGATGAGAGTAATGATCAAGATCAAGATAGATTTAGGATATAGTAGGAGAATTACATAGTACTATGAGGGGGATTCTTTCAATAAGTAAAGAGTCTATAATCTATAGCTTCACTGCCATGCAGCATCAGATTCAGAATCTATTGCATCCTCCATGCCGCCATCACTCGGCTTCTCCTCTGCATAGCTGCTAGTATCATCTGGTTCTCCATACGACTCTCTACTTAACTCTTCCAACCTGAGCAGCTGCTTTTCAGCTATGTAAACATTGTTCTCTACCCATTCCTTTCTTTTAGGGGGTTGTGAGTGTTTTAAGTGGCAGTGAACGGTTTGTTCTCCACAGATTCCCGTGCGCGTGAGTAGACGGTGTTATTCAACGGACGATGATAGGCGATTAGTAGCATACTCCTACCATAATTCCTAAATATATTGATTGAATAGTGTATTAGCTTGTTAGCTGCATACTGCTACATAAAACAGTTATACTCAACAACGTTCTAATACGATAGAGAAATCAAAGATGAAAAGAAATACAAAGTCAATAGCATACATATCACTTCTGCTTGCAATAAAACCAGTGATATCATCACATCACAAACAACTACAGCATCTACCTATCAGCTATCACGAATACTCTTCTTGCGACTTCTTGCAATAGTATACACGGCGGCATTTAGTGTTGCTAAATTCCAGAATAAAGGACTTATAGGTGACAATGGTATATTGCCAGCGAGGAATGTGTTGAATGATGCTGAAAGTCGAGGAATAGCTAACACATCATGTGTACTTTCACATACCGACATAGGTATACTGCCAGCGAGGAATGTGTTGAATGATGCTGAAAGTCGAGGAATTGCTACTCGTTTACGAGATAGAGTATAGAAGATTATATGATATCTTCTGTAGGTGAAACATTGAAACAAATTTGCTATATACAATTACTTCAAATATCAAGCCAGTTATATTTGTTCGGTCAGAAAAGGACACATCACCTCATAACTAAACAAATACTTCAAATATCAATATCAAGACAAGTTGAGCATAGTATTAGTGTATTCAATACACAATTACAATGCTGCTGGTATACACTTAGTTTCCTCCGGTGTACTTTAGCTCGGACAAGCCGTAACACCAATCTCCGGCAAGCCACCTAATGACAGAGTAGCAACTATTGGATGTATGAGAGCAAGGGAATGTTGTGTAGATACTGTTGAAAATCTCCTCCAAACGGCCAATGAGATGATCGGTATCACATGTACCTCGAGCTTCCATCTCTTCAATGAAGATTGATGCCTCTCTACGCAAGAATGATGCTTCATCCTTGAATGAATCATACTCCTCCTTCGTAAAGTATACATGTTCTTTCTCAATTTCGGATGGGTTGATTTCATCATCAATTTGTTGCATGACTTCATGATATGCAGCCATGGTTTGCACATTTCGATGTTGTGATTGGGTGTATTCTGCTTTATTACGATCCGATGAACAGTAGGAACAGTTGCAGTCCGGTTTCCTGGTGGAAGACTTGGTCTGTTCTGCCACTTGCCATTTGAGCTTCTTCTCACTCTGCTTTTCCTTCTTCTTACTAGCTTTGGGTATAGATGTAGACTTTGTTGCCCGAGAGCCAAGTTGTTTACCCGAACGGGTAACACGGGGTGGCTGCTCTTGATCGGAATCAGCAGAGTCATCGGATACATCACTTGGGGATGAGTTATTGGACACAGTTGACAATGAAGACGATGCGGACTTCTTAGCAGCACGAGAGCGTTCATCTTCCATCGTATCATCATTAGATGACAACGAAGTGTCCACATCAGAAGGGTTGGATGAGGGCTCACCATGATGATATGTTGCGGCCTGTTTTGAAAGATAGGAAAAAGATATGGATATCCAGGTGAGTTTCTTCATTTTGGTGTGAGTATCAACAACAAGATTCAAAGTACAAAGTACTTACTCTATGCCGTTTTGCTTCCTTATCCCAGGGTTTAGCTGTCTTGCCATTGTTGTGACCGCCATGCATAAACACACGACGACGTTCGGAAGAGGGATCTTCGACAGGATTAGATTGAGTGGGAGATGAAGATTCAACAGACGTACGGAGTGCCTTCTTTTTAGCTGGCTCGCTACCCGATAGAGAATCACTATCCAATGTTGATAATGTTTGAGAAGATGGGGAATCTTCCTCACTGACAGATAGAGAATCAACATACGTACGGCGTGCCTTCTTCTTAGCCGGCTCACCACTGGCAAGTGCCAACTTTCCGCTCTCGGTAATATGTTCACCACGTCTCTTTGCCCTTACAGTCTCATTGTGGACAAGGGTGTCATTTAGTGAGATATCGGTATTGGATAACTCCTTAGTATCAGATGATGGGGCTTTGGGCAAATGGAGATAATGTGTAGCAAGCTGTTTCGGTTTGGCTGGTACGAATGATGCCTTCAACCGTCGAAGGATATGCTTCCTATCCACACAGATACCTGTGGCGTCTTCAATCTCTTGTTTAGTACCTTTCATTTTAGCAGCAATTGCAACGCCGGCATCAGTATTCAACAACATTGGAATACTCAAGCATACGGCAAGATCAGTAATAACGGACATTGGCATTTCATTAGTACAGGCACCGTAATAGTTTTTGTTCTCCATACCGATACAAAGTCTCCTTGGCACATATTCGTGCTTTCCCGGACCCTGTATAGAATGAAAAGAATATTAGAAACGGGTATGAAAAGATCAAGGGAAAGATGAGTGGTCTTACCGGGAAGAATGCAGCTTTCAATTCCAATGAAGATAGACTCGTGGCACTTTTCCTACGAGTACTACTACGACGACGTGCGGTGGAAGTAGTTGTACTTTGGGTTGGAATCTTCTGAATAGTCTCAATCGTATCAAGGATGGAAGTATCAAGATTGGTAGTATCAACAATCCTGCCTAATAAACAACAAGCCTTCTTCTCAAAACGACTGATCATCCAACGAAGTGTATGTTTACACCATTTGATAGTGATACATCTCAATCCCCACTGTAGTTTGAACTCTCTCGACTTCTTACTCAGTTTCGGGAATGTACTACTCATATAATCGGTGACAGCTTCTTCTATATCCTTCTTCTTCATATTGAGAAGAGTCTTACCATCAATGTTGAGATTAACACCACGTGTGAGTTTCAAAAGAACTTGGTTAGATTCAAAGTCGATGAGTCCACAATGTGTTGCCTCCCTTTTATTGTTAGCATATAGATGACTGATACTACCTGGCATAGAAGGGATGGTTGGGGATGTTCTATCCCTGATTGTTTTTAAGAATGTAAGAGCCTCCACACTAAACTCAATTCTTTCAAAACTTTCACATAGACCTTCTCTCTTCTCAAATGTAGTAATGGCCTTTCCTAGAGCAGTCTGATCGATTTGTCTGATCGTCAACTCCCCCAACTTCTTATTCTGGGAATTTGTAGCTTGTACAACACCCCATAGCAGGTCTTGTCTTGCAATACGTGACCAGTTGTCTAACTTTTTATCATTTACTTTGAATCTCTCCTTCCAGTCTTCATATGTCATATCTGAACAAACCTCCCCTACATCCTCCTCTACACACAAAGCATGTAGAGCTTTGAGATAGAACCGATCACCTTTGACATTAGGGTTTCCACGTTGAAAACTTTGTTTATTCCATCTAACCTTCTTTGCTGCCAATTTCCGTTGTTCTACGATTGGAAGATTAGGTTCCTCCTCCTGTACCGCGGCAAGACTTTCTTCATATCGTGCTTTCTGAAATTCTACAGCACGTTCATTGACTTTGAAATCTGGACTATTCCTGTCGTGGGCTGGCATCTGATAAAAACAATAAACAATTAGAAAAAATAAATAATCTGTGTGAGTTATTACAACATACAGTTGATATGAATTAGAAACATGACATGGCAGTGCAAAAGTACAACGACACGAATGAGATATTATTATCCACACACACACACTCTTACCACTTGATTAATATATCTTCCGTATACTATGTTGTTTCATCTGATAATATAATGCAGAATGGATTATATTTACCCGATTTCTTGACAGTGGTAGTTGTGTTTGTATACCAAAGACGAAGATGGTAAATTGCTCGATACGAAAGATAATTACTTTGACTTCAAAGGTTGGCGGCTGGTAATAAAACGAGTAAGCTGAAAATGGTACCAATGTCTTGTGTATATTTATGACCTCCTTCTGGCTATATGCAGTGGCCGCTAAGCTAGTATTGAAAGATGTTTTATTACCAAAGTAATGGTGCAAGTCGAACAACTTTGCTTTTGTTTGAGATTTGAGAGTGGGAGAGGATACCGATGGATACCGGTTGCCGAGATATTCATTTTGCGAGAAAAAATATGCGCTATTTCATATGGTCACTGCTTCTATTATATCAATAACTAGCGGTCGAAAGTTTGTATATGTGTCACTGAGATGCTATAGAGAAGGTCGGTGTGCTTCGAACGGTGTTAATAAGCAATCTAGGAGGTTAGATACGGTCAAAAGTCTCGGCAGATGAGGAGGGTAAAAGTTACTGTTTGCTGGAGTGTACAAGAAAAATCTTACCCATCACCTCAATCATCTCATCATCATCTTTTCTATAACTATAACTACATTTGCAGCAAAGTAATAGTAGTAGTGATGCCTCGCAGAAGTACAAAAAGGAGGGGTTGGAAACTATGAAACAGGCTACCAAGGCTGCATATTCTACATCATCATCTAGTAGTGCTAGTGGTAAGCTCATTTCTGGACTAAGATTGGGTAATCCCATCAACGAATATTTTATTACCCCTTCTCCATCACCCATTTGCATACATACAATTGCAATACCAGAAAGCGCACCGATATGCCAAGGCTTGACGTTCAGAATACGCTTACACCATTTTCGACTCTCTTTCAGTCTGCCCATCATGAAGAGTAGTGTTGCTAATCTATTTGCAGGTTCCACCCAATTCGTTAATTCGAGATTATCCACAGTGCCGTCAATACTGCAATGTTTTCTTATCAACTCCAGATATCTTCTTTCAGCTTCAGGCCATTGGTTTTGTTCAACAGTTGTATCTTCAATCTTTCTGAGCTCAATCTCATTTGCTCGACCCCTTTCGCCATACCACAATAACCAAAGCTCTTGTATTACAAGCTCTTGATTTTGACTGTCCGAGTATTCCCTATTGTTATCTAGATGTTCAGGGTCCAATTGTTTGATAAGTTCTATCTCTCTTTCTAACCTCATCTTTCTACTTGATGTCAGTATATTTGATGTATTCTTTATTGTTGTATCAGTATTAGATTCTCCACCACTATTCTTCAACATACCTTCTAAAGCATTTTTTTGTTTATCAATGTCTATAGGACTGTCATCACTAGTAATCTCCTCCTCAGCATCATTATCATTTGGTATTGTATAAAGTATCGTTTGATACCTTGTATTGCAATTGTAATAACGAGCAGGGGTAATATTGACAATTAGAGCATATGATATGTCACTCAAACAAGCGCCGAATATTACCACAGCAACAATACTGAAGAACGACTGTATCATTATTTCTATTCAATACTGAGGAGACAACTAATCTGAATGACAGTAGTTATTATTGCGAAGGATAGTAGCGAATTGTCTACCTTACCTAACTCGTCCACGTCTCACACAAGATCGCCGCCCGCCACATATCTACATCTCCGATGTGGGGAGCTAGGCTATGTATCTACTGAAACTCGTAAAGTTGCAAGCCGGCGATGAAGATGATGGAGGTCAACGACGGAGTAGTGCCTGATTGTGTGATTTGATGTGCTCATAATTTATTAGCAAGAGCTCCTATCATCAAGACCGAGAGACTGAGAATGGTTGACACAGTTGAGGCTATCAAGGCGGCAGAAGCAGCTGATGCTGATGACAGGCAGAAGGCTATTGATTCTTTTGACAACTGTGATGATGTGAAATCATCCAAAGAAGATAAGAAGTTGGCTCCTAGCAATCTAGCAAAGCGGAAGTTATGTGAGATAGAAGACGAAGACAATCTCTCCATTGATCAAGGGAAGAAGTTTAGTAGTGATAATGATGAATTCTTCAAGTCTTCATCTACCTATGAGAAGAAGACAAAGGTGATGGAGGATCAGGATGACTTACTTCGAGAGAAATGCGAGTACTCTTCGTGGTGTTACTATAATGGAGATGGGGTAACCGCAGGCGATGAATACAAGGAGAGCGCTTTTACTGACAAGGACGATATAGCATATGATATGGTCACCTCCTTTGACTATGATCTTTCTGACTTCATGTACTGATATATGTTGGTCATATGACAAGTGTTTCTCATGTACTTTTATTGTGTAAAGCATTAGGGTTTATGTTGTTACTGCTGAAGTATTACTTATCACCATTATCACTCAAGGATTCAATGTAGCTTGCAATAGTATTGGCAACATCTTTCACTTCTCTTTGTTGTTTTTTATTAGACTTGCCCATCCTTTCATCATCTAGCTGCTTCAAGATAAAGTTATAAGATGATGATAGCAGAGAAACAGCTCCCCTTGGTAACACTTTTGCAATACCTTCTCGTACTGTTACTGGTGTTAGATGGCCTCCCGGTAATCTTGCAAACTTTACATCATGTGGCAAATGTGAATCATCTTCGTCACCTTTTACTTTTGTTGAATTGGACTCTGAGTCTTCTTCTTCTACCTCATCGTATGCAGTCAGTAGTGTTCTTGCCAAGCGACTGCCTTGATCTATAGGATCGTCATCAAACTGTACGATCAAATTACTTCTTGAGCTTTGTCTATAGCAGCCATCAGGATCAGAAATATTATCCCACAACTCATTGGGTGTGGGTGTAAACTCTAGGTCTTCGGTCTCGGGTGTAAGGGCTTCACCAATCTGCTTTGCACCTTTGACTACATTTTGTACCACATCTCCAAAAACATCTACAAGATCTAAATCTTCAGCCTCGTATCGATCATAACGATACCGTCTTCTTCTGTCATCAATATTTTCCTTAGCGCGTCTTCTTTGTCTACTTCTACTACTACTTTGAGGTCGACGACGATCATCCGAAACATCATCTCGTCGACCAGCTCCTCTTCTTCTTTGCTGCTCCTCACGCTGCTGTCCACGTTTCCTCTTCTTTACAGTTCGATCCAACGTTTCTACACCCGGTATCGATGAGGATGCACCCCAGTTTGCAAAACCAAGGTAAACCATTCCATCTCTGCCACTTCGAATTAAACGATTACCCTTTCCCATTGATAGGCATCGTTGTGATATACTTGGATGAGAACATGATATGGCTTGAATTCGTGCTCCCAAGCTGTGTCCAATCCCTACTATTGGAACATCTTTCATGAAATCTTCCACTTCTGTAGCATTCATATATGTACAGTATTCATCCAATACTACATCACGATATACATCATTAAAATTCCGTTGTATACTTTCAGCCAATGATAAATGATCAAGCGGATTGTTTGTTGCCCTAGTCTCTCCTCTTTTTCTTCTACTATAATCTTCATCATCATCTATACCACCTTCATCAAACATCCATTTCTCTACTTTATTCACTAATCCTTTACCTGGAAGGACAAGTGGTATCGGTGTGGCAACTACCACGGCATTACACTTTATTGCAATATCTTCTAATAGTGAACCATAAAACTTTCGAGGATATGACCCAAAGAATGTTCCACCTATGAAATGTATAATGGCATTTGGTCTTGATGGAATATCTTTGTTCTTTGATTCATCAAGAAGAAGTTGTGGAGGAAAGACTATTGATGTCGATCGATATGTTTCCCATTCACATTTTGGAGTTGATGGAGGTCGAGATGATCTATATCTTCTTTCATCATCATACTGGTTGTCTTCAGGATCACTTATATATGAGTACTGTTCATCTTCATATATGTCAGTTGAGTATCTTTCAAAACTTTGTCTGTCATCATCTCTTCTTGGTGATTTAGCAGTTGATTTTGATGACGCTGATGATCTCCTTTTGTTATCTTTAAATGTTTCATCATACCTCGTTTGTATCGGTCTTCTTTTACTTGATGGCTGAATAACTTCAACCTCATCTTCTATAGTTGACGACTTCAATGTAGATTCATCCCGATTAGTAGATTCTATATCGGTCGATAAACTTGAGTCAGATAATCTACCTTTTATTTCCACTTTCTCATCGTTAATGCCTGTTGACTTCTTCATTTCTGCTTCTTGATCATAATCTTTGTGTACACCTCGCTGTTTCCTACGTTTCATTGCCTCTTCAAATCTCTTTTGCAATTGCTCTTCAGTTGTTGTTGTTGTAGGTGTATTCATATCATCGCTATTGTTTGATCTATTTATATTTTGATCTTCTTCCACTGACATATAAAGTGGAACTAATCTGCTTGTATATCTATGATGATGGTTAACTTTTACTAATTTTGTTGTTGATGGCAATGAAGTGTATGATGTTTGGTATCTCCTCAAAGAAGTAGATGAGCAAAATGCCGCTCTATAAGTGAATCCATCGACGAAAGAAACTAAAGATGTATTATCTGTATTTATCAATAAGATGATGTAAACTACCAAACTAAATAAAGCCAAGGAATGACAGTGCTTCACCATGATGTGAGTATTGTGTATCGTATCTTTTTGAGATGGAGACAGGCCGCCAGAGTACCTAATAACCAAAATAGCGTTAAAAAATGATCTTACGATGATACCATCGGTATACGAAATACTATATTGATACCATTATCACTATATTGTTTGCTCAACTACTCACACGGATCGATCATCATCAATTTGAAGGATACCTGATACCGACTAATAAATTTCTATGCCACACAAGTATTTTATGAGAGTGCATGTTCATGTATATTGACTATTGATATACCTATTTCCGTGGTTGATATTATTGTTGGAGTATATATAACATACGCAATAGTGTTTTTGACAATCGTTGGAATAGGTTGACGTAGTAGTATAGTCGCCTCATTGATAAATTAGAGAGGGCTGCGATATGAAGCACATCAACACATCAACAATTGCAATAATCATCTTATACATCACTTTATTATGCTGCAATAATAATGTTATTCAAACAGCTCATGCTCTCGAGGCAACATTCACACCCAATCCTGAAGATTCAATAGAAAACGGTGGAGATGGCGGCCCTCTCCCCGTGTCAATGCAGCAACGTAAGCAATTACTAGAATTAGAAGCAGCAATTATAAACTCACAAGACCCTGCAGCAACACTAAATCATGTAGCACAACAAAACAACATGTCACAGGAAGAGTTGGCAGGTATGCTTGAGCGTAATCATAAAGATCTCCAAGAGTCAGGTCAATTAGAGGGCATGATGGGTGAGGTTAATGCCTCTTTGGCAGCACAGCAACAACAAGGTAGTAGATCAATGTCTGGATCGTTGCCCCGTCGTATTGTTAGCTTAATCACTTCCATCATCTTGGCTCTAATCAGGACTGCGTCAGTACAAATATCTAAAAATCCAAAGCAATCTACACTGCTGTTTATATTACTAATAGCTTCATTACTGTCGATATACAACGCACCAAAGAATGGTATAGTGATCTCTACAGGTGTATTTCCACCCTTTTGTCGAGGTCATACCACTCTATTAGAACCACCAATTGATTATTTAGAAAGATATAGTGTACAAAGCTATGAAAGGAATGGTGGATGGATTAGTAGTTTGCCAGAAGCTACAAACAAACAGAAGAAGAAGAAGAAGTCAAAGAGTAATAAGCAAGTAGGTGGAGTAGGCATGACTAGCTCATTAGATATTGATACATCAAATGTCGAAGAGGGTGAAGTTACAGTCAATACAAATCGACGAGTGGATGGTTATACACTCATCACAACTGCATCAACATTACTAACCATAGATGAAACAGATGAAGAAGATGAAGAGTTGCAACTAGAAGAGATTGATTGTATGCATGAATCTATCAAAGCAATAATCGAAGAGAGAAAGTTTACAGAGTTTATACCAGGTAAAGATGCACGATCATTAAAGTTTAGATCATTTCTTATTGAGGACGATATGTCAGAAGGTGCAATCTTTTCAATGAAGCTACTCGGAGACTTTGGAAGATATGGAATACAACCATTGTGTATTTCATATGAGATTGATAATGATGACGACTCTGATGAGGAAGAAGAGAGCACATCATCACCAATGACTCATTGTGTTGCTTTTCACACACTTACTGGTGGTCATTTTGATGGTGAATTACAATTCTTGGTACAGGAAACAACAGAAGGAGATGTGATCAGTGTTACACTTGCCATACCCAAGGGCGGCCGTGCACCATCTACTCGACTAGCGGAATCAATGGTATCATCACTCACTTCATCAATTGCTCAATCAGCACTAATACGCACCAAACAAACATTAGCAAGGAGGAGTCAAAGTAAGAGTTATCGTACCCAAGCTACTAGTAGAGCAAAGAAGAAACGGCACATGAGATTTGAACAGGAAAAGTTACAGGAAGAGATGGCAGCAGAAAGAAAACGAAAGTGGAAGCGGAATAATAAAGATGTTGGAAGATACAGACCAACAGGATGTAGAGGACCTAGCGGAGGTCCAAAGTTTGGATTCTAATATCTTTTCTAATCTCGATGAGAGAGGCATATCTTATGTCAAACTAGCATAACTTAATCAGACCAACCATCACCTCGACTACATTCAAAGTCACCATTCCTATCTGATGATGCAATGTTTTCAATCCTCCAACAATCTAGATCTGGAGGTCTTCTGTTCTTTCTCAGTTCCCATTGCCATCTCCTCATTCTACCATCAGATGATATGCTTTTCATTACTTGAGTAGCTATCCACCCATTTTCTCCACCTACTCGATTGATATCTGTTTCTACTTCCCATGATTTGCCATTCATTGCAATTCCATAAAATGATGTTGGGAATTCATTTGCAGTTTCATGACATAATTCTATAAACTCTGTAATGTTATATTTGAAGATATGTTTTGTTATTTCTGAAGAGAATTCCCACACTAATCGAAGACCTGCATCATCATCGTTATTGTTCAGAGAATGCATTATCAAAGGTATTACATCTTCAGGTTTTATTGATGAGTCTGAAGCATCCTCGATAGTACCAATCCGACTGTTTGTTAATGAACTAAACAATACTTCATCACTTATCATCTCTGAAGAGGATGTTGATGATAGTGATGTTGATGTGATATGTATCTTTGTAAATATAAAGCCATCAATGCACGGAGCTACAACAAAGTAGACAAGAGCAATGGCATAGAGGACAGGAGTATAATATAGTTGCATATTACCGTATGTTTGGAATGAAATGCAAAAATAAAATTTAGCGAATTTATTTTGAAGCCAATATATCGAGTTAGAACTTCGTTCTTTTTAAAGGAACTAGCTCATAATCTCAACTAGTTCCCATTGAAATAACAAAGGACCTAGTACATATCTTCATTGATAAATAAATTCGCTAAATTTCTAGGTGGGTTCAAAAACATACCATGGAGGATCGAACTCGTGAACTATTTTTGAGTGTGAAAGGTAGTAGTCAAGACTATAATTTTAGCTGGATACCTTCCTTCGCAGTCGAATATGGAAAGTCAGCTCAATATTGGATGCAACATAACTCACGCACCAAATGTGTTATAGTACTATATGATGCATCAATGGATAGGACTTTACATAAGCTTTCCATCGATATATGGGTCGGCGGTGTAGACTTACCATGAAAAAATATTTTTGCATAACATTCCAAACATAATAAACACTGTAGAAATGTACCTCTGTTTAGGTGCGACAAGACACGAGAAACAGCTGTCGGCCATCAACTATAAATTACAATGTACCCTACTGCTACCTTGCTAACTATCAGCCGATAACATATATAGTTGACAAACCCCTAACATATATTACCTCTCTATATCATGAAGACATTTCTTCCAGCCTTTGCTGGATTTGCAGCCACTAGTCGGCATGATATCCATGTCAGAAGTTGTCGTCAAAATAGTATCATTTGCAACGAAAAAAGATATGATGGCGATGGTGATGGCAGGATACAATATAATGTTGATGGGGATGACAACAATATATCCAGACGTTCACTACTTCATTCAGTTGGATTGTCCATTGCTGGAACAGTCTCATCCGGTCCAGCTTCCGCATTACTCCGTTATGTATCCATAGATACCCATCATTTTGATGCAGCCAATGCCAATGCAATTGGGCTAGTACAATTCCCATGTAAACCAGGTTCTCTTGCAAACACCTATCACATGATGAGAGCAGGAGAAAGTGGTCTAGAAGCAGAAGGTATACTCAGGTAAGCAATTTGGTGCTCATATCAGCTCATATTATTCTTTCCTGATCATAATGATCTCATTCCTTAATAGCACCAATCCATTGTTTATGACGAACCGAGATGATGCATTGACACCGATCGGTATGGCACAAGTCGAAGAGACATGTAATAAGATGTTATCCCTTGATATAAATCCATCGGTGGTTAAGTACAGCCTTGCATCAAAGTGTTTAGATACAGCCAATATCATAGCAAATACAATGATGATTGGTAGAAATAGGATAGTTCCCGAGTTTACATTCATGGTAAGTATCATGTCTTTGCGTATCAGGACATTCACATCTTACGCTTACATCTCTTACATCACTCTCAACACCTATATTTATTATCAGGATGGCCGAGGAGCTGGATTCTTCGACGGTAAGCCATTGGAGAGTGCCGAGCCTGCATTATGGGCAATGGATAATCAGGAAGCAGGGAATGAAGGAAGAGATGGTGCTCCACCACCAACTGATGATGGCACAGGTAACGAATCATTACATGATCAAGTCATCAGGTTGAGACAACTCATTAGTATATTGGAGACGCAGTACTCGGGTGACGATATCCTTCTGGTTTTCCCCGATGGTACAAGTCCTGCACTCCTTTCCTGCTTGATTGCAGGTATTCCATTGAAGGATGTACATGCATTAAACTATGAACCTGGAGAGGTACGAATTAGTGTTGATATGCCATCAACAGAGAGTCTGCTAAAAGAAAAGATATCATCACCTCAGTATAAAGAGATTCTTGCTAAAGGCAAAACTGAGCTTGTATCTTTGAGAAAAGAACACGAACAACATGAAGCTGAGCATGGTGTGTGGATGCAAGGCAAAGAACCTTTGGTTGACAGTACAACTACTGCTAATAACTTCGTGCAAATGAAGAAACTTGGAAACAGTCAAAAATCCTTCAGAAGTGCTTTCAACAGAGACGAAGATGTACAGCCTTGGAGTGGAGATAATGCTATGAGTTTAGGAGCATTTGTAATGATGAGTGGGATGGCAATGTGGAGAGGTGATGTTGATGATGTGGACGAGAGTGAACAACCAGTGGATCCCGAAATCAAATCAAAGTCAGCTCTAGCGTATGTGAGTTCTAATGGCGCCAACATTGACGCTGCTGAGAGAGATGTTATGCCTGCATCTCTCCCAAATGTATCTTTGAATGTGCCTTTGTCAGTTACACCATTGTCCATATCATCATATACGAATGATGTTGATGATAGTATAACGAGCCTCAATGTAGCGACAGATAATACACCTGTTCTATCAAAAGAAGACCGTATTTTAGCGGCCGAGACAGCAATGAATGAGTACTTGTCGCAAGACGATGGTGCAGACGCTTGGCTATCCTCGATGGCCGACATGATTGATGAGGAATAACTGTCTGAGAACCAATAGTTGTACAAATAAATGTAAATAATAGCACATTATAAACAGTTCCAGTTTACTCTAAGTTCAACATCAACAACTTACTAAGTCGTCACATCATAGTCCATTCATTTCACTAACATTCCTATCTCACACATCATACACGATAACATCTCTATTTCTTCACTCTTCATGTTGAGATGAAGCATACAAAGCAAATGCAACTTGAGATCCAAAGCCTGCAGCAAATCTTAAAGCGTATCTGCAGGCATAAGCACCACCCTTGGATATCTTGATATCACCAAGGTAGTCATCCTTTTCTTTGTAATTTGGCATGGGAGGCACTATCTGCCTCATTAATACCTCGACGGCAGCTACATCCTCAAATGACACACCCATTGGATGTCCCGTGAATCCTTTGGTATTCAGGATCAATAGTTTTGAGAGGAGCTCATCTCCAAAAGCAGAACGAAGTGCAGCCACTTCATTCCCAGCACAACTCGCTGCGGGTGATGCATGTGTACTTGTCTCATGAGAGAAGTACACACCATGTGTTGCAATCTCAGCCTTACTAATACCATGTACCAGTTCAACGTCATTTAAGAATCGTTTTAGTTCAGATGCAATGTGTTTTCTATCCAAAGCAGCTCCATGGAAGGCAGAGTTGGAGTATTGAGTTGCCAACAGACGAGCCCTAATTTGACAGGGCGAACAACCTGGTACGGCAGGAAGCTTCATTCGCTCTTGGCAGCTGTCTTCAGTTTCTATTACCATTCCAATCCCTCCAGCGCCCAAAATCATGCCTGAACGACGCTTGTCAAATGGACATGCAGCGTTCTCAACTGCCTCCTGTGTTGTAGCAGCGCCAAGTGCCCTGAAACCAGATCCTAGAGTTGTCGGTTCAACGAGTGAAATCAAATGTTAGAGCAGAAAGAAAACAATAAAGGTCACATTTGTCCAGCTTCTATAACTCACCTAGCCAAGGGAGAAGAGTTCCTCCACTTCCATTATCTCCAGCTACTACCACCACACGTTGAGCTCTTCCACTGATGAGCATGTCCTGTGCCATACCAATAGCTTGAGTTGTCCCAGCACAGGCTGCGTTGGTCTGAGTATTTGGTCCACGACATCCAGCCAATTGTGCCAGTTGTGCATTACCTAGCACTAACACACGGAACAGAAACTTGCGATCAAATTCATACGGACCGGTAGATGCAGTGGATGATACACTGACATCATCACTAACGGGACTACTACGACCTCCACCTTCAACTTCACGGACACGAGATAATAGTCGTGCGAACGCAGCCTCGTCATCGTCCGCCAATTGACGATCTGGAGAGACCCGCAACAGTCTATTCCTTAGTGTGAATACAAGACGCTCAGCAGATTGTGCACCAAAGATCGAGTCAGGGGCCGCCGGCAGGCATTGATTAGAGTAGTACGTCAACTTAACAATTAATAACATACCAAATTACCTATAACTTATCAATATCTACACTGTCACATAATTTAATCCTCACCGAGATACTTTAAGCTCTACTAGATGGTGGCATTTCCATAAATCAATTAATTCAGTTCTCCAATCAAAATGAGGTTGTAACAATCATTCTCGTCCATAACTTCATCATTAATCTCATTCTCTTCAACATCCATATCATTATCTGTTTCGTCTCCATCTTCGTCCATCGATTCATCGTTATCCTCGTCCATCATCTCACTTCTGTTTCTATTGCAACTGCCGTTTTGATCATCCCAATATACACAAAATCCATGTGCTGAACCTTCGTCCTGCATATATTGAAATAGTTCATAGACGATGTCAGTTGGCTCTAAGTTACCGCCAAATCCTTTGTACTCTTCATTCAAGATATCTAATGTTTCTTCTACATCTGCAACTAATTTATCAGTTGTTGTTATATCATAGTCTTCGCCTTGAAAAAATCCATACCTAAAACGAGTATTAGTGACGATGTCTTGGATACTATTGCGTTCATATTCGGTAGATGAATAGAAGTTGAAATTTGATAGTGATAGTGATAGCTTCATTATTATTTTATTGTTGTTGATTGTGGTATTATGCTGTTTGTTGTTGCAGAGAGCTGAGGTAACGGAAAAAGATACCTATTCTTTTGGTATCTTTGCCCACTCATTTGGACTGATTATTTGAGCAGTAAATTGTGAGCGACATAGACATTATTGGTGACATACACAACGTCTAACCAAGTGATCACAACAGTTCTACGAAGGTCTATATTGATCGTTTGGTAGTAAGAAGTCGCAGTATTGACATCTATTCAAACTTGCTTTTTGCTTCTCGTAGTACTCGTAGCATGCGCAGCATAGCCCCGCAGGGCTCGCCGAGAGGCACCCGCGGTAGCGATAGACTAGGAAAATAACTTAACTCAGATGATTGATTACCTTTGTACTACAAAGCAACATATAAATAATCTTATTACATTTACCGCCAACCTTTGATTATACATTCATATCCATCATCTAATTCACCTAAGTCGTTGAGGATTGCATCTATATAAACCCTACTAGAAGAGTCGCTTGATGATGAATACCATTGTGCAATCTGACCCAATAGCTCGTTTACAAATACAGCCACATCCTTTGATAGTAGTCGGCAGTAGCTCATTGCCTGCATGACCTCATTGGGTGTTGGTTTAAATTCCTTGGGAATTGGTTTATTTCTAACTCCTCTCTTACCTCCTGTAATGAAGTAAAGGACGAGGAATCTAATGACATGCGTATCCGGTGCCACACCACAAAAGTCCTTTATATCATTTATTACTTCATTATTTATAAGAGCTTGCTTCTTGAATTGTACTTGATATAAATACCGAAGGGTATGGTCAGTCTTGAAGTCGCCTTGTTTTGAAACCAGCATCTCAAATACTAGCTGCAGTTGAGCTATCGCTCGTGAGCTGTCGAGTCCATCTTTGCCGTCGATGAATATGGTACAGAGGATACGGAATAGCTCATCGAAGCTTCGTCCATACAACAATTGTGCAAACGACTCTGCGTTGGGTAATTGATGGCATATCTTATGACTCATTATCCTCGTTTTGTTATCATGTGATTGCATCGAATGAACGATTGATACGGCGGTTGTGTATATTAGAGAATTCTTCTTTGATGATTCGTCAATTCTGTTTCTTATCCCCTGCCGAACTTTGGCTACTTCTGTTTGATACAATTTGTCCATATCCCCCTTCGTCTCACTCCAAGCAATCCAACTCCATCTGTTGAGCATTGATACACTTAACTTATCGGCATGTACAATACACAGCTCTTTTAGTCGACGGAAGAACCGCTCAATGAACTTCAAGTCTTCACGAAAGTTGGATTTATTCCTATTGTTACTATCCAATTCATTCTCTGCATTAATGTTATTATTGACTTTTACTATCTTTTGTTTAATTCTAATTCCAAGTAAGATAATGGCAGGTAAGGAAGTAATGTTATATTGTTTTGCAACTTGTAAGTATGATTCGATTTCACTATCAGTTAAATAATCCTCTACTAATGCATATTGGTAGTACCTTATTCTATTATCCTTATCATTTAATTGTACACTGCATGGTAGTACATTATCGGCGTCGACGTATACTCTCTTACCACCAATATCTCGACACTTCAATGTTATTGTATTGTATGGTACACAGTTGCATATAACAGTCTTTAATGTGCCTTGTTTTTGTTTTGGTGGACTTGGTTCTTCGCCTACTAATATCAATGTTCGTTTAATACTAGCTGTATTCGTATACATTCTTGATTCTAATTTCATATGTAGGTTTGGATTCTTCTTATATTCTCTTATGACTGTGTATATTCTTTGGTCAATATTACATGCTGTTTCCAAACTACTATTATTATCTTCCTGCGGCTTTGGCAATATCTTTGTATATAAACAATCGGTGACGTCAATTGTTAGTTTTGTGATACCACTACCTTTATTAATAGTTTTAATAACTGTTGGTATGAATTCCAATGGTGGTGCTTTTCTCATTGCTTGTTTCCCTGTTACCATCTTCTCTAATGCATCTTTATTGCGTGTCTCATCTTTCATAAGATGGTTGTATACTTCTTCTTGTATGTTTTGTGTATCTGATATCTGATTGTTATTACGTCGTTTCGATCGCCGTATAGGTACATTGACAATAGTATCATCACCGGCGGTGGCGGTAGTACCATCGGCGGTAGTATCATCATCGCTATTGTGGTATGTTATATTTCGATTGCTTTTCCTTAGATTATATCTTGTTGATTTAGATGGTACATTATTAGTAGTATTTGCATTATCTTCTAAATATAAATCAAAATTGCCACCACTATCATTACTATCGGCGGCGGTAGATATACCATCATTGTTATCGTCGGCAGCAGTGGTAATGCCGGTATTCTCGGAGGTTAATGGTATAACGTCATCGATTACTGATGATATATCTCTACTATTGTTATTAATTGTATCTTCTCTATTACTATCTTCATCATCTCTATCATCACTTGATGTTATTGTTTGTGATTGTGTATTGGTGATTTGTTGATCAGAATGAAATATGTATGTTTGTTGTTTTAATTGGTTGATAATCTCATCATCGACATGTGATATATTAACAATAACTTTATTTCCATATATCTCTTCTACTGCACCACGTCTATTATAGCCGTCATCTGCTAACCTTTTATATATCTTTGTTCTTCTCCGTTGATATTGACTTCTCCTTTCAACACCTCCTTTGGGTGCATAGATATAATACTTCAAAAAATTGCCAGTACGATAACAGGCCGCTATTATTCTATCTTCTGCTTTATTATAGTTTGCAATATAATAATTAAGATCTTCCATTATAGGCTATATTTCCTGCTAACCATTTGCCATACAATACTTGCCACTTGCCAATTGCCACCATGAAAGTGTCACAGTTTTCCACCAATAGAGCCCCATCACTCTGGGAACATAATTAGTTTTCAAACATGAAAATTGTACACCTCTTCATTTATCCACCCTTTAGCTGACTAAGCATATAATGGTAGTAGTCGGGGCATATCTGATACTAATAATTGTTTACTCTCACGTAATATCCGTATTACTACTAAGAAAAGAACGGTATTAGCGGCACTAGCAACACAACTAAGAAAAGAACGGTATTAGCGGCACTAGCAAATCGTGCTAGCAGGTTTAGAAAGGATGGGAAGGTAGTGTTGGATCCGGACGCAATCAATCATTCATTCTAACTTTTACCTACAATAGGATTCGAATAGAATTGACAAGAGATTATCACATACTAAGTAGTAGTGCTCTGCTCTCAGAAAATGTTGGTAACATATATATGAAACACTTCATTGTGTATCCCTCTACTATAGTCTTGAAATGGCTTGTTCGACTCCTCTGTTGCAAAGTAAGTTAGCAGAGGGATTACACATCCCTCCACATGTCTACTTTCCATTTCTACCCTTCTCCTTCTTGTTGGCTGCCTTCTTCTTTTCTTCCTTCTTTGCTTTCAGCTCCTGGAGGAACTGCTTTCTCTCACTTGAGTTGCCAAAAAAGGAAGGAGGTGCCGGTGCAGAATCAGCAGTAGATGCAGTACCAGCAAGGCGGGGCTTCTTCGGAGGTGCCGGTGCAGAATCAGCAGTAGATGCAGTACCAGCAAGGCGGGGCTTCTTCGGAGGTGCCGGTGCAGAATCAGCAGTAGATGCAGTACCAGCAAGGCGGGGCTTCTTCGGAGGTGCCGGTGCAGAATCAGCAGTAGATGCAGTACCAGCAAGGCGGGGCTTCTTCTCAGCTGAAGGCTTGGTTTCTTCATCCACTTTCTCCTCATCAGTATCAGACAAGTCCTTCAACTCTTTACGAGACAAGTCCTTCAACTCTTCACGTTCATGTTTGTTTCCACTGAAAGCTGGTGGATTGGTTTCATCCTCTGACTCTTCATCAGACGAGTCTGCAATCACAAGGCGTTTACCTTTACGCTTGTTACCGACTTTGTCGACAGCATTGGTAGTAGGGACACTAGGTGGTTTACCATCATGCTTTGGAGTTGCTGCTGCCGCCTTGTTCACAGCCTTGTTCACAGCCTTGTTCACAGCCTTGTTCACAGCCTTTTCAGGTGATGAAGTTTCATCTTGCACAATATCAGGCTTCTCGGTGGCAGTAGACTTCTTCTCGGTAGCCTTGTTCACCTCCATCTTCCTGTTTGTACCCTTCCCTTTGGCAGCACCAGTAGACTTCTCATTCTTACTACTCTTTGCCTTTGAACTACTCTTTGCCGTTGAAACTGTTTCATCTGTAGAGTATGTATGAAAAAGGGTATCCTAATGTTAGTAATTATTCACTATATAATCATATCAATACTACCAATACACATCAATTTAATACCATTAATAACCAATAAATGCAATATACATATACCGAAACATCAAAATACACCCCCAATGACAACTGACACATCTTATGCACAAATTAAATATGAACTTACCATCAGCTGCTGCAGCCTTCATACTACTCTTCTCCTCCTTGCCACTCTTCTTCTCGTCGGTGTTATTTTCCGAACCTATTAATATGAATTAAAATATATAATATAGATGAGTTGTATTATTAAGGTGCACCACATAATTCACATGACACATCATATAACAAACAAACTTACCAGATGTCTCAAACTGTACAGGAACAACTGCAGCCCTTTTTGTTAGTGAGTTTGTTTCCTCTTTTTTCAATTCATACTGGCGAAGTAAAGCAATAGAAGAATGCAACAATTTTTGTAATGCACGTTCGGTCTCAGTTGAGTTTGATGCACCTTGTGATAGAAACTTTGGTTTTTGATTCAAATAATAAAGCATAACCTGATCTTCCTTAGATCCACTACAGTAAAGTGATTTGATAGAATCTGCGGTAATACCGTCACCACAGAATTCTGACACAGCAGTCAAATTGGTTGGATGAAGGGAGAGGTTAACCACTATATTAGTATCAGGCACTTGAATTTTCATCGGCAATTTTTGTGTACCGACTAAAGAAAGAAGTATACATGTGACAGCGGATGATAAGTCGGCAATAGGACTAGACCTAACAATTAATGCCTTCGGATTTGGGCATGGTGGTAATTCATTCATGTTGGTATGGTGTCTACTATGTGATGATAAGGTGTAGGGGGTGAACTGTAAAATTGTGTGAATGTGTGAATTCTATTCTCATGGTGGACATGCACCATCTTAATATTCATGTCTGAAACTCCTTTAGATGGGTAGAATACACTCCCCACTCACCACGCCGCGGCCACCCATTTCAACTAAAACTCCAACCTCTCAAACAATATACCATTATCATATCATCATAATCATATCTCATCCTAATTAACTATCAACCATGTCGGATAAAAAATTACCTTCAACTATTAGTGCAAAAAATTATATTGCAAATGACAAACAACAGGAACTAAAAGATATGCAAACAAATAAAGATAGCTGTGAGGAAGCACATCTTGTTTGGGATAATATAGACTGGTCTGATGTTGCACCGGACCAGTTAGAGCAGTTCTTCAAGCCCCTTCCCGGAAAAGGCACTAAATATCCACCACCCGAATACCTCAAAACAAGTAGTCAGGTAACTTTGTGGTATCTACTCCCTCAAGCCGTACAGGTTAAATTAACAAGTGATGATGATGTTGGTGGTGATTCAACTGGTAGTAAGATTGGAAAAATCCGGGCCATCACCAATAAACAGAAAGTGAATATTGGTAATGACATCTCCAAACATAAGGAAGAAGTCTTCAAATCAATGACGGTTGAATACCTAAGGATGAAAACAAGTGGGGAGAATACCACCGAGATTGAGAAGCAGTTGACGGATCTAAAATCATTTGTTGATGACTTAGATTACGTGTCAAGCAAACTATTAGGACAATTCCCAGTATTCCAACCAAATAGCAAGGTGAAAGAAGTGGAATCAGTGGTACTTACCAAACCACGGAAAGATAGTATCACCGTAGGCATACCAGTAACAGACCAACCACTCATGGAGAAATACAAAAGGTGGTTTATCTGTAAGATGGTAAATAGTATTACCGGCGGTTTTAGTAATAAAGAGAAGTGGGACTTGGCAGATAAACTATCCGGTGTTCCTGAACATGTTATTAACAACAGAAGTGACTATAAAAGTGGGGGTCTATATTCATGGTGGCAAAGTTATCATAAAAAAAACCCACTTGATGCTCCTATCAGTGAGAAAGCATCAGATGGATATACAATTGCTGAAGCAGTAGATTTCTTGAATGGATTCAAGGAATGGAAGAATGAAAATTACCCAGACATGACACAGAATGAGATCTATCTACCAATATACGGCAAATCTAAGGTAGCTTCTGCAGCAGGAAATCATAACTCAATGATGCCTGTCGTGGAGAAAGTATTGTCAGCCAAGGGTGCGGGTGTCAATCGTGAGGGTGAGGGTGGAAAACAATTGGCATTATTACAATACATATCAGAAAGTAAAGAATATTCTGCGAATAATTCTGTTGAAATATTGGATATGTTGCATCATAACACTGGATTGGTAATTGGGAATAAACTTGAATATTTGAATGCTAATAAACCAATTAAGAATGATGATGATGATGATGATACTGCATTAGTACATGGTCAATTGTATCATTTGAGACCATTTTATGACTTTATCGGGATAACAGAAGAAGTAATCAATCAGAACTCATCCCGTAACCGTATCATTAGATACCAAAGTAAGAAAGCCATCAAAGAACAATTGGAACAGTATAAGCAAAATGATAAGGTCAAGCTCATTGTTGAGGGTGTAAAATTAATTGCAGACGATCAATTATCAACAGTACAATCTGTTATAAATAAGGGAGCAAAGGAGGTTAAATCTGTTGGTAACAAATCAGTTGGTAGGGTAACCCTGACTCACAAGAAGACGGAAGAACTACTACCAAAGTCGGAATGCCCTGATCCAAAGTTGGAATGCCCTGGTAAATCCTGCTTGTGTAAAGAGTTAGGTCTGTTCAATATTCTATGTTGTGATGTCATGCATGTTGGCGAAAAGGGTGAGGCTGTCAAGGCATCGACAGTGTGGGAGGAAGGTCCAAGGGAGGGACAGGTTAAATCAATCAATCAATGGAATGAAGATGATTGGGAGAAGAATTTACAACATGTAAAGCTTGGGTGTACATACTATCATCGTATTGATGAATTTGGCAATGTAGATGGTGAAGTACAGACTTGTGGACGAAAGAAAGAAGAGATGACAGAACTAACACCCAAGATGCTACGCAACCGTCAACTTCGAAGAGAGTTAATATTACATGAATCAAATAAGGGAGGTTGCTTTGTGTCATTCGACCAAACCAAGATCAAAGCTATTCCTGATGAGAACATGATGGCATTTTCTAGTCACCATCCAGCAGAGTTGAGGAAACTACTAATTGGGAATGTCCTTCTGGATACAAGGAAGTTTAACGGTCTATCTAATTTTGATAAACAGTGTACGTGCTATGAAGATTTGGTTGAAAATCTCTTTCCAGAGATCCTTCTAACCCGTCTATTGGATGAACGATACCACAGACTCCTCCATCGTATTCTGTCAATGCCAAGCTTGTGTGAGGAGTATCCATGGAAAGTGGTTAAGCATAAAGGAGAGGAGGTATTGAAGTATACTGGTGTAGTACCTGATAGTTTCAAAGACATGAAAGAGACTGAGATTAAATTCCCATCTGTTGTTGTTGAACTCGGAATGAACAAAACATTCAACTCAAAGCCAATTGAAAGGAGAGAAATGTGAGCTAAAATGAGAGGTTTATGTGTGTAGGCAGATTAAAGAGAATTAGATGGAATTGAAATGGAAGTTGAATCTTTGCCCTTCACTTACGCATAACTACCCAACTAACTTGCTAAACAGTCTTCGATTGCAAGAACTTCATGACCTCACCAACGGCAGCATCCATTGCTGGGAAGCTAGAAGCATATACCACACCTGTTGTATCACGATATTGCTCTGGCAGTTTCCACTCTTTTGGGTCGTTACTCTTTCCAGATACTAGACCAGCTGACTTGAGTGCCTCGAGCCCAGCGGCCACAGCAACTTGCGCTGCGATATCCATAGTTTGAGCAAGCCCCTCAGGTACGCCATAACTGTCATTCAAATCCAGTGTACCAAGCTGAGCGGCAACTTTAATCACATCTTTATCCGAGCTTACGGGAAATCTCTCAGTTTTACCTCCTGGATATTTTTTCAACTGTACAACATTCTTATCCAACATAGCAGCTCTCAATGTGCCACTAATTGGGCGGATACATTGCATTTTACCCTCAACGAGTGCTTGTAAATTGGATGGATTAAACACATCACCCTTATCATCTCCATGAGGCAGGCCTGCAGACGTTCCTGTGATAACACAAGCAACTCGAGTTGGAGCCTTCCCATCTCCACTTGCTGCTAGCATTCCAGTGGCCGGAGTCGATACCGAATCACGCTTGGCCAAGCGCAGAACAATAGGCGGAGCAAGTATCCCTGACTTGCCAACTACTTCCGGTTCCGAATCCAGGGGAACACGAGAGTAAGATCTTACCCACTTTGAATCAATACCATTTAAAAAGTAAGTTCCTACAGACAGAGATTGAGAAGTTAGTGATTGAGGATATGAAATAAAATATACAACAAAGGTACAACACCTCATGACTTACCAGGAAACATCCTTCCTATAGTAGGATATACTGGAGAATATGGTGCGCCACCACGGTGCATTCGAGCACGAGTCTCAAGTGCCAAATCTAATTCCTGTGGATGAACTTCCTCTCTAGTTGCAAGACGGGCTGAGAGATCAAGTTTCTTGGCCATATCATCAATAGTAAACACCCTATCACTACCATTTGAGGTAGGATCACGTAAATGAAGACGATACATTGTGGCTAATGCTCCAGATCCATAACTAAACACAACTGCCGTCTTGCCTGCAGTCAAATCACCACGACTTCCAGCCTTGTCAACTAAAGATGCTAATCCAAGGAATACACTTGCCGTGTAGGTATTACCGACAATCTTGGACGCGGCATTGGCATCTGACAAACGCTGAATATAGGATGCTTTGGAAATGGATTTAAGAGTACCCTCTAATGCCTTGTCGGAGTATGTTTCTTCGATAGGCTTGGTTAGACATTCCTTGGCAATCAATCCTGGACTTTGGGGTGGTTTGGTATTCTCTCCCTGTTGTTGATCTTCATCATCCTTCTTCTCTTCTGAATCCTTACGAACCAAATCCTTTGCATATTTGCGTCTTGCATCCATGAAATGCATCCTCCCATACGACTTTTGAACCAATTTATTGTATGGTGCATGAAAGACAAAATAATCAGCTGTCTCGGCATTAAAATGTTCTTTGTCGGTACTCTCTTCAACAACTCCATTCAATCGATCAACACGATCACAAAACTTGGAATAACAATCTTCCAATGCTCTATAATAACATTCTTGACTTAATGCACCATTCACGACAGGATATTCAACACTATGATCAGGTTTAAAGAAATCATACACATTCGATGCATGTGTAGCCCGTTCACGAGGGTCAACTAACGCCAATGGTGCATTCCTACCCACCAATACAGCTACGGCACCTGCTCCGCATGTTGGCCGTGCTGGACCTCTAGCATATGTAGCAATATCCACTGCAACTACAATTGCATACCGTCCATCCCATGCGTCACTTTCAACCCAGTTGAAAGCATTGAGAAGAGCAGAGGTGCCACCATAACAAGCATTAATGACAGTTGCTCCCTCAATATCAGTATTATTTGGGAATAAATCCATTAGTACAGTCTTGGTTGATTTGGATTTATCAACTAATGTTTCAGTACCAACTTCTAATCGTCCTACAGAGTTTGGATCAATGTTATACTTTTCAAGAAGTGAGTGAGTTACTGTTAATGCCATTGAGTTAACATCCTCGGCATCACCGGTAACTGCCAATCCTTCTTGTCCTAATCCTAATGTATACCGTCCAGCAGATACACCTGAATGTTCTTCCAATGCTGTTTGTGAAATGTATGTCCGAGGTGTGTATACTTCTAATGCTAATATCCCTACATTCTTGCCATTTCCTCGAGGTGTTGTTGTTGATGCAGTTGTTGTCTTGGTATCTTTGGAGTTGCTACGGTTAAAAGCCTGACGTAACGCAATACCTCCTGCTACTGTAGCCCCCACTGCCATTGCACCTGTATGACTAGTCATTTTTATTTGTTGTATTGATTCGATTGAGTTTGTAGTAAGATAATATAATATTATGAGAGTGTAAAAAAAAGATGACAAGATGTGTCTATCTCTTCTTGCGGCGCCAGATCCTCACGATAATAGACGGGAACTACTTGAGAAGAATCCTATAGAACTGATAAAGACAAGTATGATATGGTAGGTGAACTGAACACAATAGTTGATTGCAATAACAGATTGCATTGGCATTTTCTTGGTGGGTCCTTTGAGTTTATGCGGTCTACGTATCGACCTGGCTCAAAGAATATTAACAATTAACAACTAAAACCTCACTACAACTGGTGCCATATAAACTACTAATCACAATCACATCAACTATCAACAGCATGGCAATACCGCAATACATACGGCGGAGGTCGAGCCTATCACTAAGCAACTTTACTATATTGACCATTATATATTGTATAATATCCTTTCATAATTTTGGCGTTTTTAGTTTTATACAACACAAGATACACACTAATCTACCACCCATCACAAATTATAACAATATCAAGCAAAGGCAAAGTACAACAACAACAACCACACTATATGAATTACCAGTAACAGATGAGGCAGGATCATACGATCCAACTGCAGCCTACGTTACTGAATCCGAAGTTGCAACTGCAGCAAATGATTTACTACAAAATAGTAAACAACTTGTAATAGACCTTCCAGATGAGGTATCCAACTCATTTATGCAATATGCATTAAGTATAATATTAGGACGTGCATTACCTGATGCACGTGATGGTATGAAGCCAGTTCATCGTCGTATATTATATGCAATGAATGGATTGGGATTAAATCCAAACAGTTCGTACAGGAAATGTGCACGTGTTGTTGGAGAAGTATTGGGAAAGTACCATCCACACGGTGATAATGCAGTATATGATGCATTAGTTCGATTGGCACAGCCATTCTCAACGAATATACCATTGATTGATGGACATGGTAACTTTGGCAGTATTGATGCCGATCCAGCAGCGGCGATGCGATACACTGAATGTCGATTGACTAAGATTGCAAGTGAGGCATTATTGGATGATATTAATCTGGATACTGTAGAGTTTCTACCAAACTTTGATGGGAGTGAGTATGAACCGAGTGTATTACCTGCTAAAGTTCCATTGTTGTTGTTAAATGGTGGTGCAGGAATTGCTGTGGGTATGGCTACGAATATACCACCACATAACTTGGGTGAGTTGATGGATGCATGTATAGCAATCACAAACAGTCGAAGTGATGATGGAGAGGAAGTTACAGATGATGCATTGATCCGTATCATTCCAGGACCAGACTTTCCAACGGAGGGTACAATTATTGGTAAATCGGGATCACGAAAGTTATTTACCACTGGTAATGGTGGTGTAGTTATGAGGGCAGTCATGCATCTCGAGCAAGTGGCATCGGGTAAAAAGTCCAAGCGAAATGCAATAATTGTCACCGAACTACCATATCAGGTGAACAAGGCTTCACTATTAGAGCGTATTGCTACATTAGTAAATGAGAAGAAGTTAGATGGGATTGCTGATCTTCGAGATGAGAGTGATCGTGAAGGGATACGGATGGTGATTGAATTAAAGAGAGATGCAGTGGCCGCCGTGGTTCAAAACAACTTGTTGAAGAAGACTAACTTGCAAACTACTTTCTCGGGCAACTTTTTGGCACTATTTGGTAGCGGGACAGTACCTCAACGATTTACATTAAGAGGTGCATTAGATTGTTTCCTTGACTTTCGATTCCAAACTATACGAAACAAGTGTAATTTTCAATTGGACAAGGTTGAGAATCGAATACACATTGTCGACGGTCTCCTGGCCGCGCTCGAGTACACAGATGAGGTTATTGATATAGTTCGGAGTGCTCCTGATCAGGCATCTGCTCGCGCGTCTCTTATGGATGAAGATAACACCAAGTTTTGTCTATCAAGTGCACAGGCCGATGCAGTGCTGAAACTACAATTGGGTCAACTAACTCGATTGAATGGTGATAAGCTTACCGATGAGAAGAATACACTATCTGAAAGTCAAGCAAATCTTCGAAACCTGCTTACTAATGATGCTGCAGTAAGGGAAGGTATGGTTGAAGAGTTTCAAACAATGAAAACTAAGTTTGCAACACCGCGAAAGACAAAGATTCTACCCGACGAAGACGAGAAGGCAGAAATTGACTTGGTACAGAATGAAAGATCAGTCATCGTTGTTACCAGAGGAGGATATATTAAACGAATGCCACTGAAAGTATTTGAATCACAGAATCGAGGTACTCGAGGTAAAAAAGGCACCTCCAACGCCTCGGAAACATCTGATGATAATGAGATTGCACATTGCTTCACTTGCAACGACCATGATACCGTGTTAATGACGACACAAGGTGGTATAGCTTTTGGTCTTAGGGCATATCAAGTTCCAGAGGGTGGCCGAACAGCTAAAGGTGCTCCACTACCATCAGTTTTACCGTTGAAGGCTGATGATGTAATAACATCTGTTCTCCCAATAAGTCAGTTTTCTAAAGACGAGTATATTGTCCTAGCAACAGAGTTTGGTTGGATCAAGAAAACCAATCTTGCTGCATTTGAAAAGCTTACATCCCGAGGTCTTATTATTGCATCTCTTGTTGATGGTGATCGATTGAACTGGTGTGAAAAATGTACTGATTCGGATGACATCTTGGTAGGCAGTACAAGAGGACAGGCGACGAGATTCTCTGCCAAGGATTTACGACCAACAGCCAGAACTAGTCGTGGTGTAAAGTCGATGAAACTAAAGAAGGGTGACACAATCGCAGATGTCAATGTCCTGAGTGATAATGATGATGAGAGTGTATTGATCGTTACAAAAGAAGGATACGGTAAACGTGTTAAGACTGAAGAGTTCCGAACAACCGCAAGAGGTGGCTCGGGTGTTATAGCCATCAAATTCAAGGCAGGTAGAATTGATGATCGAGTAAGCACAATGCGAGTTGTCAAAGAAGAAGATGAAATACTGTTAATAACTTCTCAAGGGGTAATTGTGAGACAACAAGTAAAAGACATCTCTTGTCAAGGTCGTTCAGCTACCGGAGTTCTGGTGCAAAAGGTGGATGTAAGAGCAGGCGATAGTATTAGTACTGTCTCTATCGTTCCAAAGGAAGATATTGTTGATGATAAATAGTTTTACGATAATATTAAGACAATCTTATTACATCTTCTCAGCTCTTTCTAAAGCAAGCTTCATTGCATTCTTGCAACCATCATACAATCCGATCTTGTTGTTGTCAGCAATACATTTGCTCATCACTTCAATCAAGTTTGTAGTGAGTAGAACTTCGACATATCGTACAGCCTCTGGAACCTCACGTACTTCCAATGTTCCGTCACCTAGCTCAGATGCACGATATGCTGAATACGCCTCATGATCACCCACCCGACGGATCATTAGTTTTGGAATGGGGTAGAATGCCAACTCGCTAGGCTTGCATGCGAGAACATCAGCAACATTGCACAAGATATCAGTAGTGGCCACGGCAGTGAAATAGTCATCATAAGTGAACAAAGTGACATTCTTCGATGGCTCTCCTCCTGCAAGAAGCTTATCCTTGAATGATTTCATGCCATTCATATCCAAAACAGTATCATAATCCATCCCATTTGACTCAAGTGCGCCAATAAATGCTTCCTTCATGTGTGCATGATCAGCGGCATTCAAAAACAGCTGTACCTTTCCATCTTTTACCAATCCCGACAAAGCACCAACCAAGTTGACAATAAACTTTCGCTGAGCACCGGCACCTCCCACAGGAATGATAATACGCAAAGGTTTCCCTGCTTTCCTCCGGGCTGTTCGTCGAGCACATGCATCAGGAATACCCTCGACTAAATCACGTGGAATCCAATGTCCAGCTAATGCCAAATCTTTTTCTGGTACACCCATTTTCAGAAACGAATGATAGTTTGATGGACCTTGAACCAAATTCAATGCACCGGGAACAACCACAAACCATTGAGCATGATTGTCAATAACAAGATTAATAACATTTTTGAACCCAGCGGCAACAGCGGCACAAGCAACCATGGAATGAGATGCGATGATTGGACTGTTCTTGTCTAGACCATTAATAAGGGGTACCATGTGTTGTGAGAATTGATATGTAACACGGAGTGAATCCTCATCACCCGATTTCGTTAGACTTCCCCAAAACTTTTCAACAGATCCACCAAGCTATTTGTGGTAGACAGATGATGGTGTATCAATATTAGTGTATGCATATGATATGTTTTCATGAATACACAGGCTCAACTATACATAATAAGCAACATACCTCAGATGCTAACCTAGATCCTTTTGAGTAAAGCTTATCTGTATCTTTGATCATTTGAGCCTCTTCCGAATCAATATTGAGAAAGTCATGAAACCTAAAAGATAATAAAAAATAAGAAACATGAGAGATGAACATGTACTATGTACAACAGCAAACATATACTATGCACAACAACTGCTTACCAAGTTTCCCTGTCATTCCCACTATCACCACTCAATCCCCAAGATGTGGCAGCATATGCAATACGGTGATGACCAAACCCCATACGTATCGTTCCAACCACAACGGGAGGTTTCGATTGTGTATTATTCTTTGAACCATTTTCATTCCTCGAAGTAACTTTTAAACCAGGTACCTTATCACTATCTTCAGTCTTTAATGGATATCCGTCAACTTTGGCAGTACGACTACCAACCTGTAACCAATTTAGGAACCATGATTTGAAGGCAGAGATTGGAGGTGGTGGACCTCCCACGAAGTCATCGACACTTTCACCTGTATTGTTTGCAATCATTGATTTATACCATGACGGTGCTAGAAGAAGTACTAAACGCCATAGGAGATACAGACCAATTATTGTAGCCGCTATTGCAATGAGGGCTATCGCCCATGGTGGTAGATCTGTCGTCATGATAATATTATGATTACAAGTTGTGATTAAAAGTTAGGAGCTTGAAATATCTACTTATACTACACGAGGAACAATAAGTGTATATGATATGGAGAGGTACAAGAGTTGAGTTGTTTGGGGGAGATATATGGTTGGCTGTTGTTGAGTTGTTATTGTTGAACAGCTAGCAATCATATCTTTGCAAAAAAGATACGTATCTTCCCCCTCCCCGCAAAAAATGACACAACATACTTATCTACTATCTACCTTCACTAGCTATTGGTTCTATACACCACAATAATAAGTGAACTTTGACAATGAACGCCTTCTACATGATATCAAGGAGTAGTAGTATTGCGGGGATAAGGCGTTGGTCTCGTACTACCACTCGATATCTTCAAAAATCTCCGATATGCACCCTAACACAAGATCACACAACACTCCCAACGTTTACACAGTCATCACCACAAATAAATTACAATAGTACCTCACTTGCAACTAGGTTCTTATCATCATCACCATCAGATGATGATGAAAGAACATGGAAACTATTGTATCAGCGAAGTCCAAATAGATTAACAATGCCCCGTGGCTTATTTGGTGTGTCAACCTTCTTTCAAATATATTGGACATGGTATGTTGTTGATTTTACACCGGCAATTAATAAATCGGCACAAGTCAAGTATGCTGCCGGTCGAATTAGTCAAGAGACATTAGAACTGTTGTTAATTGATGATATGATGGGATATGTCGGGTTGGGTATGTCCTCATTGATATTTGCTGGTGTTTACATGTATACTAGACAATTAGTATCTGCCATTTGGTCATCACCAGAAACTGAGGATATTGCCATTTCAACACTCAAATTACCATTTCTTACACAACCAAAGATATTAGATAAGACTGTGTATGATCCCGAGAGTAATGAATTTGATGGAGTAGAAGATTTAACATTTACAGATTCAGAACTCAAGTCTTCGAATGCACTTTTATTTGCGCCAAGAGAACTTACTCTTTCCGAAGAACAGAGGAAGAATGATGCTATTATCAAATTTAACGGTGATTTCAGCAGACTGCGTGGACATATTGCAATCAAGTCGGATGATACTTACACCGCCGCTGAAGATGATGAAACTGCAAACCCACTTGATTTCTTATATTCACAAAAATATCTATTGGATATCAATAATTCGTCGGAAGTCATGACTAATGCCAGTCCTGCTCTCATGCATTCATTAGTACTAAAAGATTATCATTTTCCACAGCGTAGTAAGAGGGGAGGAAAGTATAATCATAAGAGTGGAGCCAGTGCTGTTAGAGAAAAGAGGGCCAGTTCACGGAATATCCCAACTAGTGGCAAGGGTTCAATCAAGAGCAAGGGTGGTTTTGGTAAGAAGAAGAAAGGTCTCAGATAGTATAAAAGGATAAAATTGCATTATATATCAAAAGCGATGCTATCAAAAGGTTTCAAAGCAGTTTCATCTCGATGTATCTTTGCCAGCCAATCTGGTTGTTCTGGTTTATACGGTGGGTCCAATTCCTCTTTTAAAGACCAAATGGATGTGTTCTCGGCTGTCTGAAAGAAGGCATGGTTCCGTATTGAAGTGTATTGTTTCATCTCAACTCCAACAAATACAGATTCGATAACATTATCCTGTACTCCTATTCTTTCTTTAAGATCAACCGCTAGTAAAGACAGTATCAAATCTTTTGTATTGCTGTCAATAAATGATGGAAAGTTCAACTCTCTTTTCCCATTGGCATACTCTAGCATGGATTGTATAGACAAGTCGTCACATAATGCATGAAATGGTGATTTGCCCACCATCATACAATAGATCAGACATCCGAATGACCATAGATCCATTGCAGGGTATGTTGTATTTGAATACTTTGCTTCTTCTTCTTCATTGTTGCCATGTATCATTTCAGGCGAGACATAACCAGCTGTACCAACAAAATCAAGGTTCTCTCGCCCAACCGGAAAAGTAGTAGTAGAAGAAGATTTTGGCGTCCATCGTTTCAACTTATTATCCAATGATGATGTATCTTGTACAAACATAGCTGCTGCACCGAAGTCGCCCAACTTTATCTCTCCTTTTGGATATGTAAGCCCTATATTTTGTGGTGATAAATCACAATGTACTATTCCTTTTTGATGTAGATATTCTACTGCTAACAGTGTTTTACATGCATAATACCTTGCCCACGAAATGTCCATTACTGGAGATGAATATGATATTGTTATATTACTGTTGTTGATGATGTTTGATTGTATCAAATCTAATAATGTTCCGCCAGCACATAGTTCTAATACCAAATACAAGTAATTTGCATCATGAAAGCATAGAAATAATTTCATAAACAGTTCTGATGCTGGATTATCTTCTTCTTCTGATGTTGATGATAGTACTTCTGTTAATATATACTTCTCTGTCAACACTGCATGTATTTGATTGTGCCGTATTATTTCTGATTTTGGTATCAATTTAATTGCATATGCTTTGTTACTATCATGACATGGTGTATCTGTATCGACATTATTAACATCATCAACTGCAACATCATCTTTTAATGACGATTCTCGATCGCCGCCGCCATCGTTTATTAGCTCCGCATACACCACTGAACCGAATAATCCCTCACCAAGTATAGTACCATATAAAAAGTCTAACGGAGAGTATTCTCTAGTAGTAGGCATAGCATATATTATTTGATTTCACCTCAAGTATCAAGTATGTACGTACGGCTTTCTTATTTTTCTCCCTTTTTGCGAAACACTGACTCGTATCGCGACTAACTTCACTTGATAAAACTCACAACCTCCTCCCTTTAGATTGAGACGATAACAGTAAGGATCACCTTACCAAATAAAGAAAGACAATAAAAGATGATTGATTACCCGGATGAAGGTGCTGTATCATCAGAAATAGATGAAAGTAATAGCACCGAAAATATGCAGACAGAAGACGACGATTCGAGCAGCGATATTAATATCGAACAACAAGAGAAGAACGATGTTGATTTACAAAATAATAATAACAAAGATGTTGAACAAGAATTATCGGTAGCAGTTGATAAAAAAACAGAAGATGATGACGCTACTGCTACTGCACCCAATGACGATGAATCGTCTGTAAATAAATCCAACATTATGGCGGATCAGGACGAAAAAGTAAAACAACAAACTAACATCGAGGAGAGTCGTACCTCCCACCAATCAAGAGGCTTCCTTCCTCTCCGTACATCATTCAGGAACAAAGACCAAGATGAATTTGTAAAGAATGGTACACGCGTCAAAGCTGTCTTTACTTCTTCCTTTCGTGTGGTAGCGAATGGACTATCCTCAACAAATGATAATACGGGAGATTCGATTGGTGATAATAATAATTATGTTGGGGGTAATAATAACAGTAGTGGTAGTAATGGTAAACGTAAAATATCAAAGACAGACTTTGTTCATGCTCAGGATTTAGCCCAGGAAAAGACCGAGGAGTGTATGGCATTGAAGAGGGTGAGTAATACGTATTATTGTTTGATTCTTTTTTTACTCAAGGGAGGTGATTCATATCACATACTAATCCCCACATGATTTCAATCCCTTTATTCATTATAACATTCCCAATTTAAAATCTGCAGCAATTGGAAGATTACCAAACAAAGATGAAAGATCTACAGAATGAAATTAGCACTTCCCGACAGAATTATAATCAGCTCAAGGCAAAGAATGATCGTACAACAGAGGCACTTCAGATCGCTGGCAGTAAGGCTGCCAATGCCCGTGCTGAAGCGGATGCTAGTAATGCCCGTGCCGAATCATTATCTGGTCAATTGAATGATTTACAATCTGTAATTGAAGAGACAAAGCGTGGGATGGAAGTGGTTCGTAGTGAACATGATGAAGGTCAGTGTGTGTTTGTGTTTGTTTATGTTGTGTTGCTTTGATTGTATATTCCCAAACTCAATTACCCTTACATTATTCCCTTCACCTGTAGTATCACGTGCCTCTCGATCGGTGGAAGCACGTTTAATTCAGGTCGAGTCTGAACTAATTAGGGCAGACAGGGCAAAGAAAGATGCCGTTGACGAGCGTGACTTTCTCAAAGCACGTGCTGAAAAGGCAGAGAGGGTTGCCAGAGAACTCCAAGATGAAAATGATGATTGCCGTGATGAGAATCGAGTGTTGAAGAAGGATGTACTTGAGTTGCAAGAGTTGGAGAAGGTTCGATCTGATCGAACTGCTCGTGTTGAGGCTGAATTTCAAGAAACCCGTTCTAGTTTGCTTGAGGCAACATGTGCTTGTGCTGAGGCAGAGTCTACTGTCACTGCTCTTCGTAGTGTTATTGAAGAGTTACGCGCTGGTCATGAAACTCAACATGAACAAATTGAATCTATCCGTGACAAACAGTCTCATGAACGTGCCAAGCAAAATGAAGCTCTGACACTTGTGGAGCGTCAAGCCCAACAGTATAAGATGTTGGCAGAAGAGAAGGATGAAGAGATTCGAAAGTTGAAGATGGATAAGACCTCAGCTGAGAAACAGGTTGATAAGATGAAGAGTCGTCTCTCACGTAATGAATCCAACAAGCAACAGCAACTTGCATCTCGATCAGAGAAGGTTGATTCGGCATCAGGAGCTGCATCGTTGTCTGCAGTCACACCCCACCACACATCAAATAATCTTGGTTTCATCAACTCATTTGGTGCCAAGGATGATGCAGCATCAGTTGTATCTGAAGAAACTAAGATGCGCAAGTTTGTTTCAGAGTTGCCAAAGAGAGAGACTTCTTCTACATCTTCCAAGCCGTCCAATTCAACCACCGCTGTTAATAATACCTCCACGGCATCCAAAAAGTTGACATACTCAAATCAAAAAGAGAACCAAGGCAAGCAGAAGAAACAATCCACTGCACCACAACGAAAAGCGGCATCTAGGGCTGTTTGCTGCTTATGCCAACGAGAGGGTGGAATGATTCTAAAGTGTCAGTGTGATGATTTGGGTTGTAATGCTCGTGCCCATCCAATGTGTATCGGCAAGTTTCGTGGCAATAATAATAGTGGCAAGACTGTCCTTTGTAAGGAAGCAGCCAAGGCATAAAGTGAGTTGGAGACATCTGGTGAATGATGTGATTGAAATTGGTATGTGTGTTTACAATGATGCAGGGCGTCTGGTATCTTTCTACCTTGTAGTAGCAGTAAACTTGTATCTATTGATTGAGTAAAAAGTCTGCAGTTCTTCTTGCAGTCTCTTCTTGTTGGTCTTTTAAAGTAATATCTCGTATTCCGTTGAGTAAAAAGGTACTACTCTTCTTGCTGGCCTCGTCATAACTAGCAAACCCAGAATGATTCGCTCCTTTAATAGTTTGCATTCTACTTCTTCTTGGTAACTTTCTTAATAGATCTCTCTTTTGTCGATGTGATGTAAACTTGGCAATATCATCATTTGATGCAAGTAGTACGAGTACACGCAAAGATGATTCATCACTGCTGATTGATGTTTGAAGATTGGGCACACTTTCAACAAGATTTCCTGCACCCCACACGATTATTTGGGATCCTATTCTTGATAATGATTCATCTTTTTGACTCAGTTTGATTGTAAGATGCTCATCATCGGATTGTTGTAATACTTGTGCAAGTTGAAGAGAGTTATAACCACCCATACTATGACCTCCAAGATCCCATTCCAATATGATACTCTCATCATCTTTCTTCTTTGCTTTGTCATTATCATGTTGCTTGCAATACTTGACAACATCTTTTCCAGCCGACTTTAGTATACGCCTAACATCTTGAATACTTCCACCAAGCTTTCCATGAGCCAATCGCAATGGTTCAAGCGATACTACTGCAACCGGTATACCATACTGTGATATTAATGAAGCAACATCTGCATATGCACTGTGATGTATACCAAATCCTGGAAACAAGAGTAAACATTTAATGTGATTGCTGTCTGTGGTAGCATCATCACTACTTTCTTCTTTTGGTGGTAAATACAAGTCATATGAATGCCTTTGCAATACTCTTCCTTCCTTAATCTTCTCTCTCAATTGAACTCGTGTGCTGTGATCGGCACGCTTTCGACTTTGTAATACAACTTTAAACCGTTGTAATACTTGAAATAATATAGGTCTTAAGCGATTGAAGATTACATCTAATGATAATGGTGAAATTAGAGATAGTATTGTCATACGAAGGAGATATATTGGATCAAAGTTTGATAGTAATGGATGATTGTGCATGGGTGTAGATGTTTGTGCAATAGATGATGAAAGTATTGCAGAGTGTGAAGTATATGGAGATAGTATATTGATGCATGAATAAGGAGGAAGATTGACTGTATCTCCAATTATATTTGATGTTGGTAAACATGATCCCAATACACCTAACAGTAATGCAGGTAGTAATATTTCGATTGCTAGTTTGAGACCTGCATCTAATTTGTCCAGGTTTGTACTCCATGTTGATGAATCATATGAACTAAAGCAATCAATGATATTTCTCATGCATCTGATTGGATTTAGGATAATAGGCACCCAAGATCTTGTACTCGAAATGGTTCTGGGCTGTAACATAATTTGATGTTTATAGAAGATGTTGGTATCCTGTTGGTTTGTTGCGGAGATATATATGTACTGCGCTACCTTATACTATTGTCCTATGGTAGTTGTACCTTTGATATCCATATCATATCGAACAGCGTATTGCAACAGCGCCGCCCATTCATAAACTTCATATCAAAGTGATAATAAGGATACTGAGTTTCTTTATGTCGCGAAACACTTGACATCTCATTAATCACTACCATTCCTCACTCTCGTATGTCGTATTCATCAAGCCGCCATCAAACGTCATCCTACTCCACAATTATAAGTAGATGTGTAGTTTTATTCACCATCATCATGATTAGAATAATATATAGTTTGCTGGTCTATATTGTCTACACAGATGCAGTATCTTTCTTCAAACTCAAACATAAACATCATCGTCATTATCATGGTAGAATAGGCTGGGTACCAACATCACATGCCAAACGAGTAAGAGGATATTATGATCAACTGTCAGTTGTAAACTTCCCTCGGGGAGGAAGCACCGAATATATTATCAGTGATACAAACACAGAGGATACCAAACATAAGAAGAAAAGATTGGTAATTATAATTGATGTTGATAATACACTCTACTCGGAAGAACAGTTATTATCCACCACGGGACATGGAATCGAAACACAAATTATACAAAATACACATTTATTCGGACAGTTATATTGCAATCTATCATCTGAGGAATGTAATGAGTTATATAAAAAGTATGGTTCAACTATTGAAGGATTACGATATACGTTGCCATCACATCAAGTTGATGATATCATGTCAAAGTTTTATAAAGAAGTTTATGATCCAATTGATTTCTCATGCTTGTTAGGTATTATCAAAAATAATGATACAATTATGCATAAATTAGATAGCGATACGAGGTCGGGATATGATCATGGAAATGCATTGCAACAACGACGTGCATTGTCAGATTTTTTACAAGCACTTACTCAGAGTCATACTGTATATTTAGCATCCAACTCACCAAATGCTCATATTGAACGTGTTGTCAATCACATGGGGCTTGGTGATGTAGATTTTGCCGACATTTTATCACCAGATATGAATAATGGTATAAAACAGAGTGGAAAAGAAGATGATGATGGTTTGATATATCCTACAAAATCATCACCTGCTCAATACTACAAACATATATTGCAGAGACATCCATTAACTTCCAATCGTCTGATATTATTAGACGACTCACTATACAATCTACAACAAGCCAAAACAGTGGGTATTGAAGGGATGCATATCAATGAAAGAACATTGGAAGAAGGTCTAGCACAAGCATTAGGACATATACTACCTCCTGATCAGTACACTTTCTCTGATGTTGAATATCTTCAAGCAAAGAATGTGATTGATATGAATTCGATCAATCCTTTAGTATGGGAACAACTTGCAAGAGAGCTTGCATTGCGTATACAACAACAAAACTTGAATGTATTACACATTGCTGACTTAGGAGCTGGGATGTTATCTATGCTTGATTTGATATTGAATGGCGGTGGTAATAAGGAAGATCGCAAGAAACCAAGCTTGATATCGTTGATTAATACAAATCTTGATCCGGACAGTAATCAACTCACAAAGCTAGAGTATTATGCATATGAATCCAACTTGAATCTTGTACAAGGGAGCAAAGAAAGACTGCTTAGAATGGGATTTCAACAAGTTGAAGACAGTACAACCACATTTAGACTCTTATTATCCAAGTCTTCAAATGATATAGAGATTACAGTACACCTGCTTTCACATGATTTCCAGGATGAACAAAAACCACCGCTGAAGGAATTGGATCTTATTATTGGATGTTGCTTTGCTGATTTGTTTGAACCAGATCAGCTTGCATTGTCATTACATAGATTTGCTCCCGGTAGTGAGGATGACCGACCTCCATTGATTTACTTTCCAATTACTTTTGCAGGGCACACTCAGTTTGATCCAGCATACCCATCAACAGGCCACAGACCCAACAATTCAATGATACCGTCTGATACCACAGCATTTAGACTGTATTCAGATTCTCTCACCAGTCATGGTCACAACTTGGAACCATCTTTAATAGAGAGTTCAACCAAGTCTCATGGCGGATCACTCATAACAAAGGGGTCATCTGATTGGACCATCGACCCCTCGTCTGATACACATTTATGGGAGACTATGCTTTACTTCTTTGGCATGTCTGGCGCACGAGAGATGACAAAGTATTATTTAGATGCTGCCAGTTGGATTGAACAATGTCGACTGAATCCAAGAACTATTGTTGTTTCGAATGTTGACCTGTTATTTCATCTGAAAGCTAATCCTCTTGGGGTCGATAAAGATACTGCTTGTGGAGAATCAAGTTCCAACACAGTAGTGACAGCACAAGAGATTCAGTTCGTCGCTCCATATAATGTCACCACAATTGAGAAAAGCTGGGATGCATCCAACCTAGATCCTGATCAAGTAGAAATCGAGTCCTTGTGTTCGCTCATCTCATCTGGTACCGAACTCAAGATATTCAAGGGGTCTTTTGATGCGGCTTCCCTTGATGTGAACATAAAAGGATTGGCAGATAAATCAATGGAGTATCCGCTAGCATATGGTTACAGTCTTGTTGGAAGAATTGTTGCATGCGGCTCAAATGTTGATAAATCATTGATCGGCAGACTTGCCTTTACATTTTCTCCTCATTCAACAAGACTACTGGTAGACAGTGTTACAATACAACTCGTACCTGACGGTATGTCTGCAGAAGATGCAGTATTCTTCCCTTCTGTTGAAACAGCCTTATCGTTGGTTCATGATGCGAATGTTAGATTGGGTGAGAATGTGGCCATATATGGTCAAGGTAAGAGAGTTTGATGCCAAGTATATAATATATGCACATATCTTTCCACCCTCATGTAGCTAATGTTATACCTTACAGGTCTGATTGGACTACTGGTCACGGCTGTTTTGTCAATGCAATCACCTTCCTTGACATCGTCCTCTGACTGTTTCAGTTCCATAACAACTTTCGACACAATTGAAGATCGACTAGTACTTTCGAGTAGAATAGGAGCCACTAGTGCTTTGCAACCAAACTACTCATCAAAGGCTGGGCCTTTTGATGTTTCGATCGAAGTAAGTGGAAACCCTCGTGCTCTACAATCGGCTATTGATCACACATCAAACAATGGTAGAATCATCGTTGGCTCGTGGTATGGTGATTCAGATGTAGTATTGAAGCTTGGCATTGACTTCCATCGTAGTGATAAGCACATACGAGCATCTCAAGTATCCACAATACCACCTTCTCTTACCGGATTGTGGAATAAAGATCGGCGTTTTGCATTAACTTGGGCATTGATCAAGTCTCTTCAACCATCCAAGCTTATTACTAAACGACTTAGCCTGACTGAGGCTCAACAAGCATATGAATTGCTAAATACCGGAAGAGAGATCGCTATTGTGTTCAAGTACAGTAATAATAAAGATTTATAAGCAAAGCTTGTCTAAACGCTATTAGTTTGTTCACTCTTCTCCAATCATCTTACCCTATTATACTGCCTCCATTTTGGCTGTGCACTTCTCATCCATCTTAGATCCCCCAACGACCACTGATACCGTCGCTTCTTTCTTGATTGCCTTGGAAGATTGTCTTTTCCTCTTGTTCTTCTTCTTCGCTTCTTGGGGGCTAGGAGTGATGGGTACGGGGTTTCCATGAAGCCTAGCCCACACTCGAATAAAGAATCGCTTCTGACTTCCAGGTTTAAGAGCATTAGTCTCCTCTTTTCTAACCTCCTTCGTCCTTTCTATCATAGCCTTTACTTCTTGTGGGACGTGCTTGCATTTCATCAAGTGAGTATGGACTGAGACAAAGTTACTCTCCAAAGCTGATATCGATGACCAGAAGAACTTCCGCTCATTATGTGTCCCAGTACAGTGCTTACAACATACTCCTTTAGTTCCCACTTCAATGATGCGGCGCTTATTCTGATCCGTATCCCCAAACTCACATGGTTGCAACTGTCCCATACTAACAATCAACAGATGAGCTACAGTACCCATATCCTCCTTGGCTACCAATTCAACACCTTTATAATCAACATTTGTCAATGATTTCAGGTCTAAAGGAGGTGGCAGTGAAGGGTCTCGTCTGAAATACATCCCATTAGGGCCATCAGCCAAACCGAGACGCTTTGCAGAATCGACCCAATACGTCTTCGTGGAAACGCCTGCAGATCCTTTTAAACTATCCCCTTGCAACTTTGTAAACTCGGCTCTGGTATCACTGGGCATCATACTACACTCATTGAAGTGAAAGCGCTGTATATCAGCCACTGATTGATATATACGTGATATATTGAAGGGGAAACAAACTGATCTCTTGATGCGCTGATTGGGTGGGAGAGTTAAACAGTGGATGCAGCCAAGTCCAACTTGTCCAAGCCTACTCTTCTTAGCAGATGTTGGTGAACAAGAAATATCCAGCTGCGTTGCAGTGAATGCACAAATGTTCTTACGGAGAAAGCACCGCAAAGGGTTGAGGACATCTTTATCTTCTGGCAATGCCAATAACACTTTGCCTTGGTACTCTTTTTCAAGATTAATAGAAGGTACTGGTACGGGTACCGCAGAACTATTAGTACCACCGAGTTGTTGCTGACCTTGCACATCAATTTGCATTTCCTGAATTGGTTGTTGTTGATGATGACTTGTGCTTGGATTGGTTGATGAAGCAGGGAGGAGGGGTACCACAGCTGAATGATTATTACTAGCATGTTGCTGCTGCATAAAAGCATTATATTGGCCTGTACTAAAAAGATACTTTGCAAACTCAAAACCCTGCCAAAAGCTTGGCGGGTGTTGTGTATAAACAGGAGGTTGTGGAAGTTGATTCATATGCTGTATTTGATTGTAGTTAGGGCTTTCCTGAGATGTGGTGTGTGTAGCTGATGAAGTTATATTTTGTGTTCTTCGTTGTGTTTGTGCAGCTAATTCCATTGGTGAATTCTGATTAGAAGAAGAACGGGATGGCTTGCTAGACGATCCAATATTCAGTAGTGTTTCTGCTGCATCTAATTCAATATCAGGTGCTGAATCGTCAGTGTTCTTCTGTTCACATAATTTTGGTGTGGGTGTATTGTTATTGTTAGTATGTTCATGCACATCAGAACAATCAGTCTCGGTTGATACCACTGCTGTAATATTATCTTGAAAAGAGGATACACTTGGATTAGACGACATGTCTGTGGTTTTAATGGCAGCGGCAGCAGGAGTGTGGCCTACAGGGTTGCCTTGAGGTATATGAATTGTGAGTGGTTGTGAGGTGTTAGTGGAAGGGTGAATTGTATTATTATTATTTGTATCTTTGTTGACCGATTTAGGAATTTGCAGGGCGGCGGCGCCCTTCTGCTGCTGATTGCTATTTGTTGGGGGTTTCACTTGAGCGTCGGTAATCATTGTGGGGTGTATTTATTGACTAGAGGAGGGTATTGATTAGTAAGTGATGAGGTTGATTTATGAGGGGAGGGCTTTTCATTCATCGATTTTCTCATAATTTCTTCGCACTGCCATTTTTGCTGAGTATGCTACCTAGGGGTAAGTGGGTAAGTGTAAAGCTCGATCCGAGTGATGTAGGAGTGCGCTGAGTGATGTGGGGTTATATGTTGCAATAATGAACGAAGGAGTACTCTAGTGTGGTGATGCCAGATACTATACCTTCTCATATAAGGCTGGTTGGTTCTGGTTGTATGTCAATACATACAACAGATAAGAGCCAAAAGCATGCTCGTTGCGTAGTGAGGGCGTGTCTTGGACAATTCTATGTGATGCATATATACACATGTTCTAGTTTCAATAAGATGTTGAAATAAACACTTTAGATGGTGTTGTACTGTAATGACCCATCTCTATTAGCTTTGGACATTCAAATCCAAAACAAATCCACACTATGTTCATTCCGGTTTTGTTTGACCACTTCAAAACTAGTATGTTGTTATATAAGTTTGAAGTCAAACAATACCTTGCTTCCTCAAATGCTCTTAATCATAACAATATCGGATGCCTCCCCCAAATAATGTAGAATGGCAATGAAAGCTGTCCCAAACACAAGTCTAAAGATGCAGTCTAACATAATACTACCACCGTGTCGTGTTCCGTTAATTCCAATTCCTCCAATGATAAACATTGTCAGTGCCAACATGATATAATACTTCTCATCGTCTCTAAGATGCGTGTGTGTTACATTACCAATTCCATAAGCAATCAAACCGGCCAGTTTTGTAGGATGATGTACATATCGAGTTACATATTCATCAAAGTTGTTAATATCAGATGGTCTATTTTTGGTGGCAACTATGAAGAGGGCCTTGCGTTTATCCGAAGGAAGTGTATTCCAAAGTGATATCTTTTCAACTCTTTCAATTTCCTTCTTCATTAGAAAGTTTCTACTTGCAACGGCTACAATTGTCCCTATAACAAAGAGAGGTAGATAATCCGGGCAAATTGGAAGTAGCATCTCAAACAATGGATACCATGCGATAGATTGCAATGATATGCGTAAATACCACCTATATTAGTTGTGTGTGCAAAAAGTAGATTAGTATCATAATTTTAACATGTCAGGTGCACTGTCGCAAAAAAAAAGTTATAAACTTACAGCTTCTTATATCTTTGCAAGTCGAGACTGGGTGGAGTAAACCATGATAAACATAGATTTGGAACTGAAGTTATGCGTTTCACGGTTTATGAAGATGAAGATAGATGATGTTACAGTAACACTTCTGTTAGTACAAGGTGCATACCTAGTTTTGCAAAGTGCATATGTTTTGCAAAGGGCAACAAGTAAGCAAACTAGCATCAAATCACCGAGCAAACAATACAAACGCGGACTTTCATAGTTCTACTAGCGGTATAGCTAAGCATGGGAGAAGTTGCGGTGGTATAGGAATATAGTCCATACTAATCATATCACGTTGATTGAACCTGATAAACCCCTGTTGTTTATGTGTGCGCAAAATATTTTACAGTCTATCTCATGGTAAAAGTTGTGAGCACTGATAAAGAGAAGAGTCTATCTACAATCATAAAGAAAGGACTCTTGTGCTGATCGAGAGTATAGGTTATGAATGGAGCAATTGTTGGTAGTACCGAAGATGTGGTCATATCATAGGTATTCTCTTTCAATTGTTGGTGGTCTTGTGACGATTTACAAAGTTGCAGCGGTATGAGTTGATGATGTTGGGGATTAATTAGTTATTGCCGTCCATATTAAATTATCAACGGGGACAACAGTCACTTAACTGCCTTTAACGCTATTTCCAGTACTGGTAATTGCGGTGGTTTGTTGGTGGCGGTAGTCATTTCATCGAATAGGAAGAACAGTTTGATAAGATAAGTGAGAACTAATAATGGTAATACGAATACCATCAAGCATTTCATTTGTTGGGCCGGTATTTGATCCATCATACAGATCTTTTCAACAATTACAACTTCATCATAGACACGACTTGACAATACCACATCAGAATATCAACCCTATGGTCAGTAGTACTATATCTACTACATCACTACATTATGATATATCTCCTCTCATTGATAATGTACCATTAGGTAATCCAGTCATTGTGATTGGAGCCCTGATACTTGCAATATCGGCACAATCATTTATCAATTCAATGTTAGAAGGTGATCAAGGATTAGGCAATTATCTTTCTGATGGAACTGGTTATAATAAATCGAAGTTCAAAGCAAGAAAGAAACCAAATACTATAGATGATTCATATGATCCTACTAAACCCTTGGGCACAGGGGACCCTTTACCGTGGTTGAAACTACCAGAATTGGACTTTGTAGATGTTGCTGGTCAAGATAAGAAGAAGCAAAAGAAAACACAACTAAATAAGAAGTCAGTGCCTGAAAGAATCAAAGATATGGATAAAGCAATGGAAAGAGATGAAAAAATACTAGCAAGGTTAGAGTCTCTAAAGGATCGAATGAAGGCAGAAGTTGCCATGGGAGATCTAGAGGCGGCAAAGAAGATTGAGGATGAACTCGAAAGTATCATGAAGAAGGAGGGTTATGATTTCTCTTGAACTAAGTAGGAAAGATAGTAGGATAAAGATATTAATAGAACTTATCTGACAGAATCATCATAGTACAATCTCCTCTAAGCCGTTGGTAGCACCAACTTGATTCGTCCACTTTTCCATTTCTGTAAGTCTTCCTTTTGAGCAGAATGATACAATTGTTCCGGGGCGAATCTCAACCTCTCCTGGTGTACTCTCTTCAGTAGTACTAGTATCAGACATTGCTCGCCCTATACGACCTGCTAGGTGAAGGTATGACATTGCTGATGTAGGTCGTCCAACAACGAATACAACATCAACTCCATCAAAGTGAAGTCCTCTTGCAGACCCTTCAAATGTAACCAGCACTGGTGGGAGCTCCACTTCATTTGTGTCTTTCTCCTCTTCCTTTACTGGTAGTACAATATCTTCTTCTCCTCCTTCACTAGCATTTGGTTCTAATCCCAAAGCAACATGCATCGGCTGAGCATTTACACCCATTGATTGTAAGATTGAGCATGCTTTTCGCACTGAAAGAGGTTCTGGTCCAGTGCTTTTGTTGCCACTTGCATTTTTTGTCATCATTTGTTTTTCGATAAAGGCACTTCTCTTCTTGGCATTACGTCGTGATTGGGCCGTATTACCTCGAACTTTGGGCATTTCTCTCTTCTTCTCTTTCAATACAGATCGGCTAAACTCACCACATATGAATACCAAAGAGGATTTGGGTTGTAACTTCTCTGTTACTTTTGCAACATTTGATAAGATTTCGTGTGCATTCGATGCTTCCTCCTTGGACATATAAACATATCGGTGATCAACCACTGATGGTACAGTAACAGCTCGTATTGTATGAGTAGATTCGTCAGGATCAGTGTTGGGGCCTGCTCCATCATCGTCTATATTTGGTCTACAGGCTTTCATTCTGCCCTTCCAGACACCCTCAAGTCCTTCGCCGCCACCAATCACTCCACCTTCCATTGCAGCCCATCGTAATGCCTTGTTGAGTCGATCCAATGTAGCTCTACTTGCCGTGGCACTGCCAGCCAATACTTGTAATGACATATCATTTTTATTCTGTTCTCCGACATACCTACCAGATGCAATCAAACGCAATACACGTTCTGTTGGTGTTAATACTTGACTATTCATAGAATTTGACAAATCCATCGTATCGATTGATTTACCCTTGATACTTGCTCCTCCTTGGAATTCGACTCCTCTCCTTTGAGCTGCACGCAACTTTCGCTTTTGTTCCAGCTTCTTACGTTCTGCTTGTGCACCATTCTTCTTATCAAATGTAGTACGCATAGATTTGGGAGTTGGTGGTAACAATACATCAACTTCATCCAATATCAAATTTGAGAGTGTATCTCCTGCAATAAAGTTCTGTGCACCACTAATACGAGTTAATACTGCATATAATTCATTCGGTGTACCAATAAGTACTGTTGCTTGTGATAGTTGAGATGGTGATGGTGGAGGTATACCTCTTACAGCTAATAGGACATTTGGTTGATCTTCATTGATATCGGGTATGAGAAGAGATGCATCGCGAGCCAATTGTGCTGCTAATTCTCGAGTAGGAGCAACAACCAAAACAGTACTTCGCTGTCCTAATGACTCTTGTTCTTTAACTCGAGATAATGCTGGAAGTAAATACGATAAAGTCTTCCCCGAACCAGTTGCTGCAATCAAAAGAATATTCTCTCCATTCTTACTTTGTGTTGCTGATGATTGTTGTATTGGTGTAGGTGTAGTGTATCCATTAGTTGAGAGCACACTTGCAAATTCTGGATAAAGACTAGGAAGTGATGAGGTAGTATCTTGTATAGTGGATGAAGAAGTGTCCTCTATTGTTGATGATAATACTATTCTTGTTGATAGTTGATGTATTCTATTATTATCATTCTTTATAATTTTTGAATAGCTCTCTATTGGGGATATGAATGATCGGCTAACTGAAACACTGTATGCAATGCAAAATAAACCTAGCAGAGAAGAAGAATCCAGATACATCGTAGTAGATGTTTATGGTATGTGGTAGTGATAGCCCATTTTTGAAATCATACCTCCCCGTGGTTAATTTGTACGTGATCATACCTTTTTTGGTATGATTTCGCGATCCTGTAAAAGATTAGAGTGGTTTTAGGGAGGTTACGCACGCGTATTTTTATTGGCGATTTCTGTGCCTTGTAGCATCGCCAAATCTCGTGAGCAAATTTTATCTCTCTTTTCCGCCACACGCTAGCATATCACACATCACATACGCTCTCGAATACACACCCAAATCCATCAACTTGCAAGATGATGTTCTCATTTTATAAAGTATTGCAATCATGGGAAAGCAGCCTAGACGCCGTAGGATCAATGGCCTTATACGCCGTGGCCCAAAGCGCAGACATAGTAGTTATCGTCGTGCTATGCATCTCAGCCATGGTGAGGTTGGCTTTCGATACTATATGCAAAACTTCATGGCCATTTATGGTGGTGCTGCCCGGTCTTCTCTATCCATGCTACCACCACTTATTCTTCTATCAATCATCATTAGAAATAATGTACTCAATCCAACCACTCTCAATACAGCAGCAACTGCAACTAGTTTCCTCCTACGCATACAATGCACAAATTATATATTTAACCAAAATCGTTTCTCAAGGCTGATTCAACAAGATCATATATACCATGATATTCCTTTGGAAGAAGAGAATAATGCTCTAGCTACACGGCTGCCACGACAAAATATACGGTTCAATAGTTGGACGGATCAAGAATGTTATGATAATACGAGCTTTAGAAAGGAACAACTACAGCGTATCTATCATAAATTTGGTCTAGCACAACTTGCTGCTCAGAATCATGGATTTATTAGGGTACCAACAAATCATGAGACATACAGGTTTGATCCGGAGGAACTATTTCTTTTCCTCATGACAAAATGCAAAACTGGATTAAGCAATAAGGTATTGTGTGATCTTATCTTTGGTGGACATGCATCAAGATGGAGCTTTGGATATCCATGGATTCTACGATATCTAGACGAGAGGTATAAAGATACAATTGGAAATCAAGTACTACATAGATTTGTGGATGACTTTCCCAAGTTCTACAACGCTTTCAATTCGTTTGTACAAAAAACAAGCACCCAACATCATAATGATGGTACCGCCACAGATCATCTTGGACTACGGTTTATGCCATTTGATATCTTTGCACTTATTGATTGCTCTATTTATCGTATTAATCGGCCCTTATCCGGACCAGATGGAGATTACATTGGTGCACCTCGTAGGGAGAACTATTTTAATGCACAACGATCTGTGTATACTGGGTACAAAAAGTGTCATGGTATCAAAGTACAGACGATTATGCTTCCAAATGGTATCAGCTGTGTATATGGACCAGCATCAGCGCGGGTATCAGATATAGGAGCAAATGGTATACTTGAAATGAGTGGATTAGATATGTTTCTTTTGCAACTCCAGCAGAATGCACCTCATACTTACATTGCTTTCGGAGATGGTGCCTATAATGCTAATGGATTACAGTGTAAGTTTTTTATATGTCGTATTATATCATTTCTTACTTTATGGGCAATGTATATCTCACATATCCTTACTATTATATAAAGGTGTACGCTCCTACTTTAGAGCATATGGACAAGGGGCAGTATTAACTCCGCATCAAGAAATTTGTAACAGAAGGTTGAAGGCTATACGTGAAGCAATCGAGTGGAGCTATGCCGACATCGAAACCATTTTCCAAGTATGTTCAAATCCAAGTAACTTCAAGCTTGGCAAGAGATGTCCATACGCTGTTGAACAGCTTCGTGTCTGCCATTTACTTAGCAACATTTATACTTGTTTGAATGGGAGTAAGGCATCGGGATATACCAAGTTTGATTGCCCGCCACCTACACTTGATTGGTATCTGCGTTTGTAACTGTTTGATAACATAGATTTCTTTTTGTTTGACAGACATATATTACAGTACGATAGTCTAAATAGATATAGATATTAGATAATGATATGATTGTAAGTTCAAGGCTAGTTTATATCAATACAGGTCTATCCAAACAGGGCAAGCAACTCAGCAAACAGGTTTCAAACAAGACAATATCCTAAAGTATCAGGCATCAGGCTCAATTCTGAGCATTGAAAAGACCAGTCAAGTTAGAGGCAGTACCACGAGCTTCTGAGAGCTCCTTTCGCTTCTTACGTAGATCTTTAAGCTGAGCATCCGCATCCTCAACACCAGCCTTATCACCCAAATCCATACAGTTCTTCTTCTCTTGCACAAGGAGGTTAATGTTCTCGGTGAGCTCCTTGTAGTTGCGGTTCCTCTTCTTGGTTGGAGACTCCGCAGATGCAGAGCCAGAAAAAGATTCCGAGATGCTCTTGATAGCAGATGTCATGAGGGCCGTCTCCTTCTGGTTAGACTGCAACATCGAGTCTATACCGTCTTGAAAGTCGACGTGCTTACGAGCCTTGGGCTTCTCCCCAGCGCCATACGAAATAGTACCAGCTCCTTTGGCAGCAGCTGAGGCAAGAGCTTGCTCATTGGCCGAGACACGAGCCCGTTCCTCAGATGCTCTGCTACGGGCAGAGGCTGCAAAATGATAAAAGATACAATATATGAGTGAGAGATATGATTCAAAAGTGTATTAGATACAATTGACACGTTACCATCCAGCTTGTCCATGAACAGACTAACTTTAAGAGCGTCGTCTTCATGGTCAGAATTCACAACATATGAATTTTGCAACTCATCTGCAATAGATAGAATGACAGTAGAAGAAACAATGTCAGTAGATGATGTATATCAATGTTATATGCAACTGTCATGACTTACCAAACCACTCATTCATACTCATATCATCGCTACTGCAACTATTACTGCTGCTTGTATTGGACTTACCAACGGCACCACCTCCTGGCAGTACTATTAAACATGACGATATATGTTAGTGTGCAGATAATGAATATAATATACATATCAATCTAAACTTACCACCTGCACCCGGCTGTCCACGTAAATGCCGAAAAGCAGATCGATGCTGCTCTGCAACTCCTACGGGTACGACGACAGAACGATCAGCAGCTCCACCACGAACTAACAAACTACTCTCCTGATCTTCGAGTGCTTGTCGTTTCTTGAGGGCGCGTTCCTTCTCGGCTGACTTCTTCTTATCCGCTTCCTCCTGTGCTTCAGTCATCTCACGCTTGACCGTAAGTGAAAGGTCCTGGAGGTCAGTTGGTTCACGTCCCTCCTTCTTGGCTTCTTTGCAGAGATTAGAATCATACTCAACTCCCTTCAAAACAAGGGGCATAAGTTTGGACGTGCCAGGTTTTGGAGCTTTCCACTTTTGAAAGTGGGATAAAGATCCTTTAATACTAATGATGAGAGACGAAAGGTTATTATATTAGTGAGCATATCATGTGAGCATAATATATTATATGAGCATATCATATGCACACTTTATTGCAAAAACAAAACAAAACATATAGTACTTACAACGTATTATCAGGACCTTCATACCCTGTCCATAGGTGCTCATATACTTTCCCCCAAGGCTTAACACGGTGGCCACTCGGGTACTGATGAGCTTTATACTGTACAACGGCAGTGAGCACTATTAGACGGATAACTGCAAATTGTTGAAGACAGTACTTTGTTATGCCAGGAAATGCTAGTAGTTTAGGAGGAGGAGTCGGAGGAGCGACGTCATTTAAAGCAGGCTCGTCCTCATTGTTGGTAAGATCCATCACGTTGTTGGTACTCATTAGATGATATATGAATGTGTTGGCTCGATGATGTTATTGTAGAGTTGATGTGTTGATGATATGCTTTTGCAATTTATGAGCAGACAACTATGGTCTGCCATCAGAGGAGTTCTCATCATCAACTGTGATCAATCAATAGATTCGTGTCAACATATCAAGCTCAGCAGCTGCTTTGAGACGCTAGCAATATCCTACATTAGAGGCCTCGTCATTATCATTTGTTCTTTATTTTTGATGAATTTACTTTTGGGTAAGGATACCAGCGTATCTTCAGTACTAGTTCCTACGTTCAACCATGAGGATTTACTACACACGGATTTCACGCTTTTTGAGTGTGTGACTTCACATGTTTTGCTACACACGATTTTGTTATGCACGGAACTTGTTGGGAACGTAACTCCACAAGGCTACAAATAAGATACCGTTTTTTCTTCCGTGTGAAAAGTTCAAGTTGGAGAGTGCGTAACTTCCCTAAAACCACACTATTGATGATTCAAAATCATACCTTCTTGGTATGATATTCATCCAGTCCCTAGTATACTAATTCCTACGTAGAAAGCTGCTTTGAAAATTTGCCCCTCAAGTCCAATAGGGTAAGGTCCTTTTGCAAGCAAAATAACAAGCAACCATGATAGCGCCGCTTCCTATTGTACTCACTCTAGGAGTAGAGTATCAAATTAGTATACATGGATAGTGCATCGTTCTAATGATATTTCATTCTACAATATTAAGTTTCAGCATATGATATCTTCAATTGAGCTTGTAATACACATCACAAGTTGATACATAGACTTACGATATCCATCAAACATCAACTTCATTATCATCTACTCTCTACTATCGTATCAACATCACGGATATTACCACGACTATAATACTAACATGATTGTACTGATTAATCATCTACAATAGACACGATGGATATACACCATAACAACGATGACAACGATCATCGAGCTGCAACGATTGCAAATGGAATCCATCGAAGATATCAAATATCTCACTTCTGCAATTGGTTAGCACAACAACCAAGCCACAGACATATGACTCGTCATAATAATAATGGAGAGATAGTATTAATATATAATAGAGTGGATGTGGCGGCAGTGAAGACATACCTCTGCTGACGACGATTACGATATCCACACTGGAGCACGGTAATGAAGTAGCATGATGCAATAAGATGGGGGTCACGTCTTGCAAATGAATCGTTGTCTAGTACGTACCGTGTGGGAATACAACAATACATACGATATTACCGTATAAGACCCTTCATCATCCATAAGCAGATATGCTTTGGCATCATACGTTTAGTGTGCTAATTGCAAGAGCAAGAAGAAGAATCGCAAAGATGCTATATAAACCAGGAGGAGCGGGATATGAACGATGCAGGGAGGAGTTCTACAATCATGCATCTATTAGCGAAAAGATACATTCCAATTCGGGTTGAACATATTGGCATACGAATATTGGGTGAAGATATGGTATGCATATGATATGTTTGTATGAACTATGCACATATGATATGTACGATATTCTTATGATATCGTCCTACATCTGTGCCATATAGTTTGGACTACTAAAATAGATGAATGATAGATGTAATATACTACCTAGATTACCGAATGCATTGCATATCTAAGCAAAATATGTACATATCAGATAGCATATGTGAGAATAATATCAGTATCTAGCCACTTAAACATATGATATCTTGGTATCCACAACATGGCAAATGATGTCCTCCAGGATATAATGAGATCAATAGGTTGTCATAGTATTCCTGATGTTGCTTATTGATAACGATTGTATTGTTGGAGAAGCTGTTGTTAGAAGATAAGGTTCGGCGTCATTTATTTGTCTTAGCGAAATTTTGGAGGAGGTTTGCAGGGCACCGCCCCTGGACCATCATACCTAAAAGGTATGATAATGCCTGTCACTGATAGGGAGTATCTATGTTGTTGGGCGGGGAGAAAAAAAATGTGGTGACCGGATACCGTCTTCTTAGTGTATCCTCAATCTTAGCAAGAAGTGAAGAGGAGGTCAGAGGAGGAGAGTTTACAATTGAAGGTTTGGGAGTCGTCCGTGTCGGCTTGGCGTCATGTATGTTTATATATTATATGCTTATAAATCTTTGCCTTCTTGTATTAGCGCAACATGAGTTCACCACAATAAACATAACTACCTGGCAGTATTACATTACATTAAGTTATCTTCTGCTGTCTTTAATACTGGAACATCAGCACCAGGTACCTCATCGTCTCCCCAGGTAACACCATTCTTCTTCTCCCAAGCTTCTTGAAAGACCTTCAGTATCTCACTCTTGGCATCTTCCACTGAGATAACTGGGATACGGAATCCTACACGAAACTCATCCGTCAATAGTTTACTCTTCCTTCGTGGGTTACGAGTCGTAACCCGCAAATCTACACCCAATCTATCCACACCAGTGACACGTACTTTCTCCAATTCTTTCACATCTAGAATTTCTGTAGCAGTTAACAATAAATCCTCGACATGATCACGGTTTAATCTTTCCATAATACTTGATGCTTCGTTAGCCAAAATATCTGGTGTTGCCTTCTTATATTCCTCTGGGGGTACCCATTCTGATGACACACCAAATCCACCCACGAAGTAAACCTTGGTAGGTACCAACCTAAAGAAGTGGAACTTGGGAGAGTCCATTACCTGATCAGCATATGAATGAGCGATACCATATCTCATCCGTAGTGCATCCCAATCTTCGGCATCTGAATCAATCTTCTCAATAGTACCCGTGATGGAACAACGTGATACATCCTGTCCATTTGTTGCTGCTCCAGATGATGTAGGTCCACCCAATTGTGCAAAGAGTGTAACAAGACTACCCTCTCCCGATTTTTGAATGTTAACTGTATGCATAGACATTTCATTCATCAATAATACCGGGTTGCCATTATCGTCAAGTACGTAATCAACGAATGAACCAAATGGTGCTCCCTCGATATCATCCATATAAGATGATGTACAAAGTGTTCCAGAGGTACATACGGAGGATACTGTACGTGCCTTTTCTGCAATGTTTAGACGAATATTTAAACACAATGGTGGTGATGATTTCTCCTCTTCCTTTGTTGCTCCGTTAACTGTTTCTACTGTTGCAGCTGCTGATATTCTAGTTGAAGATTGAAATCTATTTCCATTATTAATATTATTATGTATTGATGACGAAGATGTAGCTGTTGCAATGGATTGTAAATTGGTCGAGGAAATAGACATATAAGTTAGAAATGATACATAAATACATATAGGTCCACATATATAGATATAACTAGAGTAAAAAGTCTATATAATACTGTATATATTGTAATATCAAATCCTTTCAAGCAGCTCTTCACTTGGCAACCACATGATTATCTCCAACGCAAAATATAACATAACAATGAAAGACATAATATGAAAAATATAAACTCACATTGGGTGGAAATTATATTATTTGATCCGAATGAAAATCCACTAACAACACCCCTATCAATTCCCGATATAAGGACACAGGCAAGTACAACAAGACGTTCTACAGTAGGTATCATATTGCAATATCTATCTCTAATTTTTCTTCTACCACGTGGAGTCTCAAATTATTGTGTTTAATGTATTGATGATCAATATTGTGGAAAGATTGTTCTGTACAGTATCAGATATATTGCGATAGTATGTTCTTTCGGAACTTTGCAACTCTAGATGGTTATATATTGAGTTGAAGAGGGGAGATATTTCTAAGTGCGTATGGTAGGATGATGCAGTGCAACAAATTGAACAAGCGGAAATGTGGCGATAATACTGATTTGTACTCGTAGTTGAAGCATATCTTGTTTTATCTTGTTTCTCCCTTCTTCAAATACGGATAGGCATCCCACAATTTCATAGAAAATAAACTTACAGAACATACTACATACTCTCTACTGAAGCAGTAATGCATATTTATATTATCTTTATCTATGACTAACTGTGAGGCTTCCAGTTGCATAATTCGCATGCATGTATAGTATTATATCATAGAAAGTATGATTGAAAGTGAGCTGAGTTAACTCGTGTATGTCTTCAGATGATCCCATCCGGATATGTTGTCTTCTTGGCTGTCTTCGGAAGTAAGGCATGCATCTTCTAAAGTCAACTTCAATGGTGGTAATGTAGCAGATGATACAGTACCAAAGTCCAGTCCTAACTTGGATTGAGCCTTGGCAACTTGAATTTGTGTATGGTTTACACTCGTTGCATTCTCAGATAGTGGCTTACACCGATAGAATAAGTCCAATTTACGCTGATGGTGATTTTGATACCACTGACGGCAGTGTTGATGGAGGAGGTATTCTGCTTTGGCATCAGCTGGGAGCAGACTGAATGTTGACGGGAGATTCTCCTCTTTCTTTTCCTTCTTTTTGTTCAGCTTAGTCTCTGCAATGCATCTTCGGGCTTTGATTGTTGCATCTTTAATGCATTGCATGAGATACGATGATGCTGGTAGTGCTGGTTGGAAGAATACTCCATCATTCAATTCCCATGCACCGTTCTCAATTGTTGTCACATCTAAACTACTGCCAAGCAAAAGTAATGCAGCTTCTCTCTCCGCATACAGCTTAGCTTGACCAGTCGAATCATCAATGATTGCACTGCATTCCCACTTTACAGCTGCATGTAAAAGTGAGCAGCCTGATGGACATGAAAGATGTGGTTTTATATTGAGTGAAGACGACATGGAGTTTTGATGATGTCCACCTTTGGACGATGCCGCACCTCTGGACAGGGCTTGAAAACATTGAGTACATTCCACACGGGCTCGACAGAATGATATCCCCAATATCTTGGGGTTGTGTATACGCCTCAATAATGATGGTTTCAAGTATGCATGATTCCCTTCTTTCAGTGCAGCGCATATATCCCAATGAAGTTGTGCAAGTGTGACGCTGGGTACACCTCCATTGCATTTCAAACTAATGAGAGGAGAGTGACTATTCCTACAATGTAAAGTAGAATCATTTGCTTCGGGGATCTTGAACTTCTGAGGAGGTGTGCGAGGAAGGCGTCGAATCAACATTCCTGGTAAGAACTTTCCTGTACTGAATTCGTCTGAGTGTTTATTGGCTCCACTATTGGACAGGCTACCAGTCTCTGAATAGACAAAGTAAGATTTCATCTCATTCAAGTTGCAGCGAAAGCGTTGGTATCCCAGCTTTGCAAAGTGACGCGACGTGTATGGAATCTCCAAACATACAGAAGGTTGTATGATATTCTGGTCTACAAGCAAACCCCCGCCCTCGTCCCATCCTCCTGATAAGAGTGGCAGCGTTTTACTGCTTTCAGAAGCAGACCAAAAGGCCAATCCCATTGTTACTTGGTCAGGTGCAATCGAGTCTGAGCTGAGTCTACTCAAAGCATGTTTCAATGTTTCTGAACCTGCAGCTTGGGTACTATTAGTAAGGCCCACTGATATTCTTACTTCAATTGTTTGAAGTACTGAAATATCCAAAACATGTCCGGCTGATTGATGATCAATATGACTAATAACTATACTCCAACCTTCGTAGCAGTTTTGTTTTAGCTTTCGAAACCCAAACCTCTTCCTTACGAGTCTTCCTATGATCGAAATTGGCTTCTCCGAAAGACTATTTGATACCAATGTAGTCTGTTCCAAGCATTCTTGCACACTCATCAAGTCGCAGGTGTGATTTGATGTATGTTCAGTCGATTCACGAGGCTTGCTTAGGGTCTTGAGAGCAACTGCTTTCGCTTCGAGGACGTTGCTCGGGTCCATTGACACAAATGATTTTGCTGTTAGATGGACCGATGCAATGAACGCTAGATTGTCAGCCGTAAATATAAACACATGACCAGAAGTGTCTGATGCCATCTTACTATTATCAGTGCCGTCTGACTTCTTTGACGGAAGGAAAATATGTGTATGAGAGATTGATGACTGTTGCATGTAACTGTCTTCGCTCTCGGTGACTTCGTACTCTTTCTTGGTTGCGCCTAAGCAAAGGCAAGATACAATAACAGAGTCTAAATTCATCCAAGACGAACCATTGACTTCGAACCGACATCCATTAGTAGTATCTCTGTGCATTTCACATACCGGAATTGTATACCTCTTGTCACTGAATGAGGTAGAGGACATTTCAGAGTTGTCCATCATGTCGGCTACTTGTTCTATTGTTCCACAAACATAGAAATTAGGAGTGGATTCATTTGATACATCATACCAAGTTCTCGCTTTTTCGTTGTTTGTTGATTGTGATTGTGAATAATCATTCAATACCTGACATAGATTGAGCCCTCGGAAATGATGTGATGACGTTTGACCTGCCCTGCCTTGCTTCGATTGAAGAGATATCCGAATCCTGTTGACAAAGTTGTGAGCACAAGCATTTCGAAGGTCTTCAAGTCCAACAACAAGAGGTACGCTTGTGGGCGTTGAGTTATAAAAGCGATTGTAATGTGAGAACTTATCGCACGAGCTTCCACATTCAGTATCATGGCTAACTGCCTTGATGTGTGCGTGATCGAAAAACTCGGCGTATGGGTCTCGAGCCGACTGTCGTCCATGTTCCTCATTATTTACTTTGTTACTACTTCGCTTGGTATGACTGCGACCATTGACTTGATTACTTCTCGACATTTCAAGAGTTGCGGTGATGTGATGATGTTCTAGCAACACATCTACTTTTGTACTAGCAGGATGTGCCGAAGATATAACATCTTGACTATTTGATTCGTCGTCATCGAGCTTTGATTCGAGTTCATATCGCAACTTCTCTTCTACAAAGTATTGTTCAGATGATTTAGTACCGAATGGGCCGGAGCATATGCCAGTAATGTGATGATCTGGTACCATTGAGAAAGCCTTTCCTTGTGGTGGCACAAATCGAGGATGAGACGACAATCGATGATAACTCTCTCCAGCACAACGTTCAATAGCAATAGTAGAGCGTAAACAAGCCAAATAACACTGAAAGCTTTCATCTGCCTGGTTTGTGCATTCACACTTCTCAGTGTTAGACAATGGGCAGATATAGTGGACATTAACTGCTCGTATTATACACCCAGTTTGTAGACCCATTAGTAAGTCTGGTGGCAATGGATATTTAGGAAGGTAGATGCGTATCAACTTCTCCTCTTCCAAATCAGGATCTTTTGTTGGAGATAAAGGCTTTAATGTAACAAAGTGTGCAACGTGAGTGCTTTTCCTTTTACCAGTTTTCGATCGTTTGATATGATAGTGCACAGATTTGACTATCCCTCGAATGGAGGTGAGTGGTACAACTGTAGATGGAAGTGATATGTCATCTAACCTTTTTGTCATTCCATATTTATCATTCCATCGAATAGAAGATGCTTCCGTTACTACCAATACACGATCTGGTATACGAGACTCAAGTCTGGTGTACAAATCACTCCTCTTGTCCATCTCATCTTCATCTTCATCATCAGTATTGGAATAATACTTCTTGCGTAACACCTCAGGTACTCTCCATTTACGTGATACAACTCCCACTAATGTAATAGACTGACCAGGATGAATAGCAGGATGCATACATAATGCCTGTTCGCCACGAATAATCGCAACAGCACTTCTCACATCATTATTGTTTGGAAGTAGTTGATACAACTCGATAATTGCAAATGGTTCCTCATTACTGGAATCATTCACAAGAATGGGCGAAATAGCATCGACCACTGCAGTTACATTCATTGGATCCTTTGCGATAGACTTTTTCTTCTTGTTTTTAGATCCACTACTACTACTTAATAATGTACTTTCCCATTCTTTTTGAGAAAAGTCATCAAGAGTAAGTGTAGGTAGATCATCTTGCATAATAGTGTCTTCTTCTTCTTTTTCTTCTGAACCATTTGATAATGATACCAAACCAAATCCATGTTGATGTACTTCTAATGTCATAAAATTATTGCTTGTATTAGTTGCAGATTGTATAACTTCTATATCAGTACGACTTGTCTTTCTATTATTACTACTACTGCTTGAAAATATCAATTCACCCCAACCATTTATATATTGTATTAGTGAGTATTGAGATATACGTACAGATTTTCCTGTAGATACTGCATGACAAGCTATTCGTAGGAATGGATATGGTATAACAATATGAAATAATTCGTGTCCTCTATACTGTGGATAGATTGATGTTAATGCAAGTTGAGTTGATTTATTGGGGATGAAGATGAAACCTCTTTGACTACCGCCATCAGCTGCTACTTCACTCTCCCATGGTCGAGGACGCTTCTTACTATCAATATTATCATTTGTAATGTGATTATCTTTCGATATATTGTAGTATATACGTCCAACTAAATCAGTAGATGAGGTATTACTATTGTTGATAGCCGTTGGCATTATATCAAAATAAATGCATATATTTGCACAGAGAAGAAGAACTCAATCCGAAAATTATGAACCATTATATGCCTCTCCATTGCGATATATAGCTCATCGATACTAATTAACGCGCCATCCAGGCCATTACTATTAATAATGTAGACAACACTACAATACAGTTAGTACAACACTACGTAAAAAAATTATTGAGCGCCTATCCTAAGATATTAGATGATTATGCACAAGTTCACTCTACTGGTGAGTGTCCAGTGTCCACACGCACCACCAATAATTGACAATATAATAATATTACTTATATATAATAGCCATCCTATCTGTTAATCGGCCTAACAATTGCAATTACCACACCTGGATCGAACGCTCGTCGTCTCTTATTGGTTTACAAGTCGTCACATATAGGTTGGACTCATCGCTGTGCTTGAGTTTGCAAAGTTTGCAGCCTGCGATCAAGAAGAAATATTGAGTACCTCTCTAGAGTAACACAACATATCAATATATAGTTGTTATCCAATACCATATAAAGTTATTACATCAACAATTATTAATAAACTTAGTATTATATAGTGTATCGGTTTGTACCTTATTTATACACATAACAACAACAAATACACCATACAAGTCGTAATACACAACCCAATACAAACACAAAATACAATAATAATAAAATGGCACAAGGAGGATCTAAAATAAAGTCTAGTAAACCAAATCCAAAGAAATCCAATAGACCAACCCAAAAGACACAAAAGAAGAAGAAACAAAAACAAGTATCAAAGGGATGGAAAACATTTGCAGCCAAAGGACGGAAAGCATCACAAGCTAAACAAGAAATATCAACATCCAAGGCGATCAATCGTAAGAATGAGATTGCAGTTGCGGCTAGAGCGGTAGGGTCAGGTGCTAAGTTTGCATTAAAGGATTTAAAGGAAGCTGGTAAGAAGGAGGTATTAAAGAATAAGGATGCGTTGAGAAAAAGAGAAGCAAAGTCTAAAATGAGTGAAAGAATGAAGGAACAATTGAATAAATTGAAATAGATTACAAAGTATTGTGGAAGTTTTATTGGTTGAAAGTTGTATCAGAAGTTAGGAAAAACATCAAGAGAAAGAATATTATGTGATAATTAGTGTATGAATGTGAAACTGTGTATTAGGAACAATAGCAATGAAACATTAGTGCTATTTGAACTTCAATTGAATGGTGAGGGGAGGTAGGTATTTCTAGAAATGTAAAAGCCTAGAGAGATGCTGCTAATAAATCAATAAGATAAACTCTGAACCTACAAACAAATCATTCAGATAGAAGTATAAAGAATAATTGTACAACTTTTACATGCCCCTGACCCAACCTGAGGCAAGAGAACCGCCAACAAGTGGCTGCAAACGTGTGATGGAGGGCCATACAATGGTGCTGATAGTGTCCATTGCCCTTTCATATACATATACAATGGTAAAACATCAATATCTAAGAAAGAGAGTGATGCATGCCTTTGCGCTGTGGCCATACATTGTCCGATCACCGGCTCGATTTCGAAAATCTGACCCAACCTGAGGCAAGAGAACCGCCAACAAGTGGCTGCAAACGTGTGATGGAGGGCCATACAATGGTGCTGATAGTGTCCATTGCCCTTTCATATACATATACAATGGTAAAACATCAATATCTAAGAAAGAGAGTGATGCATGCCTTTGCGCTGTGGCCATACATTGTCCGATCACTGGCTCGATTTCGAAAATCTGACCCAACCTGAGGCAAGAGAACTGCCAACAAGTGGCTGCAAATGTGTGATGGAGGGCCATACAATGGTGCTGATAGTGTCCATTGCCCTTTCATATACATATACAATGGTAAAACATCAATATCTAAGAAAGAGAGTGATGCATGCCTTTGCGCTATGGCCATACATTGTCCAACAGCCAGCTCGATTTTGAAAATCTGACCCAATCTGAGGCAAGAGAACCGCCAACAAGTAGAAACAAAAGTGTGAAGGAGGGCCATACAATGGTGCTGATAGTGTCCATTGCCCTTTCATATACATATACAATGGTAAAACATCAATATCTAAGAAAGAGAGTGATGCATGCCTTTGCGCTGTGGCCATACATTGTCCGATCA
>Ga0214477_100066_pt1 | contig 63455 bp, 51 predicted proteins | sample M1_20Mar14CPVII9_FD_165058 | JGI IMG/M metagenome (GOLD analysis project Ga0214477, IMG submission 165058) | Marine eukaryotic communities from Monterey Bay, California, United States - M1_20Mar14CPVII9sort6BwellC16 | ecosystem: Environmental > Aquatic > Marine > Unclassified | place: USA...
GTGATGAACACTCCCAGCATGATTGTAGGACCCTCCATCATACTGTTACAGCCCCATGTAGGCAGGTTTCATGCCTCAGATATGGCAAAAATTTGGATTTCCTGCCGACTTTCAGGCAATGTTTGGCCATCAAGTGGTACCTCAGAGATGTAGGCTTGCTACTATAGTGCTTGTTTGGCATTGTATATGTGTATAACAAAGTGATGAACACTCCCAGCATGATTGTAGGACCCTCCATCATACTGTTACAGCCCCATGTAGGCAGGTTTCATGCCTCAGATATGGCAAAAATTTGGATTTCCTGCCGACTTTCAGGCAATGTTTGGCGCCATCAAGTGGTACCTCAGAGATGTAGGCTTGCTACTATAGTGCTTGTTTGGCATTGTATGTATGTATAACAAAGTGATGGTTACTCCCAGCATGATTGTAGGGCCCTCCATCATACTTTTACAGCCCCATGCAGGCAGGTTTCTTGCCTCAGATTTTGATATAATCTGACAAAAAAAAAATTGAAAATTGAAGTACTGTGTACTGTATAAACACTCAGCACTAGCAGTCAGTAGTCAATTATATAGCACAAACTACTGGTGAGTTCACACATGGAATGAAATGGCATGCATAGCAAGAGATTACCCATGATTTGTATATCAAGATATCAACATGAGAATTTGATTCTGTCATTCACGTATCATGGTAAAGTTCATCTCTGATAGCAAGCCATTCGCTCAAACATACAAATCTTCTATTTGATAAAGCTACACACAATGTAATGCAACTTAACCAAAAACAAAGCACAGCCCTTTAAGGAATTGATATTCCTCAAAGGGCTTAGCCTCAGCAACCAGCCGCAGCGACATCCTCACCACTTTCCTTGGTAATGCTCAATGTTGTAAACTCCTCGATTCATTGTAGTGGGATGGATACCTACAGCAGACATGTCAAATAACAATGAAGGTACCCGACGATTCAGGTGATATGCAACCACCAATATTGGTACATTATGAAATACACAACTTTTATCAAAATTATCGTACATACTTTAACTCATTTGATCAGAACCAATTATTTGGTAGTTTAACACAGGATATTGTAGCGGCTGATGCATGTAAGCCATTAAACTTTATTGGCGAGGGTGAGGATCGTGTGCAGATTAATCCATGTGGATTGATTGCTAATACGTTGTTTAATGACGTGATTACATTGGAATCAATTTTTGATAAGGATGGGAATGTTATTGAGGATGCACCGCTGGTTGAGAGTGGTATTGCTTGGGAAAGTGATATAGAGTGGAAGTATCGTCAACCGGATGGATTTAAGTATGAACAATGTCCAAGTTGTGATGAATGTGATTGTACCGAGGGTGATGGTGAATGGAGCTGTAACGAAACATATGTCGATCAAGATGGACAATGTTTTCGATATTATTATCCCAAAGATGATATGACACAGTATTTATATGAAACATATCCCATGTTGATTAGTCCATTGGAGGGTGTATTGAATGAACATTTCATTGTTTGGATGAGAACAGCAGCCTTGCCTAACTTTCGAAAACTATATGGATATATTGAACAACCAATTCCGGCAGGTGCGAAACATTTAATGTTCAGGCAAACTGGGTCGTTGAAAGACTTGAGGGTGCCAAGGCATTAGTTGTTAGTAATAATTACATCTTTGGTGGTAAGAATCATTGGTTGGGTACGTTATTTATTGTAGTGGGCGGTATTGCAGGTATTTTGGGTGCCTTATTTTTGGCAAAGGATTATTTATCACCACGCAAGCTTGGTGATCGAATGTATTTGAAACACAAGGTGGAATGATTTGTTGTTGATTCGATAATGAGTTGTTTTAATACGTGCATTTGGGTAGTAGGCTAATTGTCGAGGGAGGCTAAGAGATAACAAACTAGTACACAGTATCGTAGAAGTCTGGGTTTGCATACGTATTGACTTCTATCAGGTTTATTATCTATTTCTCATTGGCTCCTAGTTTGCTAGAGAGAGAGCATCATACCATATTCTCCCTAGTGTTAAGCTCCACCGCCACGACAAGACGGCCAATAATTGGTGGAGGGGGCCCTTACTATGGTATATAGTAAGGGGGGACCGAAGAAAGGATGTATGGTCCACTTTTGTTAGTTGATTGTGTGTAAGGGGTGTCAGGGTAGATCAGTTATTAGTGTGCCTAAGATTTAGCCAATCGGTACTTTTTGGCACTTTGTCTTCTTCCTGTTGCATTTACCACTACAACATTCCTTACAATTGCCTTTGGTATCTAGTTTGGCCTCGGGCTTTTTGCAATTGATAGGCTGTGATAAGAAAGGAAATATTGATGAGACAAGGTACCAACGACAATCTCCAAAATAAACTGTATCAGAACAGAGTGAAGCTTACCTTAGTTGGTGCAGATGTTGGTGATGTAGATGGTGGACTCGTGGCATCTTTAACCTTTGGCTGCGACGATGAACTTGGCTGGGAAGAAGGCTCCATAGTCATGGAAGGCTGAGACGATTTTGTAGGGTTGGTGGTAGGATCTGATTCCCAGGGTTTCGTCTCCTCCCCACCGGCAGTATAATAAGATTCTTTTGCACTTTTACTACTAGTACGAGGTACATTTGGAGGAGCTTGTGGCGTTTTAAGTCCACTCTTCCAAGCAAGCTTCTGTTGAGCAGCTTCATAGAGAACTTCAGACTCATCGACACTTGCATCCACAGCAGAAATGCTGTAGTAGTAACTCTCTGCTTCTTTCTCATATGGAACTGTCTTGTCATACTTCTCACAGCCAGGATCTTGAGATTTACAGCTTGGTACGATTACCACTCGGCATGTATCACTCCCGGTGTGGCCTGCCGCATCAGTTGCCGTGACAGTAATGTCATAGTATCGAGTCTTCAGGTATCCCATAGATAAATCCACCTCACAAAGTCCGTCCACATCTTTACTTTCACAACTATAACAATAAGTAACGAGGCAGTGAGCAGCATAAAAGCATGGAATGTCATAGCAAACAAGCACGACTACTTCTCACCTTGCCGGATCATAGAAAAACTTCACTTGTTGTTGAAAGTCAGTCCTCTCTCGTTTGAATAGATGAGAGACAGTATTCTGCTGGATCTCATTACTCTTCACAACAACATCAACTTGAACATCTGCATCACAGTTTTCCTACAAGCAAAAGGAGTAAGAGAGTTAGACTACTGGAACAGTATGCAAATGAGGTGAACACAGCTCATCGCAGGTACTTACCGTAACAGTATAGAAGAATCGAGCGTCTTGTTTTTGTGCGTTGTCGTCTCCATCTTTCTTCAACATGTAATGATAGAGTGTCTTGTCATCAACCACATTGATACTGTTGGCATCAGGGAAGAAGCCGCATGTAACATTGGGAGCTAGTTTGTCAAGTTGCACGGTGACTACTCTTGGATCACCTTCAAGAAGAGGGTCGAACGGATATTCCTTGTTGAATTCTTTATCAGCAGCAGAGCTGACACATTCTGTATAATTTTGGTAGGGTGTGATTGTGTATTCAGTGTTGTCACAAGTACCTGTTTTCTCAATCATCACATTGAGCTTGTTGGGTGGGGCACAATCATCTTGAAGACGAGGAAGGTTTGAGATTAGTACAGTGTAAATAAAGTAACCAAAAAGTATGATCTGCTTACCAGTTGGAGGGAATTCGTATTGGAGAAAGTTCAACACTTGCTTCTCGTTTTGGAACCATTTGTCCGTGTAGCAGAGTTTACTTATGTCATCGTCATCACATCTGAATAACTTTGCATCACGAATAAGGATGTTTGGTGCAAAACGATCCTCACATTCATCAGTCTTTTTATCCCCATCGGAGTCCAGATCATCGCAACCAGCTAAGAGTTTAAGAAGAAGGCATTTCAATGAGTAAAGTCAACAACACACTAAACAAAATGTATGAACAAACTGACCTAGTTGTAGAAATGCAATATACTTGAAATTTGGCGAACCGTCACAAAGTTTTGCAGGGTCCTCGCATGAAACTTTACTACAGTGAGGTAAAAACCCATCAGCAGACGTAGTGTTTACACAGTCTTCTAATTGCAATCGTCTTCTGTCATCATTCTCAAGAGCCCCATTGGTCTCCTTCACTACATCTGATACCTCCCCAAGCATTGTCTTAAGCTGCTGTGTGGCATAAAAGGTCTGAATGATGTTCCCATGATTTGTTATGACATTCCTATAGATAGAATTATCTCGGCCACCAGCAAATGCTGCATTTTTGCCCTTATCAACCAATTCAAAGTATAGCCGTTGTGATAAAGAAATAGCCAATTCAGCTAGAAAGATTGCAACCTTGCTAATTGTTTTTACCACAACAACAGGGACGTTACAAGCGACTTTACCAACATCAGAACCCAATATATCAGGTACAAGTTTGCATCCATCTTCAACTGATCCTATCGTAATCAAAACAAGCTTCAAAACACCAAGAGCTTGCCCAAGAGCATAGTTGGTTGAACGCCATGCTTTTGCCCCGGTATCATCAAATGGTTCTGAAACACCATGAAAGAGTTTAGGGTGATATCAATTGAATTAAAACAAACAAAATAAGTAACAACTTGCACTAACCTTTGGTGTTTAATACCAAAACTTCACTGACAGCAAGCTCTGCAAATTCACCACTGGCCCCAGCCGTTCCCGTAGCAAGTCCATCCAAGTTTGTAAAGTCAGTAAGGCACTGTGTTTGGATTTAGATTGAATATTTCAGATGATGACAGTATAATCATTAACGTTTGGTTAGTTCTGAACATTGAGAGACCTGGACAAGTTGCAATCATCTTACTCACCTGTAACTCCCGAACTTCGCTGCAAATTCTTCCATCATCTGGATACTCTTTGTCATACTCAAAATACTCGCGTAGCTCCCCGCATTTAGTTGGATCTTTAGTTTGATCAAATTCAACTGCCGGAGCCTCCTTCAGATACTCTAAAAATGCTACCCTATCTCCAGCATCTTCAACTTCTTTGATCTCATCTCGGATACATTCAACTAAATCAAAACAGTCGCGGGGGTAGGGACACCATTGCCCCTGGAATATGTCTTCATGTGAGGCAAGTAAGATTTGATCAGTTGTGCGCATAAGAACATCGTATCAACACAAAGACAAACGTACCACATGCGGCTTGATTGAATCCTGCTGTTACAGGGCCGAGGTTATTGCAATCGTCTGGGCCCTTCTGAACTACGCTCCCATCATTGCCATACTTTTGACAAGTGTACTTTGAGAATAGGAATAGATTACTTAGAACACAATGGCAAGGTATTTAGCAATGCACTCAATACGTTGATTACTCACGGTCTCTCCCCAGGTATCGGCCTCATATGGAGCATCAAGGCAGCAGAAACCAGGGATATTATCAACCAGACGTTCAATTTCAGTAGATGGGATTATGCAACCAACACTTGTAACTGTTTTACATTCCTCCTGGAAGTCATCATTACAACAGCCCTCGGTACAACATAATCCTGATATACAAGATCCATCAGATGCGGGCTTAAAGCCTCCACACTGCATACAATCAGAAGAACAGCACACATTTGCATCATTTACAGATACAATCCCTCCTTGACACCAATCGTTAGGATTAACTGGTTTAAACACTTCCTCTTTGAGTGCCTGAGCATAAGAACAAACTTGTCCAATGGTCGTCCCATTTCCATATAGCAGTGCAATTGAGTCGTCAAGTTGGGATCTAACAAGACCCTGGTTGGTTAAAGTTTTAAGTTGTTCCTCGTAATCCTTGATCAAACCTTTCAACCGGGCCTTTTCGTCTTCACAATCCTTTTCACAAGGGTTTTTCTCATCTTCCTGTTGTAACAATTCTTTATTCTTTTCAATTTCCAATACAAGATCTACTCCTTTGGCGTAGTTCTCCACAAGTAATGTATCAAGGTGAGACATGAACATTGGAGTAGCGCCTGAATCATCAATCCCATCACTTCTACCAACTGGTTGATAAAAGAATGCTTTGTCCAAGAATGTAGAATCAGATTTAATTTGTCCGTGCTCATTAAGTGCAGTACCGCCACTGATACTTAATGGCAATTGGAATTGGCCATTATCATCTGGAGCATAAGCATTGGTTCCGTCATTGTCACTAAAGATTTTTCCATTAATATTATTTACAATATCTGGATACATGGAATATAAACTCTTTACAACATCATTCTTTGAACGGAAACGAGAGAGAGAGAAGATATGAGTATGTTTAGTATGTTTTGGAGATCATACCGTGCGTTTCAGTATCATTTCTACGACTTACAGCACAGCCCATGAATTCGTCAAACACGTCAATGGTAAATTTTGCAGCAGTGCCTGCTGACAAAGCAGATTGGGGCAGGTTCTCGTTGATCAACTCTGTCTGTAGAAAAGTCTTTCGGTCCGATAGAAGTATGCCCGCAGGAGAAAACTGGTAGTCCCAATAGCACTTTGCTTTGGGGTCTGCCGGAGATGCTGTACAAGGTGTCTCGGAAAAAGCGTTAGATGCCGGTCTATTCGAAGTAAGGGCAAACACTGGATCCAATAAACCGACACAGGATTCTTCACACTCCTCGTTAATCTTAGTCTTGTTTCTTGTTCCTGCAAGACTGCCACAAGTTAGGCTTTCGTCGGGTGCAATCTGGGTTGTGAAATACGAGTAATACAGACACTTAACAGCTTGAAAAACTTTTGTCCGCACTTCACTCCTGAAGGAAGCTTGGGTAGCTCCGTTCTTCAATAAACCTTGGAACTCTATACTATCCACAGCAGTTTGGCATGGATTTTCAGGAACATTAAAGGTGACAAGGGAATCATCGATTGTGCAACCCACATCCTTGACTGTTTCACACATGTCTGTAAGATCACGTTGGCAGCAGCCATCTTCGCAACAGCCTGAACCATCTGAACCACAGCATTCAGTCTCGTCAGTGACATCCAGAGGAGTTTTACACCCGTCTCTGTTTGGAAATTGCGCGTCGAGATACCCACGGCAGATTCCTGTTATTTCATTAACACAAAAGGAACACGTACCATAAGGTGTGTCTGGAATATCCACCAATTTCGTGACAACGGCATTACTAGCATCCCGACACTCTCCATCATCAAATTTATTACCCGTGCCACCACACTGAGAAAAACATTTAGATGGGCAGCAAAGGGCATCGTCTGAACTCTTAATACCATCACTACACCAATTTGGCGAAGACAAGAAAGTATCTTCTTTTTTAACAGCTTGGTTGAATGTTACCAACACGTCCTCCTCAAGGCACTCTTCGACAGGATCATCAATTAACGCCGTAAGACCAATTTGAAAGATGGACTCAAGAGAAACAAACTGATGATACATGATGAAGATATGTTATATAATCTAAGAAGACAAAGAATCATATACATCGAATCTTCTACTTACCTTTGGTGTGCCCCAGCCACGGCATACTCCTGTTACACTACCTCCTGCCCACTTTCCTTGTACACTTAAATTTTCATCATAGCGGTGAAACTGTTGAAGTAGTTCATCACATTTTCCACACAAAGGATCCGAAGATCCTTCACACTCTTCTTTAGTGAGTAATACCAAGGGATCTCCATTGGGGGCCTTCGGTGTATTTGTCATTAAGGGCAACACCCGAATGCCTTCATCACCAAAGGTAAACTGGTCAAGAATGTCTTCACTCAACCCTGTTACCCTTTCCAACTAAGATTATTAAGTGAGTGCAAGAAGAAGAGGATGAGCTAGTTTCATTGCCAGATTGGAGAAAAAGAGCTATTGTGCGTACCTTTTCACGCAGCTCAACCTCGTCAAATACCACAATATTATCATCCACCTTTCCTGTACCGAAATTAATATCATCTGCAAAGAGAAACACAAACATATCATAAAGGCCGTAGTTTTTGGCACAATCTGCAAGCCGGTAACACTGTTCTTCCTTTTGCTCGTTGGATGGAACCTCGATGCACTGACCGCCTCCTCCGTCATCGGTTTCAGTAAGCCTTCGGCCTATTCCTCCCGCCTCTTGTCTCAAAGCACGTGCTCCATGATAGCCCTGCTGGTGATGTCTCTGGTGAACAAAGTGGTTACTGAAACTAAAAGAGGGGCCTTGTCCGAGATGATGACTTCTTGCCGTTGCACGCATGTGATGATCTGCTTTGGTAATACCTTGTTTGAAAGGGTACTTTGTGGACGACACATTGTTATTCGAACCATGATTCCTCGATAGCAATTTACGACGATGTGTAGAACTCTTGCTTGCCTCCTCAAGGTTTGTCTCAGCAAGACCACCAGGACCATAATACTTAGACACAACCCCTTCCACCTTGTGCATGTGCTTTTCAGCCTTGGTTATTTGATTCGATGTACTTTCAAGGATCTGCTGAAGATGGATTGGCATTGATCTAGTCAGTTGGAGATCATCGATATAACCCTTGATAAGAGACATTGCTTCAAACGTAACTTTTAGTGCATCTTGATCACTTGTTGCATCATCAGAAGTAACAAGCTGAACACTGGAATGTATTTTGGTTACTTCGTTTTGGATAGATATAAGTTTACTACCATACTCTCCATCATCAGTGTCACTAGTTGATACTCCCAGTCCACTTGTCGGGTCAGTCTGCGAGATATATAAAGACAAAGTAGAGAAGTTTGTTAGTTGAGTGTCTATATGATGAGGTATGAATAGTGGACACAAGACGACATACATCTATACTAACTCCCTCAAATCCCTCATTCACGCTGTTGACCACTTGACCATCATTAGTATCACCCAACCAACGAGCCTCTCCGATACCTAAAACACAAGTTATGCCCAGTACAAAAAGATTTCGACCTTTGGCAAACCCCCAGCTCTTGCCACAACCTCGAGTACGAACATTTTTTCCATTGCTGCCTCCGAGTGCTGACTTGAGAACGGCATTCAAAGTATTGCAACCCCGATCATAGAGATCTGCATACATCGAGCTCAAAGCCAAATCAACGACAAACATAGACCTCAATCTTGAAAAGAGGAAGAAGGATGATGTTGCCATGATCATCACGAAGGTCAAGACGGCAAACGAAACGAGGATGTTGGGACTGTGTGACTTCCTTGGCATGCTTTTTGTTTCTTCTAGAGTCTTGGTACTAGCATCACTCGACACCTAGAGGTATCAGTCAGAAGATAATGTAGTGAATGGATAAGAGACGTATTCCAAGTAGATTAGTAAGGAAACAATAGTTAGGGAAGTGTATGATGATGGAATAGAATGGGTGAGAGAGAAGTTCTAATCAACAACTACCAAGAACTTGTATGTGTGTCTACATACCTCTGGCGATACCATTCCATCACGACGGCTGTTGACAGTAACTTGAACTGAATCTTGCCACAAAACATCCGCAAACACACCACTGTCCCCTCCACTTAGTTCACGGATGTCCTGTAAAGTAATAGAGAGAGACGAATGAGGAGTGATAAGACTTGTTTGAAAGATGAAGAGGGTGTCAAAGGAACAAATCCTTACCACCACATCCTCACGTCGGGCCACGACAGATGCATCCTTAACTTCACTGCCACTATCCCCTTTCCACCAATCGGTACCCCATTCTGACCCCACTTCCAAGGTATTAGACTTCTGTAGTTTGAATGAGGTATGTAATTTGATGAGAATTGAAAGTCAGTATGTGAGTCGGGATGATGGAAGAGCAAGACAATGTCAAAGCAGGGATAGACTCACAGCAACAACTCCACTTCCAACCACATTCGCTAATTCCAACCCTTCTCCCCAAAGCCCTTTACCACTATTGGTACCACCTCCTTCCTCAACGGCTACATCTACCATCTGTAAACGAGTATGATATAGTGGAATATAGGATGTGTTAGAGAGGATATTGAAGACGATGAACAACTCGAATATCATATGAGAGTATAATGTGATGAGCACGGAAGATCACTTACCGCTAATCCACGATGACCATAGCCTCCATCTAGATGGTCTTGAGTAAGTGCTGTCACTACTCCCGAAATACTTCCACTACCATCATTCCCTCCTGCTGACGACTGATGAATGACACATCATTGATGGAGTTGAAATATAGAGATGCGTTAGATGTGTGAGTGTGAGTTTGAATGTACAACATATGGTTAGAGGTATGTAAACAGAGGTATGGGTAAAACAGAGGAATAGTCGTTATAGGCTGCCTGCTCATTGGAGTTTGGGTATCCTAGGCAATTTGTTGTATGAGGAGGATCGCTACTAAAAGGATACCATAAAAGGATACCACTTCTTTGGCAGCCCAATTGCCGAGTAGCAAATTATGGTGTATTCAACACTTAACGATCTTGTGGTAGAATAGTGCCGAGAACTGGCACAGAGTAACTGCGGCGGAGACGCCTCGCAGATTAAAGAGGAAACAGACTGAGGATTCAATTGATCCTCTGCTCATCTCCTAGTCCTAGGCTGCCTCGTCTTGTGACCCAACCAACATCGTCAGATGTTGGGAAGCAGTCCTCATCTTCTAACCACTAACCTATACGGCATATACACCACTGTGCATACTTATATGAGTATGGCGCTACACGAGTTGGCAATATTGCACATCTTATGATGCTCGGATTTCTCTGATATGCAATTGTGAAGATCGATGAGGAATTGTCCTGCCTGGCGTTTATCTCCATACGAGAATAAGTCTAAATATAGACTACTCTACTCGGATGGGGGTAGCGTGGTGGTTGGTAGCCTTGTAACCTTGATGTGCATATCTATCATATGACAATCGTCCCTAGAGGATACCGACCGAATCTATGCAGATTGGGGAGAAAGTCTTGAGGAGTCTCTTCATCTTGTCTTGTATCCGACACTGATAACTAATCCATACCTCTTATTCACATATCCATCACATAAACGAACTCACCATCTTAATAGATTGAAAAGACAGGAGAAGAAGGAAGATATGAGAGTGATGTGTATTGAAGAACAAGAATGGCGATGATATAATAGAATATGAGAATGCATTGTATTAACGCTCTTCTTAAATACTTACATTGCCATCAACTCCTCCAAGTTGAGCTGCTTCCTTCATCACCACAGGATCTTGATGATTGCCAAAGGATATCGCTCCGACATCCATCCTTTTAGGATGGATAATACTACTGCCGCCGCCACGAGGCTATGTCATCATTGAGTGAGTGAGTGATCATGATGGATATGATACATTAACAAGAGAGAGAAAAGAGTATAGGATGAGATGGATGAGTAGGCAGTTGTAGATATTGTCATGTGTAATACAATAATAGTATCCTATCACTCACCGACGATGCAGATGCAATGGCATTGCCGAATGCGGCCGCCATAGATAATGAAGTATACTTCATATGGATTGTTTGTTGCAATTAGATTGCTTGCTTTTGTTGATGTTTGATAACTTGAGACTCTTCCTATATTCCTTGATATAAAAAAAGTGATTCTATTGTTGATGTTCACTCAGCGCACGCCTTAACAATCTCAAGGCACTACTAAAAGTAAGGCAGTTGGCAGTCTACTGCCGAGTAAGCCCTAACACATGCAATGATTAGTTTGCACATGTTGAGTACGTACTTTAGCATCTGCATTTTTATTCCCCGCAGAAGGATATCTTGAATTACTACTTATTGAAGCCGGAGATGTAGTTGCCCTATCTCTAATTCGGATTGGTGTCTTTTTCTGAGAAGATTTTGTGGCCGTGGATAAGATATAACAAACTGCCTCTTATCTCTGCTCACATGCAGTGATAACAGCGTCCTATCTCCGCCCTCCTCTTAAAAGCACAAGGATAACAGCCTCTTATCTCTGCTTCATCTAAAATGAGAATGGTGATAATTGCCTCTTATCACTTATCTCTGCCCTTCTAAAAGAAGAACAGGATACTGAACGGGTGTTATCATTATTAGATCCCTCCTAAACTACATATACCGCTAATGCCTTTTAACTTCTTCAAACAGTGGTTCAGGAGCATAAGATGGAAATCTTCATCAAATATAGAGACTCGGTTGTTATCAGGGCTCGCTACTCTGGGCGGCGATGAATCCTTCTAAGTTGTTGCTATTGGAGTGTATATCCTTAATAATGTTGAATACTGATGGGATTTTTTAAGTTCAAGTGATGATGTAACTACCTCCAATTGATGGATTAGTACCCGTGTCCCTTCTTCTTCAAAAAGTAATATACCTAATAATATTGACGTGTAGAACGACCACCGTACGATCAAACTCCAAAGAAGATTAATAGTTTAATGTGGGAGGCGTCAATCATTAGTACATAGCGCCGCATTCATTGCAAATCCACATCACACCTACATCACATGCTGTACGATTTACGATGGAATTATTTGAATTATTGATTCATCCGGCCAGACGGACTACTTTCGTCTTAGATTTGTATTATTAAGTTGGATAAGTTTGATAATAATATAATATGAGTAAACATCACTACCCGAGAGACTGCCAGTTTTTTATATGAATATCCGCTTACTTGCTGTACGTGTTAAACCTCCAATAATCATCCATCATTATCATTGGATAGTGAATATGCAAATAATCAACCATGTACCCCATATATAATATAATATGGCTGGTCGTTGTGGGTAGTATGAGAGGTCCTTAATTGTAAGTTCTGATGGCGAATAATACCTATCATTGCAAAGAAATATCTTAATATCAATTGCAAATTAATATTAAGTCATTGGTTAATAGATGAAGCTCATACGCACGATACTACCGCATCATCTGCATGAATTTACTCATTCAATGTACCAACCTCAATACCTATAACAAATCATCTCGTCGTACATATTGTAAACCCCTTCAAGGTATATTGAACTCTCTTTAGTAAAATACACACAAGGAGAATTCTTAACCTACGCGCAACTTTACATTGATTTATAACCGACAATACTTATTAACTACCAACACGTGTTATACCGCAGAGAGTATTAACCAAAGACAACCACAAATTGCAAAAGAATTTGCAAAGTTTTGTTGGGGAAAGAATAAAAGGTCGGAACGTACCTACCCTCTTCCATATTGATTAAATTATTGCGGTACTGTATATTTCATGTTATTATATTAATACTATTAATTGCATTTCCGTGTACGTTTACTCATTCATACCATACGAGTAGAAGAGATAGTGGACCATTGCAACTTAAGCAATGGGAAACGTATTAATACGGCTGTGTGGCTTACGTAAAAAAAACTTGACTCGGCTCATCTATCAACACAAATCAAACATTCAGAGGCAGCACTATCAGTATCGGTTTGCAATAATGATGGCGGTGAAGTCGTCTACGATAATTGCAAAGCAGTTTAGTTTGCAAAGAGAACGAAGATTATATTTTATGAGAGTACTCGTCTGACACGAAGTAATGAAGAAAGATTTAAAGGAGAAATGAAACACCATTGTATTTTGGTTGATAAGAATAATGATACTAAAGTAAAAGAGGAGGAGACTAATGTTGATAATGATACGACTTGCCCCCGATAAACAGCAACCTTCATATTATCATATCTTATGCATTATACACACTCGTCAATCGTCAACATATACATAAAGAACAAATTATATAATATATTATTTGGGATAAATTTGCATACACACATCACAATAATCACACAAGTGAATGTACAAGCAAGTGTGCTACTACTTCGTTTAACACATACTATAACCGGTGAGCTATTTAATGGACGACATCAACCTTACATTATCAACTATCGTATGCTAAGAATGAAGCGAAGCAATTTGAATCGGATCTCGTTGGGATTATGGGGATTATGCATCAGAATATATTGTGGGTAATTATCGAATCCACGAATTGCAGTAGTCTCAGTTGGTACAATGATACTTTAGCAGACGTCTGTGCTACCTGTATGTTATTTCTATTATACTTAATGTTCAGGAAGATACCAAGCGACGCAATTGAGAATGAATGAGACCCTTTGGTATACGATGAGTGGGTTACATTGAAACTTCTTTCTTTAATTAAGGATACGACAATGTCTTTTATGCCTCCACTGCTTTAAATAGTTCATCAAGTGCGGTCCTTTGGAGGATGGTTGGAGGCCAAGAGATTCTTCGTTGATGATCAACTAACTCAGGATTAAAGTCAACAGCTTCGTCTTCGTTCCTCCTCTCTGTCGGAGGACCATCAATCTCAGTTTGCTCCTCATCAACATGTTGTCCATCCTCAGCCAGATCCTCAACGGTATCAGCTGCCATTTCACTTGTTTGGACAGATGGTGTTATTGCAAAAGAGACTTGTTTCTTCATCTTCGTATTAGTATCCAAAGGTTTGGTTCCACTAGTACTAGGTTCTGATACTTCCACAGTTGTTTCCGCAGTGTCTAATCTACTTAGCTGAGAAATGACTTGCCCAACAGTTTCAGTTTCAGACGTTTCAGTAGTGGATCTCCTACTATCTCCAAAACTCCTCAGCAGACTCAAACCTCCTCGCATTGACGAAAGGACCCTACTCTCAGCAAAAGGGGCAGTGAAACTTATTCCAGTCTCAAAGTATCGTACTATTCGAGGATACATGTAAACGATTAGATTGAAGAACCCTTGCAAGGGAACTGTCATGGCGAATAAGACTCCGACAAAACCGGGTGGCGTCTTGCCTGCAAACTGCATAAAACGGTATATGCTACCAAATATCCAACAACTATACATACTCCCAACATATAAACAGGCTTGATTTCTAATCTTTCTGCTCTTGTCTCTCTTCTTCTTGACACTCAAATCCAATACTGTTGAATATGCAGAGATACTCCTAAGTCTCCTTGTCATATACTTGTCAAGCTTCTTCTCAGTATTCAGTACAGTCCTGTAAATTATTATCATGGTAATGGCTAGAAAAAAGATTATTATCCAGACTGGAACATATAGAAATGCCAGACGAAACGCTCCATAATTAGGATTGTGTCTCTCTGGATGATTTGGTAGTCCAGGTCCAATCCAACAAAACGGAGGTGATGCATTCAATAGTTTCATTCCTAGAGCAGTAAATCCTGTTCCGAGACCTGCCAAGATGGGAAGTGCATGCAAATACTTCTCGATTTTAACAACCCGAATCTCTTTCCATCCGCATACAACGACAAGGATATAATAAGTAGCCAAGGATACATTGTAAGTTATTGTACACAATATGCCGGACTGATCAAAGAATCCCTGAACAGAGAACCGGAGTATCAGTTAGGTACAACCTGCCTATTTAATAGCAACATGCATATTATCTTACCATTGCTGAACACGTTTGGACAGTACCTGCTGCTAGGTATGCCTCTCCTCGAGGCATAGGCCAAGTTGAGAAGACAGCACTAGACGAACCGAAACAATCGCTGATGGACATGGACATAATAAGCCGGTGATACTAGAGTGGAAAGAAGATGTGCATTTGAGTTAGAGGCATACAGCGAGCAACACAGACACAGCGAGCAACGAGCAGTGATGAAAATGAAAACATCAACTCACCACCAAGCCTCTTCGACTTTTATTCCTCAACACATGTTGAACTATAAATGCTGATGAACATAATGACAAGAAGCCTGTAAATTTAGGTGCTAATGCTAGTGTCTTATCTATAGTGCTATACTCATCATCTGTAGTAGTTGACGCCTTTGTAATTGCAAAGGCGGAAAGAAGAAGTATAAGATGATAATGATGCATGTTAGTGTTTTAGTTTTGTCTTTTTTTGTCTTTGTTTATGTGCTAAGGCTAAGTAGTTGACGTTGAAGTAGATCGATATAAGAGGCGTCGTGTATTACGTTGATGTGTTGTAGAATGATTAGAGATAGTCGTCTCGGTTGACAATGACAAAGAAGGAGACTACAATCTATATACTTCAATGCACATCAAGTAACATCAAAACATCGCCGCACTTTGGTCAGAAGTGACAAAACATGTTATACCTACGTCTAAGGAACATCAACACAAACTTCTTGGGTAGCGAATACAACTGGATTTGGATAGATATCTTTTTTAAATAAGATGTAGCCTATAACTTATCTCTGCTCGTTTCCGTGACAATAGCCTCCTTTCTCCATCCCTGGACAACCGATCCGAGCATGAAGAAACTGGCTTTGGTGTATCTTTATTGACGTCAATACTCATCTCTGCCCCCTTTAAGGCACAAGGATATATAGGACTCTAATTTAGTATCGTATACTTCGATGACACAGATTACTAGTACTAGTAGTCAATTATGTTGTACAAACTACATAGTGATTTCACACATGGAATGAAATGCCATGCAAAGAAGAGATGACCCATTGTTTGTATATCAAGATATCAACATGAGAATGTCCATATTGATTCTGTCATTCACAAATCCTGGTAAAGTTCATCTCTGATAGCAAGCCATTTCATCACCGCTCAAACATACAAATCTTCTTTTTGATAAAGCTACACACAATGTAATGCAACTTAATCAAATAGCAAAGCCCTTCAAGGAATTGATATTCCTCAAAGGGCTTATCCTCAGCAACCAGCCGCAGCGGCATCCTCACCACTTTCCTTGGTAATGCTCAATGTTGTAAACTCCTCGGCTGTTGTGGGATGGATACCAACCGTCTCTATGATGTCCTCGAAGGTACATCCTAACTTCATGGCGGTCCCAAATCCTTGCATAACCTCACCGGCATTCGGACCGAGGTAATGTAGACCCAACACCTTACCAGTATGCTTGTCCACAATGGCCTTGCAGAATCCTTGATGTTCACCTCTTGAGGGTGAAATACTCCATTCAAGAGGAACGAAGTACTTGTGGTAAATATCCAAATTCTCTTTACCAAATTCGGCAATGGCACCATCTTCTGAATAGCCCACCGTACCATACTCTAACGGAGTAAAGACTGTAGTGCATATATTCCTATAATCCATCGGTAATGTCGATCCACCGAATAAACGACGTGCAAGTGCCTTACCAGCATGAATAGCCACGGGAGTAAGCTCTGGACAGCCATCCATGACATCTCCAATGACATAAATATTGGGTGTGGATGTCTGTTCATACTTGGCGGCAATCTTGGAATTCTTGGGATTAACTTGAATACCAACCTTATCTAAACCAAGCTTACCAGTATCACCACTTCGTCCAATCGCACCCAATACAGTGTCATACTCATCACTCTCTCCATTTGAGAACGTTACCTTAATCTTATCACCATCCACCTTTTCCAACTTGGTAGGTACAACACCCTCACGAAACTTCACTCCCTCACTCTTCATATGAGCTCCAATTAAATCTGCACATTCACGATCAAATCCACGTAATAATATAGACCGTACCGCCACGGTAACATCCTTACCAATACCACGTAAGAATCCTGCACATTCCAAACTAATGTATGATGCACCAACACATAATACCTTACCAGGATCAGTATCAAGTGAGAAGATATCATCACTACTTACTGCTAATTCACCACCCTCACATGATATGGGTGTGGGACGCCCACCAACGGCAATTAAACAACGTGAGAATGTAATTGATCCCTTGGTACCCTTCTTATCAATAGTTTCAACAGTATGTTCATTAATGAAACTACCCAATTGATTCAAGTATGTCACTTCCTTCTCACGTAAATCAACCCTATATTTAAAGTTTAATCCCCGAATATGATTCTGTACATTATTTTTTAATGTTTCCCATGATTGTGGAGACGAATGATCATTATCTTGACTCATACCCATCCATTGTTCTTCCATATCAGACGTAACACCAATACCATAATGTGGTTGATCTTTGACATATCCCTCAGATAATAAGGCAGCATTGTGCATTAATTTCTTGGGTATGCAACCAACATTGACACATGTTCCGCCTAATCCCCACTTGGATCCGGCAGGTGAGGGTTTAACATAATCTAATACGGCTACCCTGGCACCTAATCTTGCTGCCTCCTTGGATGCGGCTAATCCACCCGATCCACCACCGAGAATTAACAAATCGTAATCATACGAGTGGGATGGTGTATGACCATCTGGTATCATATTGGCAATTTCCTCTTCCTTATTGGATGCGGTAGAAGCTGGAGGTTGGGCAAAGTTACGGCACCAATCTAAGGTGTCATCACAACCACCAATAAAGTCGGTAATATCCTCCACATTACTATCACTATCACTAGTATTAGCCAACCAACAGAATGGCGAACTAGTAAAAGTATTAGCACGTAAATTACCAACCTTGTTCGTTACCTTATCCCTAAAACCACCACCATTGTTACTATTAATTAACCATTCACGATATTCCTCACGGGATGTAAATTCATGTTCAACTACTTGTAATTTGTTTGGGAATAGGATGGATAAGGAGGCAACGACTGATGCCGCACGGCGGTAGAATCCACAGGATTTATATCCTGCTACGTGTATGATTGATTTTGTTACTGCTGAGTTGGTCATTTTTTATGTGTATGTAATGATGTTGGTTGTTTTTTTGTTGAATGAGTTTGTATTGTTTCTGTTTTTGATAGGGGATTTTCAACGTAATACTCGTTTGTGTGTTGCAACGTTTATTTTTCTTTTTTTATGAGGGTATTTATTCCTATACACCCTACTACTTCAGCGGCCGTGTATATGCCGTCTCACAATTATTATATTATTGCTCAGCAATCAATCATTGATGGTTGGTGCACCTTAGTGTAGGGTGGGTTCTGGTTCATGTTTATGAGAGTCTACGTGTTCTATGTAAGTATCGACCTCAATCTTGGTGGAGACAAAGTAAGGTATAGTAGGACAGATTTAGGCGTCGGCAGTCTAACATAGGCAGGCCATATCCATTGAATCTACGGAGTACGCTGGAGAAGAGCAGGTTCTTAGTCATGTCTAAAAGTTTGGAGAGAGGGAGGTGATTTTTAGAGATATCACTTTCACTTTTTTATTACATATTTAGTTGTATTGATATCTTTACTTACCTCTCTAATCTCTTCTCGAGGAGAGCTAAGTGCATGGTAAAGAGAAGAAGGGTATAATATTGTAATTCGGTATATTATCGGTTTAGTATTATTATTATGGCTTCTCCATCATCCGGGAGCTCATCATTGGTAGCTTCCAATGACAATGATGATAATACTAATAAAACTACCAATGATAAAATGTTCTTTACAACATCCGATTTAATCAATACAATGAATACATCAATCCATCAAACTAACCCCAACCTCTCCTCGGATACACATTCAGGAGGTGGGTTTGAACTACAAAGGAAAATGCCCGACGGAACATACCGACGTGCTGACGAAAGTGAAGTAGCCTCGGCAAACTTTCAATCTAAAATGAAACAAACTGCTGAACAAATCAAATCTTTAAATCCACTACAAAAGATTGAATGGAGTAAGTATCAACGTACAAAAGGTAATGAATTATTTAGTAAGGGTGAATATATGGAGGCTATGGATGTTTATTTAACTTGTTTGGTTGCCATGGACAATAGCAGTAGTAGTCAAGATGCATCATTAGAATCAGATACAGACGAACAACAACAACAACAGCAACAGCAACTACTTCTCAAGAAACAAATTGATACCGAAATTAAACTACCAGTACTACTAAACCTTGCATTGAGTGCACTCAAATTAGGTATGTTATCCAAGGCTGAACAATTTTGTAATTATGCAATTGACGAAATGGATATTGGCAAGCAATCTGTCAAGGCATACTTTCGTCGTGGAAGAATTCGTATGCTGAGAGGACACTTTGTTACTGCTGAATTAGATTTAGATAGAGCACTTGAACTTATTACCAATAACATCATGATGGCATCATCGGATGATAATGGCGATGATAACAACAACATTAAGGACATGGAGAATGAAAAGACAGTAATACTCCGTGAGAAACAAAAGTTATCAAAACTTGTGAATCAAGCATCAGCTAATAAGAAGAAAAAGAAGAAGGCAATGCAACAACTATTCAAATCAGAACCATCATCATCATCAGAAGTTGAGCGTCCTACTGCGGATTTGTATCCAGAGAAGAAGATTCCTGTTTTGCAGCAGAAGCAACCTACTTACTTTGAATATTATATGCACATTATTGGTCGAGGTGCACAAAAGTTGCTAGATATTATAGGTCATGGAGAAGATGAGGATGAGGATGCTAATCTTACTGATCAACAACATTTACAAAAGAAGAATATATAATCATCATGACATATAAAAGACTATATACATGGTTGCAAAGCTGACTATAGGCTAGTTATAATGACACATTTCATTACATATAACGACCATTCATATCAATGCCTTCTTGTACTGTATCGTCTTCTACTTCTTGATGCATAATCATCTTCCACCGCCAATGCCTTATTTGACACATTAGTTTGATCATCTTCACCATTGGGATTGGTATTTAATACAAGAACGGTCCGTAAGTTGATCATCATTAAACATTGCTCCCACTTTGTAGAACCAAGCACCTTTGTTCTCGTTCTTCTCTCATCTCCATTGAGGGATACAACTACACTCTTTAATTCACCATTAATTTCATCACATGTACGTTCTACTAAGATTCCATATGTCCAGTGCCTGTCGGTTCGTTTTACAAACACAGGCCATTTCATAGGAATGCCTGTAAGCAATCTAGATGCTTGTTTCATTGAAGAGAACCGGAGAGAATGTGTTGGATTGTCAAGTGTTTGCCCGATTTCATATACGAACTTATCATTATCAGATGTTTCATATTGTCCAACATAATACAGGAAGTCATCTTTATGACTAAGATAATTCTCCACCTGATGATTAAGATACTTATCAAAACTAGCATGATGATCTGCCGGATGTGATGATGGATCTAGTAGTCTCTTCTCTGATCTTTTCTTCTCTAGTATCCGACGCACTTGAGATAGTCGAGGAGTTGATGACGTTGGCTGCTTGTCAAGAGTCTTTGATGATGTATCTGATTTCTTCAAAATATCAGATAATGATAATGATAGTCTACGCCTTCTGCCATCCTGTTCTTGTGTATTCTTCTTATCAAATGAAGATGTCAAATCTGCTCTCTTATTGGCAGTCTGCTGGTTGTCTCGTATACTACGGCGTCTCGGCTTTCTCCTATCTTGATGGACTTGTTCTGGAGGATCGGGTTTCTTTGTTACAATTGCTGCATCATTATCATTATCATCAGGGGTATTGCAACTAGTACTGCGTTGTCTCGGCATCTTGTATCTATTTATTGGTATGTTAGGGTACTGTTGAGAGCTGATGTTGATATCTCATCCTTCTCTCTTCTACTACAAGCAACCCTCGATATTGAGTCTATGCACTATACTACTACATCATATCACCACATCATTAGCAAGCCTATTGCAATACCCTCATGCTACTTGTCTTTGGGCTTAGTGGAGTTGAGTTTGGCCGCTTATATTGCAGTTTATGAGACGAAAGAACATGAAGTCTTCTGAAATGTCAAGGGAAGTCGTGAATCGATTATAGCAAGCCCATCTATTGATGTGATTGATATGGACCATAATATGATTGTCGTGGATTGCTATAGAGGTACCGAACAGCATGATATCAATATACGATTCTCTGACAAGAGAGACTGCTATTGCGGCGGAGTCTCTATCTATCATGATTAAGAATGAGCAAACGAACTACACCAAATCGGACTATCTCAGCCTCAACTACTCGACAGTTATTGATGATATCGATACAGGAAGAAGAATTACAGAGAATGATAGGATAAAGATCGTCGATTGGTGTTACAGTTTGGTAGATCATTGTCAATTCAACAGAGAGACGGTAGCAATAGCAATGGAACTAACCGATAGATATTTGAGTCAGGCATCATCGTCATCAACATGTAGAGCACTAAAAGATCGTAATCATTTCCAGCTCGTGGCCATGTCAGCTCTATACATTGCAATAAAGACGAATGAGAAACTTGCCAGTGAGTATGTGTAGATTGCATGCATATTTTGTGCATATGATATGCACATTCTTATCCTCTCTCTAACCTCTCTCTCCTTGACATACTTTTTTGGCAACATAGTGTCAAGTGCATTCTTTGCAGATATGAGTAAAGGCGATTACTCTATATATGATATTGAAGATATGGAGTTTAACATACTACAGAGTCTATCATGGCGTATCTATGCTCCGACAAGCATACAGATTGCTCATGGTATCTTATCATTAGCACTGCCCCATCATACACATCTGAAAGAATCAACATGGGGTTTCTTCTAGACGAAGTAAGATATCAAACCGAGCATGCAGTGAGAGATTATTACTTATGTATACAACGACCAAGCACGATAGCAAGGCAGCTTTATTGAATACTTTGAATCAATTGAACAAGAAAGTTAGAAAAGCGATACTTCATACTTTGTTCTCGGTAGTGAAGAAGCAACGACAGTTTGACTCTCTTGATATCATCTTGATTGCAACAAAAAGATTGAGTGAAACACATTATAATGTTGAAGAGAACAAATCCATCGTATCTGCAGATACCGAAGAAGAGTACATTAGATAATCATAAGATGATAGATTCATGAATTGCTAGGTAGACAAATAATGCTTTATAATCACAAGTTGTTGATGCCCTAGTATCACTGTCACTCACTCATGGTAGCCCTCAGTCAACTACTTGATACGATCTGGTCTTTTTACATCCCTTACTTTGCTTTTCTGGCAGCTTCCTTATCTGGATATCATCGTCCCATATAGAGTAGATCAAAGCATGTTGAGCAGGAACTCCTTGTCGGTCGGCCGTCTCTCGATCAAGTTTAATTTGGTATGGTGCTGTATCCGACAATCCCGGTTGAGTATAATACAATTTGACAATACGACCAGTACCGTAAACACCTCCCATGAGTTGACACTCGACTCTGTCCCCCACCTTGAAGCGCAAATTTCCCGGTTTGTACTTGATCATTGGTATTGATCCTCCATCCTGCATGAAGCGGTTGGGATCAGGAGAGTTCGTCTCAACCTCTTGGCAATACTTATCATACGCAACCTTCTCTTTCTTGCACTTCTTTTTGTGCCCTGCACTCCAATGACTCATTTGACACTCACGAGAACTGAATACAAGTGAGTGTGTATATCATTAACTTGAGACAAATGGAAAGGGATATCAGATACAACTACTTACCAATAAAATGAACTCATGCAACGAGAACAAGCCTTTAGTTCATGGGGCGTCCCGCAGTTGCTGCAAAGTGTGGCCTCTTATCACAATCACTGCTAGACATTGTTTTATATCTCTTTAGAATGCATGCGAATGAAAAGAAGATTTCTGAAGGTTGCCTCCAAAAGTCCGGGTGCAAATTTATGCCCAGTTTTTTTGAGTGTTTCGTAAGTCCCATATTCTCAGCTTGATACCCCATAAAAGGGTATTCCATATCAAAATCTGTAAAAAAAAACTACGCCGGTTTTGGAGATTGAACCTGGGAGCAAAAACATAGGTAACGTGCTACCCAGCATCATCAATGTGATGGATATCGGCTCACGACATTGTCATAATGGCAAAAGTTACACATTATAAACATGTTTTGCTATGTGCAATATTCTAACTATCTCCTCCTCTCATAAAGGGAGAGCGTCTATCATAATAGGCATGATGTAATACTTTTAATGCTATAACAATGTAGCGCCGGCCGCCACAAAGTCATATCACTGTTTTTGACGGCGGTCGGCCGGTCTTCGGTCTAAAATACGGAACGGAACGACGACCGAACCGTAACAACACGAACAATAATTCAGTTGGCTTCTTACTTCTTACATCATAATGTAGAAGAGCAGCAGCAGCATCCTCACTTTATTTGTACAACAAGGTAATTATATTAGTTTATTGTATATGTGGACATCGTCGTGTATACCTTGTTTGTATGTATTGATTACTTATTAGTTGGCTTCACCACACCACACCAACCCAAAAAACAAATGACAAATGATGTCTAACTTATTATATCATCTCACTCAATCAAACAAACTATAACTACCTCCAGCAAACTCACCACAATTAATACATGAAAAGAGTGGTAATTATACGCGAATTTACGTATAATATCACATACAGTAGCACCACCTACCATTCCAACCTTCTGCCAATACCAACCCACAATATAAACAAGTACATTACCTGCATCATTCAATCTCAACAAACTCTCACCACCCCAGCAACCCCACCATAATAAATATATGACAAGAGTGGTATATATACGCGAATTTACGTATAATCCCACATCTGGTAGCACCACCTACCAATACCAACCAACCACCAACACCAACACCAACCACAAAATAAACAACAAACATTTGTAACAATATAATTGGTGGATTAATAACATTACAATCATTTAATAATAGTAAATTATATATATAACATAAATATCATGTCAACTAAGAAGAAGAAAGGGAAGGAGAATGGTGCACAACAACCACCACCAGCAGCAGCAGCAGTAGCATTATCAAAAGATGCCTCAGACTTAGACAAAATTACGCACGAGGCATTAGGTTCAGCTGGTATTAAAAAAGTGGTAGTGCGTATTCTAGAGGATGAATATTTAAAGGATGTGAAAGTCAAGAGTGCAATGCAGTATGGGATATTAAATGCACTTGCAGGTGCAAGAGGAGAGTTATCTGCTGATGAGTGTGGTGCTGGGATTAATACATATTGGGAGAAGATTAAAACACAGACTATTGCTACTGATCCTACTTTGGAGGGTCTCATCAATTCGGGGGATGGGTGGATTAAGGAGATGATGGCATTGTTTTGGCTGAATTATGGTACCGAGAAGGAAAGTAAAAACATAGTGATTGGGAGAGGAGGCGCCGAGGGCACCAATTTGATGAATACCCAGCGGAGTGGATGTCCCCGTTCAATCAATCAATCGTGGCCAAGGTCCTTCATTAGTGCTGTCCGTGAATTACTTCAATTAGAATACAAGAAGTCTGATATCGTGCTCGACTCCATGGTTAAATCAGATATGGTTTATATCCTATTCAACAACCCAGGCAATAGTGAGGCAGCATACTACCGCAAAGTCAAGGCCATTGCGAAGAGACTTGGATTCAAGACAATTGAGCAATTATTTGCGGTATCATTCATTGCATATCTCAATCAAACCATCTACTTTCAATTGAAACAACGGGAGGACAATAATGCTACTGCTGGTACATCAAGGAGTGGTCCACTACCCTTCCTTTGTGACAATAGTGATGAGAAGCTCAAGCCACTTAACATCTCTTGTGCTTCATCCTACACACACAAGCATTTATTTGGTAAGGTTGAGAATGGCACATCCCGAGCACTTGCCTGCCTACATGTGAACATGCTTCATCCTGACTATGTATTCAAGAACCGCCACTTGAGCTTGCTACCTGAACAGATCGAAGTGAAGGATCGTGGTCTTACTTCTCTCTATTTAAGACTACCTGAGGTACGGGCATCACTGAAGTCAATGTTGCATGAGCCATCTCTATCTCCCGAGGGGAGAGTCACACTCGAAGCAATGCTAGAGTACACATGGGATTCTTACGTTCAGGTAAGTTTATTTGTTTGCCACTTATACACCAACATTTATACATGCACATGCCTTGATATACCACACTTTAACATACAACTTAATGCTCTCATATGATGAAATTATACAGGTCATCCGACGTTTAGGTAAACCCATCACTGATGATGAGAGGAGAGAGAGATATGAGGCCCTGTTGGAGTATTGCAAGAACGGTGGCAAGAACTCGGCACGTGTGTTGAAACTGTCCGAGAAGCTGGAGGCTTGGCTGAAACATACCGATCGTGTACTATCATCCGCAAGCTCCGAGGAAGACACCGGGGCACTAATGCTTGATATTGAGGCTGAGATTGAGATGGGTATGTTTTCAGACGAGGAGTCTGCGCTTGAGTTTACAGCTCTACTCAATGATGTACACAAAGGGGATGTGCAGAGCCTAATGGCTAGTATGAAGAGTAAGCTCAACGCTTGGAAGTTCAACCAAGCTCTGATTGTACTTCGTATGGCACTAGTCTCAACCGCCGCTGACAATGAGATTAAAGATATCTTTAGTCTGGAGGTTGCTAGTAAGATTAAAGACAGAGGTATGAAGGCCTTGTTTGAGTCCACCGCCAAGACTGTTCTTGTCAATACACACGGCGAAGCCATCGGCCCCGAACGGCTCCTTCTCAAGTTGGCTGCTCAACACAATGGGTGGACATTCTATCAACTGCTGGCTACATTGAAAGGGCCGTTTATTGCAACTGTCAAGGCCGTTGAAAGAGAATCGTCAAAAGAAGGTGTCTGTTGTGATGCAGTGTTCAACAAGCTTGATAAAGAGTTACAAGAGTTGTTTGACAAGGCTGCTAGTATGACTCTCAAGAGTAGTAATGGCCAAGCTGTCGGTAGGTCCGGAGTATAGCAAGATTAGCTGGAGCTTGTAGTCACACACTCTCCCTAATGGATGCTACGCTCTCTAAACATATCAAGACGATTGAACAAATGATACAGAACAAGTCGTCAAACATAGTGCAGGTTGGCGATAATGAGTATGTTCCTACTATCAGCCAGAATGAATCAAAGGAGATGAATGCATTGTATCAATATCTAGGGGAGATTCGAGATTTCAAGAAAGGCGACACTCACTATTGGAAGAAGCAGATGTTCTTAGACAGAGGTATCAATATCTCAAAGATGGAAGATGCATATAAAGCCAAAGCAGATAATCGTAAGGCAGAGAAGCTAGCGGAGAAGGAGGTAGAGAGGAAAAGAAAGAAACGGGCAAGAGAAGAAACCTTTGATGAAGATGTAAAACAAATAAAGATTAATCGTTATAATAGAGCGATGGAAATGAAGAAGAAGATTGAGGCATTGAAGGCCTCTAAATCGGCAGCAAAGGCAAAGACATAATATATAATCATTTGCAAATACATTCTTGATCTAAATTTACTACTCTTATAAAATACCCCCTTGTACTTCAATGTAGTATAAAATACCCCCTTGTACTTCAATGTAGTTAGTCATTCTGTGGTGCATTAGCACGGGTAGGTAAAACTGGAGGAGCTCTCTTCCTCTTCTTCTTCTTCTTTCCCGCAACTTTGGTATCAGCAGTATCTCCATCTGCAGTGGACGATTCAGATGGTTTAGTCTTAGCTGCTAATGCTGCGGCCTTTCTAAGGATTTCCTCGTGACCATTGAAACCACCCTCATTATCTCTCTTCCTCTTCTTCTTTCCCGCAACTTTGGTATCTGATACTAAATTAGAGAAGTTATTGATTTGAACAAGTTAGATATACCATATACAAACACTGAACATATCCACCATATCAACTTACCGCTAATTGCACCTAAAGAAGCATTTGGAGATGAGCATGCTTGAAGTAGCCACTCGGAACCAGAAAACTCAGCAACCTCACGTTCGTACCGTTCCTTGTCATCCTTGGCACGTTCTTCCCAAGAGGCTTTCTGGGCATCATCCTTAGAAGTATACTCAAGACCTAGAATGCTCACCCTTTTTTTTCGGTTAGCACTTGGATTCTCCAATGCGGCCCTAGCATGATTCTGACCATCGTTTATAAAAAAATAACGAGCATCATGTGGTTGAGTTGGAAACGCAAAATTCCTAACGACCTTCACTTTGCCAGTCTGTGAGAAGAAGTCATCATCCAAACACAAAAACGAAAATAGATTGTTATTGACCCAAGTCTTGACGACGACGCGTAGTCGTTTCAAACTGCATTGTCCAGACGAGAGGTTGGACACAGAGGTCATCTCGTCTGGGAACTGTTCATTGATACGAAAAATTTCAGCTTTGAGCAGGGGTACTTCATCCAAGGACTCTATCTGTTGAAGATAAACATTCTTTTTCATCTCCTCTGTGGCGGTAAAACATATAGAAGTGGTAATATTTAGAACTGTGTATGGCAAAACATGACAAAGAGATAGAATAATAACTTACCCTCTGAAGTCATTTCAACGTCTAATGGTAACTTCAGGAAATCTTTTGCAGCCCTGGCATTAGTAGTGACTTTCATGGTAGCAGATGCACCTTCTTCACCAGGTACAAGCGATTGGTGATAGAAAATAACAATTCTTTTATCTTTGAATATCAGAATCTGATCTTCCATATCACCAGAGTTACCATATCCCTTAATGGCTTTGTAAAACGCCTTCTTCCCCTCGTCGATACGAGTCGACTCGTTGGTCTTACCAACATTTGTACGAGAGATATTACCATTGTATCCAAGTAGACTGGCAAGTTTGTTGACGGCAAGTACATTGAAACGAACACCGTTATGTTTACCAGGGAGGAAAGTGAGCTTGATCTCGTGCATAATCTTGAGTACATTGCGTGCTACCAAAATCTTATCGGTACCATCTAGATCATTGTACGAGAAATCACAAGGGGGTTCAACATTGTGGATCCCTAATTGATTGGTCTGATTTAAATCATATCTTTCAAATAATTGAAAAAACGGCACCGCCCATTGTAGACACGCTGCATCAGTACAATTGATTAAAGGCATATCAACACAGATACTAGCCAAAGAGTGAATCTTTTTAGGTAGCTGTCCCATGTTCGCTGCATGCATTTTAGCATTTGTGCTCTTGAGGTTTTCACAGGCCGAGGCGTACTCCTTTTCTGTAACTACTCGGGATGTCTTTCGACGTCGAGAATCTACCAAACCAGCACGGAGGGGCATCTTTTCACCCTTGGGAGGAATATCCTCTCCTTGAGACGAAGGGACATCATCTTTGCCCTTATGTTCCTATAAATCATTAAGAATTAAAATGTAATGAGATGTAATGAGAATGAGAAATATGATATGGAATGCACAACAGAATACTTTCGAGACTGCATACTTATAATATCTTACCTCATGTTCTGTTTCTCCCGTAGTCTTTAATCCAACATCATTACCAACAACTTTATCTTCCGATCCAATGTAAGGATCCACAAAACCAGGATTCTCACCTAAGGCTAATTCCTTTACTGCAGAACCATTAGCTCCATAGTCAACAAGAAATGCTAATCCTAAATCTCCCTTTTCATTCGCCATAGGAGGAGGTGAAAAACGCTCATGTTGTTCAAAGGATGCCGATGGTGCCGCGTAATACGATGGTGCGGATGCCTGCAATACACTTGATGATTCGAATTGAAAAGACTCATGTTCATCACCTCTCGAAAACGATGCCATGTATTGATGTCCTTGTTCTAATAACGATGTGTATCCGGAAATTGGTGACGGATGTACGTTTGAAACGGATGCCGATGATGTCGCGTGACTGGATAGTTGAGGGTGTGATCCTAGAGCAGGTGCTACAGGTACTTCAGCCAATTCTTCAATTCCAACCAATCCATCGCCATGATAATTAGTACCGGTATCAAATTTAATGATGAATTTGTTCTTTTTATCATCATACCCATCAATGGTTCCATAAAATTTTTCATGACATAGCACTTGCTTGCCATCATACCATTTATCACTGTCAGGTTGAGATTGCTAACGTATATTAAGATGTATTAAATGATACACAATGTTATTTAAATTAGTTCAACATAAAATAATCGCATTGGTACTATATAAAAATTAACTATCAAATATACATACCTCATCTGCAGATAACTTCTTATCCTCCTCAGGCACCTCATTAGTCACTGCATTTGGTATTGACAATTCGTCGGCACTACATGTAGATGACATGCTATATTATATATGTAATTCATATATAGTGAGATATCATAAAGTTTATGTTATGAGAAAACGTTGGTGCATTATATACACAAAAGTTAATTACATGCCGCGGCGGTATATTAAACAACAATAATATACGGGGTTGTAGTACTGTCTATAACTATATAACACTTACCTTGCTGAATGTTTGCTTTGTTGTGAATTGGTATAGATTGGTACGTTCTTCTTATAATAAGGTGATAGGTAGGTAAGTAATAATGAGGATGTAAGTGCACCTAAATAATACTCATTGTAATACTAATAAAACATGCCACAGACATACTACTCACTTGTCTAAACTATTTATATTCTTATTACTCCTCTCTCTATGATTGAGTGTGATAGTGATGAACCGGAAAATCCTAGAGTTCTGTCACGTCACGGTCACGAAGCCTCAGACGTGATCGTGACAGGTAGTGACATCCCGTCACCTTTCGTGACGAGGATAATCTGATCGCCACCTGAAATACTTACACGTGGATCTCTATTTTTTGGACTAAAAAATAATAATATCAAGTTAGCTTCATAACTTATACCTAGTTCCACGAGCGAAGATCCAAGCTCCTAATGAATGGCATAGCCAGTCTCTACATAATTAAGTTCGTTTAGCCTCTACGGGGTCAAGCTTGATGTTTATAGTCTCATGGAAAGACATATATCCTCCTAAATGATCAGCCCTGTCATCCATTTTCTTGTACACAACCTGTTTCTGACCAATACTGGGGCCAATCGGAATAATTTTAGTACCAAATGACTTAACAAATTTTCTAGTAGAGTTTCTCGACTCAAGAGCTTGTGCAAGTGCCACCCTCCTCTCATTAATATCAAACTCCTCTGGTCGAAATGGTCCCTGGGTATTCAATCCACTTCTTTTTTCAAAACAATTAGCTGCCAATTTTCGTGCAGTAATATTATCATATGGGTCCTCCCTGCATTTCAATAGCAGATCAAGAATGTTCTTCTGATGCCACGCCGATCCATCTCCATCATCTGATGGACAACTCATAGCTCCATCATATATCACTACCGCACCATTTGATTCCTCAATTGGCACTACTTGTTCAACTTCCAAACAATGATAGAAACAATCACCCAAATCGGAATTGTAAACACATCTGTCACCTACTCTTTTTAAAATGTCCCCAATTGTTGCGTCTTCTGGACGTCGTTGATATTCCTCATCAACAATTTTGTGTGCATGCATTGCATCTTGAAGATGCGCGTTTCATAGTTTATGAGATGAAAGAGAAATGATTGCAACAAATATTAGTACATGCGGCTTGCAAAGACAAACACACCATAACACATAACAAAATAATACTAAAGTGGACTTTCCTGATGCTGTTGTATCTGCTTGTAGATAATGGATTCTGTGCTTGTTGTTAGTACCTCCACGATAGTCATCTCCCTGAACTAAAAGGTCAAACTGATTACTATCACCTCGACGTGTCGTTTGGACACGTCCATCCATCACAGGTTCATTAACACCACCACCTTCACTACTTCCTTCACTAGCATTGCAATTATCATTGATTGGGGGTACTGGCATAAAGTAATATGTATGATAATTCCTTGTCCAGCCCATTACCGGAGCAATAATTTTATCATGTAGTAACTCTAAATTAACAGCAGATGATACCTTGAATGTTCTCCATATAGGAGGGTTGAGCTCTTATAATTAAGTGGAGATAGTAAAGAGGTAAAAATATTAGATATGTGCACATCATAAGCACAGTAAGTTGGATTGCAAAAGAGGAAAAAGCATATAATTTCAATTAGGATTTCAAAAATACCATGTATCATGCACATTCCCCAGTACTTTGAAGAAGCTTCATATTATCGGGACCGATATGAATGATGAAGGTTTAATGATACTGCTAAATGCACTTGCCAACGAGCAGTATACATAATGCAAATACTCAACACACCAACTCCAACTCAATCTTCGCCATAGAAAAAAGACACATCATGTGCACAAAAAAATGACAAATAAAAGTAGGACTTTTATATCATTTACCTTGCAAAGTATTTTCATCACGGATAAGACTACTAATACGGATAACGAGATCGGGAGACTGTTTCGGCGGCGGCTAGTTGTATTACATAAGAGAGGTTGGCAAATACACAATACTTAGTTTTTTGACTACTCTGTTGGAGTCGTTTGGTCGCCATATCTTTTAGTTAGTAGGATAAAATCGTTTTGTTGTTGTGCTACTTATATGCCAGTATGTGTCTCATAACATAGTAGATAGATGTTGTTATTTAGATGTTTGGTAGTATAGCTTATTCCATTACTCTTACATATCGTCGTCGTATTCACCATGAATCATCACCGCTCAAATCAGTATTGCAAACAGGCATTACTATCTGGAAAGTTTTATTGTATGAACTTGTGTGTTTCCTATGAAGTCTAGATGATTTGGCTACTTCGTTCGGCCTTCCATGCCTTTATTTGATTACCTTTGCAAATCATATGTACTAACAAAAGTTATTTGCCATCTCTCTCCAACTTCATAAACTGTGAAACGCGCATCTTCCAGCAATTGCAATTGACTATAGCAAGTTGAATTATGTCGTGTCTCTTAAAGCAGCAATTCAATTGATAATAGGTACAATATTATTATGGGATAGTAAATCAAAATTGGGCCCATTCTTATTGGGCACTGCAATTATACCCGTAGGAGATCAGGGAGGTGCGCTGTCGGATAAGGTTCGCGGTGTTGGGGTTACTTACACATCAGCAGTTCTAGCATCGATAATTGGATCTATTAGTTACAATTATAAACATGCCATGTTACCACTAGCCTTCGTAGTATCATTCATTATGTCAATGTCCTTTGGTCCGAATGTATTCATGGCTGGGAAGATAATTACAATCTTCTTTCCGGTCATTATTGGTATGAAACCTAGTAATATTGGGGAAAATGTTGCCATGATGGCTTTAAGTGGCACCTTTGTTGTTGCATGGTCAATTATTTATGGTGAACTTATCGGTTTGTACGAGGGGATGAGAACGATAATGTATCAGTCATATAATTCACTTGGCCATAGTATATCATCTACACATATTGAACAATTTGCTCGTGAGGAATGGGATATAAAGAATATCCACCATGCTCCTATTGATTCTCGAAAGATACTGAACACTTTAGAACATATCGATTGGTCTAGATATAATGAGGCCACAAAGAAGAAGATCAGAACTCTTGTAAAGGCTTTAGATTTCATTAGGGGAGCTTTCATATGTCTGCTAGTTCATGATGCAAGAATAGAATGTGATGAAGTGCTTCAGTTGAAACAAGCCTCTGGAAATTGTTTAATACTGGTAGCTGAGAGTTGTCAATTCGCATGGCTGTTTTATGTACCTCACTTTAAACACCGAATGGCCATGGCTCTTGAGGAGATGGACTTGGCTACTGCAAATGTATTATCTGTTCTAGAACAAAGGGGACTTGAGAATCAAGTTCATCTCATTCAATCAATACAATCGGAGATACAGACTGTTATGATGAATAGTCTTGTCGAGCCTTGGACTTGTGGTAATATACCAAGCTTATCACATGAGTTGAAATCAGTTGCAAAGCTACCAACTCATTCACCGCGGAAAGCTATCTGGGTATACTGCTTTAGGATATCAATCACATACACATTGGCAATGATACCGCTGTATTTTAGTGATTCGATTCCAGTTGCTTATTCACATTGGTTCCCTATGACTGTGGCAATTATATCCACACCGGGATGGGGTTCAACAATGAAACGAGTCTTCCATCGTACATTAGGAACATTCCTTGGACTTGCTATTACTGCTCTCTGCATGTGGTTGATTGAAATTAGCTCTCCTAGTAAAATTGGAGTAGTAATCGTTGCAGCTATTTTATTGGGAGGAACAGGATTTGGCGTATATGTATATTACTTTGCAAATTATGGATTAGCGACCATGTTCATTACGGCCTTTGTTGGACTCTTATCAGCTTCGGGCGGTGCATCCATTGCAACACTAACTTTGTGGCGTGTTGTGTTTACATTATCAGGAAGTTGTCTGTATCTACTTAGTATGGTGGTATGGAGAACAAAGGAACCAGACTTGATCTGCCTCAATTTGATCAAACAGGCAGAAGCCGTTCATTCCTACACAAAGGCAGTAGTTGAAGCAGAGTGTATCCAAGGAGAACATGAAGAAGATGGTATCGAAACATCAACTTGGAATGAAAAGGGTTTTCAATTTGACTCTTCAGAGTCTATCTTCAACAAGCGTGAAAATGCTGTAAAGGCACGTCTCGCCACAATGAATTCTATAGCCGATGCCTGTTTGACACCGGCCAAGGAAGGAACATACTCATTGGATCCATATTCACTTGCTCCTGCTTTTAGTCTCGAGCTATTAATTTTGATCAGTGTTCCTGCCATGTTGGATATGCTAAGAGTAGATCCGAGCAAACGTCATTTATATGTATCAGAAAGGTCACTTAATCGGTTGTTAGGTCTTATCTCTCGACTGGAGGGAACAAAATGCTACAAGGAAGAGGTCGGAGATGATTCTAATGCTGATGAGATTAATGATTCACTCTTTGACCATACAATATCAAGGGCACACCGAAGACTAGATAGTGCTGGTTTCAACCTCTTGATTGCCAAAACAAGTAGTGAAGAAGGCCATGACATTGAATCTTCTTGCTAAAAGCATAAAATATATGTATGATTTTTTGTACTAGGGTATCCTTTAACTTTACATTACTGAATGGTATACTCCATATCAACCAGATATATATATATATATATAGAAAAGGTGTATGAGAGGTAAATCTTATACTTTCGGATTACATAGTTACAAGTTATCAAAAGAGCCAAGGTTTACATTATCATTATACCATACCAATCACCTAGCATGATATTAATTCTATAATCATAACTAGTATCCAACACATCAACAAACTTCTTAATATCCATCAATCTGTTTACTCAAGTATGGAATCACTTCATCCATTGGTATCCTCACTTGCTCAGTACTATCCCTATCTCTAATGGTCACGGCCCCATCATCTTCGATCGTTTCAAAGTCCACGGTAACACAGTATGGTACACCAATCTCATCATTACGTCGGTATCTTCGTCCAATGGCACCTGTTTGATCCCAAACTACATTCCATCGACGTTGTAACTTATCAAATAATCCTCGTGCCGCCTTAACTAATGGCTCTTTATTCTTAACGAGTGGTAGTACGGCCACCTTCACGGGGGCGATACTGGGATGAAAGGATAAGTAGTTTCGTTTCTCACCATTGATTTCATCCTCGGCATAGGCTGAGCAGATTAATGCTAGGATGAGACGGTCAACTCCCAAGGATGGTTCAATTACATGTGGGATGAACTTTTCTTTTGTTTCCTCATCAAAGTAGTCAAGTGCTGCAAGGAGAGGATATGGTAATATGAGATGAGATATAGGCACTTCAAGTAGCACAATAGACACACACAAAGTATGACGTACCCTTTCCACTACCCTCGGTATGACTAGTCAAATCAAAGTTACCTCGTGCAGCAATACCCATCAATTCCTGTTCTCCAAATGGGAATTTAAATGTAATATCTGTACATGCCCGAGCATAATGTGCCAATCCATCACCCTCATGGACATCATATCCCATCAACTCATCTTTCAACCCAACCGATTCCAAGAATGCACGTGCATCAGCAATCCACTTCTCATGATATGGTCCCCAAACATCATCACCGGGAGGAATAAAGTATTCAATTTCCATTTGTTCAAATTCACGTGATCGAAAGATGAAGTTCCGAGGCGTAATTTCATTACGGAATGCCTTACCAATCTGGGCTATACCAAATGGTAACTTCTGACGACTTGTGCCCAATACATTCTTATAATTGATGAATATACCCTGTGCAGTCTCTGGACGTAAGTATGCCAAACTTGATGCATCCGTCTGTGCACCAACCTGTGTTTGAAACATTAAATTAAAATCCCTTGGCATTGTTAATGTAGGCGTGCCACTTCCCGGACTGGGTACCTTTGCCATTGTCTCTTCATCAATTTGTGTTAAATCTACAAAATCAAATGATTTAATCTTCTGTCCCTTCTTATCTTGTTCTCTTAATAACTTCTTAGCTTGTGTCTTAGCTGCCTTTTTCATATCATCATCATTCGCTTCCATAACACATACATATCCAACTGTGGTATCATCCTCTTCTAATATTACTGGTGCACAGAATAATTGATCAGCACGATAACGTAACTTCGTTTCCTTACAATCTACCATTGGATCACTAAATCCATCTAAATGTCCTGAACTTTGCCATGTGGTAGGGTTATGTATAATACTTGAATCTATACCAACTACGTCTTCACGACATTGAACGAAGTTTGTCCAGAATGCATCTTTGACATTACGTTTTAATTCCGAGCCGAGTGGTCCGTAATCGAAGAAACCTGCAAATCCATTATATATTTCGGAAGAGGGGAAGATGATACCACGACGTTTACATAGGGAGACAATGTCATCCATTTTAACTTTTGAGTATGCTTGTTCATTTTTAATTGGTATGTTTGATGAAGTTTCCTTCTTCTTTTCATCAGCAGTGGCTTCTACGGCGGCGGTAGAGTATAGTGGTGATGTATTGCTACTTATTGTTCGTCGAGCTGATGTTGCAATGGAGGAAGATGTTGTGCGCAGACCAAATCCCAAGGTGCCTGTATTTTTTAGTGAGAGGAGAAACATGGACAAAGCCATGTTGCGATAGGATGGCATGGTATAAAAGGAGAGCGTATCGGGTTTGTAGTAGTATTTGCCGTCGCTACTATCTAATAAGCTAGTAGGTAGAAGAAATGCGTCATTATTCTCTTCCATGATATGAAATCTAGCGATACAACGGAGATACCGGCTAGTACCGATGTGAGTTCGCCTTTTTGCCAACAATACAACCCATAACAAACAAATTCTCATCAACATGTGTATGCTATCAACGGCAAAATTAGTCCACTCCGTGCATCATAGCATCTCCTCAAGTTATTAGTTAGTTGGAGTCTACTACACAAGATATAATTATTCACCAAAAATAGTTTAGGGCATAGCCACCTCATCCCAAGCCAGTAAAGAATAGGAAAATCGAAGCCTCGTCATCAAATAATTGTAGCATCACATTCATCTCAGGCCTTCTCCCCTCGGAGTAGATGCGTGATTGCAACTCTCCGTTATATATAAGTTCACAATTAGGATCATAATAATACAACTGAACATATCATATGTGCATAGATTGCAACATACTTTGAGGAGATGACGATTTGCAATAGAGAGATCCATACAATCATGGCCGACGCAAAAGCAATCATGTTCGACGACGATCATGATCATACTACACCAACAAACGATAAAGATGATATCATACAACGACTAGAGAAAGAACTACTCAACTTGCAAAAGGAGAGAAAATCAACTAATCCATTCTCTACAGTCCATCGATGGATAGATGTCATGTCTTCCGATATACAAAATGAGATCTCCTCTCTTCGTAAACAACAAGCTCCAGTACATCATATTATATCCGATGATGACCGAGATGATATCGGGTTCATCTTCGAAGACGATAAAGAGACTGATGAGGATGATAGGCAAACAATGTCTCTCCGTACTCCTCCAACTCATCGTCATATCAGCATGACGACGAAGAAGGACGAAATAGAAAAGAGTCCAACGGCCGCTACCTTGTTCTCATCTATTGATGATCTTAGTACCTACGACGATACTTCGTCTTCATCTGATATTACTCAAGGAAGAAGTCTACCTCCGTTGTCACCCTCAAGAGCTTCTGCCGTCGTTTCGCCCTCTCCTCAAGAGGAAGAAGATACCGATAGACGATCATCCAAATCAAGTGGAGGGTTTATACCTGATCACTTCCTTTTTCCAATAGCCGTAGAAGAAAAAGAGTTTATACCCGATCACTTCCTTTATCCAATAATAGCCACAGAAGAAAAAGATACACGTAAGAAGTATGATAAGGTCAAGAGCAGTTTTGATTGGTATATAGATGAGGATAAGTTTTGTTTGTATAAACATTACTGTCAAGTATCTAGACCAAAAGTATCCTACTTTGAAATGTCTAGGCCTATGCTAAGAAGGAGGTAGAATGTTTTACACCTCTGTTTTACACTAAGGATGTAAATGTATAGAAACTTGCACAAAGAAGTAAATGTAAAGATGTATTTATATTCTATATTAATGATATCTATCAAAATGTGTTCTTCCATCCTCTATGGGCGATGAGGTATCTCAAACCAACATCTCCATCAATCGTCTTCTTCACCCGTTCTTCACCCATTCAAAGTCACATACTACCGAGACATGATCGGATGGCATTACATCATTTGGCATAGCTATATGCTTCTTTATCATTTCTTCCGATGGCATTGGAGCCTCTCCTTTCGATCAGAGATGGATGTGCTATGATTACTAAGCGAAGATTCGGCATCCACAAACTCCTCCTCATCACATGATTCGGTTGTGTCTTCTTCAACATTCAAATAGCCATGATCGATCATATATGAACTGTCCCCACACTCGTCAAATCTGTAGTTATTGATATGTTTCCAAGTGTCGTTCTCATTTGGCAGCATTGATCGATTAGTCAAGAGTCTTACAGCACCGCTCAGAGGATCGCTGTTTAGATCTCCGATGAGTAAAATTGGCTCGGGATATCGACTTTCTTTCCGCAAGTCATCCAACTTGTGACAAATGGGGAGTAATCTGACATGATCAGCCATTGGATGGTAGAATAAATGAGTATTTGTCACGAGGATACTTTCCGGTTTGGGGCATTTACTCGACTGTCTTGGTCTCAAACGCACCACTTGAACTATTTGACCAACCTTCTCTCTGAAAATCTTTCGTATCTCATCATGATTCTCAAAGAGAGTATGTATATCATTGATACTCTCCCATCTGTCTAGCTCAAGCTCTTTGGTGTTAGTCTTGGCATCGTAGTAGTGGGTGCTCTGTCTTGACAGACCAATGTCTGAACAAATGCTACTAAGATCGCCTTGTTCTTTGGCGAGAAGTGATCGTATAGGAAAGCTCCTCATGTCATCATTTTTGGCAGCTTCAAACTCGTTAATTGACCAAAACATTGCACAGCCCTCTTGATTCGACGATATCTTACTAGAAAAGAATCCTTGGTATCCACAAGCCTCTAGGACTGGCCGTAGAAGAGACTTATAGATGTGAAGGTCTACTTCTTGTAAACATATTATATCGGCATGATATGACAGGAGCTCGGCTACAATCATGGGCATTCTTCTTTGTCTTGCTAAGCAGTCCAAACCACAATGGCCGTACATGTGATGAGTCTGATCTATTTCTCTACCCGCATACAAGTCTGCAAGTATATTGTATGTAACGACTCGAAGATTGTTTGTGGTGTTAACCCTGTTAGACCATTCTTTTCTCAACTCCATGATTGGCATCTTTGGTAGAGCTTGAACAGTATTATTAAATGAATACGCTTCCTGACAACCAGCACCATCATGCCCGGGTCGAATTGGTGTAACCAATATTGATATGTGTTTCCCTATATCGGATGTAGTAGGTGTGTACATATTGGAGTCATGTAGTACAACCTTTTCATCAACAAACCAAGTAATAATGACCCGTGTTGCATGTATGATAGTCGTTTCAATAACCAGAGGTACACATGTAAAGATATCTCCATTAAAGTTCTCCCATGTTTTTATTGAAAGTAACGTCGGCGGATTTGATATTATACCTAGTTCAATCGTTTCATCATCTTCACCATCTCTGCCATTATTCCATGGCAGAATCATCTTTGGCAGAGTCAATACGATAGCCGAGTATGCCTGAGTGCCCGATAACATATTAAACAACTCGGCACTACTCGGTTTAGAAAACTCAACTTCTCTGCATACTCCTTCAGTTTCATCAATAAGTACAAGTTTCGAGGATATTGCCACACTTTCATCCTTCCGACGGTTAACTTTCTTACAGCTTCTCTTTGTACTTTGAAGTTTCCTTGCAGTAGATAGCTCCAATCTTTGTAAAGTTCGTGATGCTAATTCAGTTGAAGTGCGGTTCATGTGTAGATGGATGAGATTTTTTGAAGATGTATCATGCCTACTACTATCATTGTCTGGATTTGAGTTGTTTCTTGTGACATCAAATGAGTTGATCATCCCGAATATCTGTTGATCTTTTTGTTGTTTTATATCATTCTCATGATTTAGATATCCAGAGTGAATTAGGTAAAGATCTATAATAACTACTGACTCTTCATCTGCCCGTGGCAAGTATATATTCTGAAGCTTTTGCTCTGCGCAGTCAGGTGATGTGGAATCAATCAACTTCGAGCTCTCATTACATATCTCCTCCCATGATTGCAAAGAAGATATGAACGGTGCTGGATCTACCCGAGCCATCGGTTTGTGGGCATAATAATTACTATACTGTTTGGGTACAACCCTTGCTACCAATCTTCCTTCACATATCTTTGATTCTTCGAATGATGTTGGTGAAGTTGATATGAGATTGGAGATTGTTGACTGTTCTTTTGATTTTGCAGTAGACAACTTTTGTAGTATCCTCTTGCTAATGTTATGATTATTGCGCATTGATATAATGTAGGGATACCCCAAGGGGTGGTTGTTGTTCTCTCTTCTCTATTGTACTATTTCGATAACTATTGCAACTGGTGACGTAGTTGATGTTAAAGATCATATGTTCATTCATTCTGATACTTTCATTCTGATACTCTACTGATTTTTTGTATGTTTCTTCTACTTTACTGTTTAGTGTTTCAATATCTGCGCTTATTATGGAGGTATTGTTTGTTGTATTCTCTGTGGTTTCCCTCTGTTTGAGTTTGCTGCCGTGAGATCGATGAGAAGAGTTTATCAGCAATCAACCATGCATTGACAAATCACTCTCATCTCACAATAATAATAATCACTCTTATGAAGGCGGTATCCTCAATAGATATCACTTCCTCCACTCGCATTAGGAGTACTACTCTCCTTCCTATTACTATAACCAATAATAGAACATCTCTTTGCCCTCCCTAAACTGTGCTACAACTAAATTATAGCAATAGCAATGTTGGGCCATCTGCATAAAACTCTTCTCACTCGAACAGCAAAAAATGCGTGCTTGATTGTGATGTGTTCTCTCCTCTTGTGTGGTGTTTTATCCTTCATAACGCCAGTAGCCATTACGACAAGAAGATCAAACAATAATAATCTATATTTATTGGAAAAATCAAACAACAATGCTAATGATAACGATTTGGTACCTGCAAACAATAATGTCAATCAAAGTAGTAGCCGTCGTGACATATTACAGAAATCATTAACAATTGGCTCCCTCGTTATTACGCCATTCGTACCCATATCATCAGCTACTGCAAAGATGGGAGGAAAGTCTCGTACAGAAGGATATGCTATACAACACACTGAAAAAGAATGGTCCGATATGTTAACATCAACACAATACTTTATATTACGAAATGGTGGAACAGAATCCCCCTATTCGTCAATTTTAGAAGGGGAAGAACGAGATGGTACATATGTCTGTGCAGGATGTCAAAGTGAATTATTTGATGCTAAACAAAAGTTTCACAGTGGTACCGGCTGGCCGAGCTTTGCAAAAGGGATTGGAGATAATGTTGAGATTGAAGATGTTTCTAAAATACAATTTCAATTGGCTGGTGCAGAACTACGATGTCATGCGTGTGGTGGTCATCTTGGTGATGTATTTGCTGATGGGTACTTGTTCCCTGGGACACCTGCATTGGCTACTGGTAAACGATATTGTATTGATGGAGCAGCGTTAGTCTTTGCACCATCTGATGGTGGAGAAAAGGTTCGAGGGGACTTGCCTGCAAAGAATGGGGCGAGAGTATTTCCCGGATAAAGGAAGATTGTATTAGGACATTGCAGGCCAGTATTTCCTGGATAAGGCTTGCAATAATGTTGGTCAAATATGCTAGAATAGATCTAACTTCAACTACTAAACATAAATTAAAATGACAATATTATCCCGCACAATATTCTCCATAACTTCATCCCCCGTATCGTATCTAAAAGTGACACATATGATATGTTCTTTTTGTATCCTCTCCATGTCCCCAATGCCTCAACAATCTCCCCATAACTCTCTACTCCGCCCTAAATACTTTACCTCCAAACTAATGTTCCCATAATCAACTGGATACAAACTCAAGAAACTTTTTCAGTTTTGTTTGATTACTTTCCTTGGCAATTGTAAATGTCTTCTCAAACTTGCCAGATTCATTACATGTCTTGAGAACAGTATACTTTTTAAATGCAAAACTTTTTATGTTGTACCCGTTGTACTGAGTGCATGTTCGTGAACCTGTAGTAGAATAAGGATTCCGATGATGTGAGCTGAATGGCTTTGAGCAGTGCATACATACGTCACTTTCGACAGCAGGTGTTGTCATGACACCGATATCATCATCAGTTAGAGATTTCAATTTCTTTCTGAAAGTTTTATTGATGTAATCCACACTACTCTTTGGCTCTAACAACCAAGTTTCAATTTCACCTAAACATACATGAATAGACTCGATGTGCTGTTTCAACTTTACAAGGCATTGCTCAAGGATATCATCCTGCAGCATGATGAGAGTTTGAAAGAACTTATCAAAGTCAATGAATGAAGGGTATTCATTTTGATACTTTGCAACAAATACATCATCTAGACCTGTCGGCAGTATTGTCAAAGGTGTCATATCAAAAGTTTTTTGTGTCTTTTCGGGTTCTGTGATAAACTGAACTTTCCCCGGAGTACTTTGTCGTAATTTCACTACTTCATAACCATATCTTGTAAATGTTGACTGTTTCTTGATGATACCCCCCGAGCTCTTACATCTATCAAATATTTCTGTATTAATCTTTAATAAGGCCCGTATCTCTCGTACATTTTGTTCGATATCATAGTTGGTGTTACTTTTTTTACCCTTTGCAAATGACTTCTCCGCCTTCTCTCTTACGTAGTTGATATACTCCAAAGGATCCTCTGGCTCCTTTGGTGACTTCTTTGCCTTCTTCTTTGGTGGCATATTGCAGTGTGGCGGAGATTGGAAAAAATAGTATGGATATAGATGATGGATTGATTGTTGATTAAGTGGATCTTTGAATGAAAAATCATTATGGCATAAAACGCTCCTTTACGGTAAGGGAGAAGGGGGGGGACTGGGCTTATGCTCCTAATAATACTCTAAACATAGTGGCGGGTTGCATTATCTGAATTTATGCTTTGGTAAGAAAAGGTGTTCATATATGTGCTTCGATATGTGTGTTTTGTGATGATATGATGAAAGTGCACATGATGTGTATCTTTTTTGAGTATTATTATGGAGTATGGTGTTGACTATGTATACTTTGTATACTTGGGATATGCATGTTCATATGTGGTATCAGGTATTGTTGTGTCATACATTACTACTCCATTTACTGCACTCTTAAGTATACACAGAGACTAATATTATATCTCCTCCATTGCAATGATAACAAAACAGAAATAGTATAGCGAAAATGAGTAAAATCAATATTCCAGATATCAATTGCATGATTGAAGTGCCTATGATTATAGATCCAGTTACAAAAAAGCCAGTATGTCAGGGTTGCCTAAGGCGTGAGAATTTAGATAATCTACGAAAATGCAGGTAAGGGTATTATACCATTCTCAAAGTAGTAATTCAACATATTTGGACACATCATAATATCTTACTCTCTATTTTCTATATATCACACGCCTAGCCGGTGTAATTTGGTTCCCTATTGCAGCCGTGAATGTCAGATCAAACATTATAAACAGCACAAGGAATTTTGCCAAGCAGTAGCACATGGTCGTCAATCTAAAGAAGTGGATGAATCTGCAGAGGAAGATACTGAACAGAGTAGGGCTGCACTTATTCAGGAGAGCCTTGTTACACATGTTGGTCCAGTAATACCAGGTATGCCAGTCCGTGATGGGGTGCCTGCTAATTTCTTATTGAAGCATAGAGCAATTATGAAGATGTTTGGTAAGAAAGATGTTGGTCCGGGTGCTTTTTACGACAATCAAGATGGGAAACAATATCTTGGTGAAGCCACATATAGGGATTTTTTTCAAGAGCTCGTGCAGAATGAAGAGGAGTGGATGGAATTCTTTTCACATGAGAGGAACTTTCTTCACTCGATGCAGACTCTTGAGATCTTAAACTTGCTTGCTGATATGGACTGGAAGGTAAGTGTAATACTGATCCATGTGCATATGTTATACTTCTTTTGTCTAATGCCAATAATGCTTTATTAATTTAGAGAGAAAACTACGAGGAAAGTAGTAAGATACTCGATATGTCATCAAAAGTGTTGCATTGGTACAAATTGAGTTGTGAAAGTCGTGGCGCTCCTATGGAAAATACTCATGTACTTCAACACAGAACAAACAAAATTCGTCTCAATTTAAATATGTATTCTGGGCAGTTGAGAGCCAATATCCCTGTAATGAGAAGTCTGTTAGCATTTGAGGCAAAGTATAAGAAGAAATACTTCTTACGTACAGTAGAACCATTGTTCAATCACCATCCAACCCCAAAAGAAATCTATGCCCTGTCGGACAGAGATATTGTCATTGCAATCAAAGCTGTCGAGTCAACAGAAGACTACCAGAAGGATGTAGCTAATGGGCGTAAGCACACTCAATTGTTAAAATGTGGACATTGTGACAAACAGGAAGGATTCATGGGAGAGTTCCGAGTCTGTGTGAGATGTAAGGAAGAGGTATACTGTGGGAAGGCCTGCCAGGTGAGCAAACTACTTTTAGATTCAGTACGATATCTGATCGCTTGTGTAATTCTTTCCCTCACTTTCTTCTCCTGGATGCGGTTCGAGTTACTTCAGAAGGCTGGCTGGAAACAGCATAAGAAAGTTTGCGGAAGGAAGGATAAGTCATTAGCATAGGTGATAGCATAGGTGATGGAGTGGTTCTATATGTACCAATGATGCCAAAAGACGAAGGTGCTAAGAGCAAGAAAGAAAGAAAAAGAGAGAAGAGTATAGCATATAAAGATAAAGACAGTAACTTGTAATAATATGTGGCATCAGTATCAATCTAATCCTAATCTGTATAATGTTCATCTATTTCTATCAATACAGTGGAACAAGCCAGAAGAAAAAAGCCAAAAGATGTGCTCATTCACTTCTAATACACTCCTCTCTATCTCACACAAGCTCTTCAATACAAGACATCTCATTCGGCACCATTCTTCGCAAATCCTCTCAAATCAAACATGAATGGTCGTTCACCAAAGTTCATAAAGACAGGACACTCTGTATCAATACCAACAGTGGGAAACAATCCATCATTAACAACCTCCTTCGGACACTCATCAAAGGCATACCCCAAGAAAGTACCATTCTTAACAAAAAAGATTTGTCTTGTGGAATACTCTAATCCACACCCCACGGTATCACCTGGACCAAACGCCGGGCCGTACAGTTTCAACATATCACCTTGGCCATGGAAGATACCACCATCGTCTCCATGGTATCCATACGATGTTAAGTCCCATCCTGGCATCTTATTGGACGGTGAAAAAGATCTTGTGGACAGTCCAATGGCTACACATTCATGACGATGATCATTAGGCTGATCATTGAGAGGTTGATGATTCTCCTGTCCAATGTTTGGCTGTGGCATGACAGGCCGACGATGGCGGCGGTGGCCAAGTGGTATGTCATTAATTCGGTCAGAATGATCAAGACGATCAGCTTCACTCTGAGATCTCTCTCTTTGACCATGATGCTTAACAAGTGTTACTTCAAAGTAGGCAACAAGCTTGGGGGTCACATCAACGACCAATCCACCACCTCTATCTTTTCCTCTTGTATCAGATAGGACAGTGGGGATGACAAACGGTCGTAAGTTATTTCTACCACCCCTACCACAGTGACGTAACTTGTTGCCCAAGAAGTTACACTTCCTTTTAGAAGAAGATGAAGAAGACGACTGTTTGACAATCATACCATAGTTATTCAATCCATCATTAATGGCACGATCTTCACTTGCAATACTACCAGTAGTAGTATAATGCGAGGATGTATCTACAGAGAAGTCTTCTCCCTCGGTACAATTGTGGGATAGACTTGATATGAACCGATAGAGTGGTGAACGTTGATTATTTCGGTTGGGTGTGGATGATAGATTTGACACAACTGGTGTAGATGGATGTGCTATGTTACCATTAGTGGTATGATCAGATGCAGATAGCGAGCTATGCTCTGAGTTATCTCTACTCGCCCTGCTACGAGCATTCCTTGTTGCCTTGCGTTCTCTCCTCCTTCTTCGTACTGAATGACTCTTCATCCAGGATGAGAATCCACCAAAGCTAACTACTGAATGACTCCCTCCTTTGTCGGTATGACTTGAATCCATCTTCTTCGGATAAGATGGAAAGGGTTGATCTGATCGTATACATCTATCACCGGTGCCTACACTGCCGATGAATTGAATGACTGGCACTTCAACTTGAGTAGAAGAAGGTATGGAGGTCTCTTGATGAACAGGAAGCTTGCCATTGTCATCCATCTCTACCATCTCTTCTACACTATCATCTTGTTGTTCAGAGGCAATGGTTGTATTCGATTCATCAATCATCAACAAGTACGAACGAAACAAAGTCTGTGTCTGTACAACCATACGTCCATCACTCGTACGTCCAATCTTTTGACATTGTAATGTATTTGGATCAATTATCTGTGGATATCGATTTGGTAGTAAACATGCCAATAGTGGTAGATTCACATCCACCTTCTTCTTCTTTTCTATAGTGTTGTTGTTGTCATGTTCGTTGTATGGATCATAGCATAATGATTCATCAACCACTACTTGCTGTGGAAGACCAGGAATTGGTAACTGATAATCATCCACAAATGTTATATCACTTGTTGATACCTCCTTCCTCCTTCTCTGCTCTAAATCTTGTTGTTGAGTAGCTGTCCCTGCGGCTACTGCATCGTGTGATAATGACAATCTATTGGTAGTAGTAGATCTCATCCTTGCCAATTGAGCATCTAACTCATTCGCCACCGATCCATTCCAGCTAAACATGTTCAGCGAAGCGTCATTCACTTCACTATCTTCCTTCTCCATACCCCCGCCCTCCTCATTAGTCATCTTCTTCCCATCAATCCTCAAAAAGACATTCCTAAACCTCTTTCTCATAATCGTCATCCATACATCACTCTTGGCACTAGCATCAGATAACAACACTAATCGTATTGATTTACATGTTGTTGACAAGATGTGTACCTCGATTGGTTGTAGATAGGTTGCTATGTTTGTTAAATGTTCTGAGGGGAGTGATTGCAGTTTAGACTTTGTTGTGATTGATGTAATAGGTGTAGCAAGCTGTTGTTGTGAAAGAAGAAGTGACTGTTGTAAAGGAAGCGATGAAAGAGATGTAGAAGATGACTTCCATAATGAATCATGATAGTATGGTGATCTCATTGATAATGGATATTCTCTGTTCATTGCCAATCCCTGCCCTCTCTGCCCCGTCAAACCCCCTTGACAACTCTGATCACCTTCTCTCTCGTGTTGTGCAGCACTAAGAGGAGAGGGAGGTAAAGATAACGGATGGTATAACATCTTCTCCATTAATATCTGTTCTTTTGTATCATCCTGTATTGAATATCGTTTCCGCTTTGTTGTTGTATTAATATTCTCTTTAGCTGTTGATGTTGTAGAATGCTTTAACAACAGATCTTTAATCGTCAATTCATTCTCAATCATATGCTGTGGAGTTTTCATATCTACATCCATATTAGAGGAGGAGTTGGAAGAAGAGTTTGAGGAGGATATAGAAGCTTGTTTGGTAAACAAGTCTTCTAATGATTCATTGCTCGAGCTATTGCTGTTGTTATCTTGAATCATATTGCAATCAATAGATGCTGTGGCAATTGTGTTAGAAGCCGAGGATGACAATTGTAAAGTAGATGACGGCGGTGGCGGCTGAGGTGATTTGCCATAGAATAAGCCATCATACAATCCACTCTCCTCATTCCCTTCATACCCTTCTTTCTCTTCATAACAGTTGGTAGCACCATATCCATCATCTAACGACATTAGGCCTTCTTCTTGTTCAACTATAGTATTAGCATTCACAAAGTCCATATCAGTATCGGAAACTAAACGTGGTCGAGATGATACACGCTGTAGACTCATTCTCTCTTTATTTTGGTATATTTCTACTGTGCGGTAGTAGATTGATATATGGGGTTAGTTCAGTAGGGATAGGGTGGTTGCTGTAACTAGTTGAAGTATTGGGAGTTGAGTTGATGGGTGTTAGCCAGTTGTTAGAAATAATAAAAAAATCATATGATATGAGCATTGCAATTGCAATATAAAAACTGCACCATTATTAAACACCCCAGCGCGGACTCACCCGTATATAGTATGCAATAGGCCTATGATGGTTAGTCAACTAATACAATAGTGATTGTTTGTGGTAGTAGTAGGTGCCGCCAGTAGCCCTATTTGATGTTGCTATCAGTAAATTTTACTTAAAACTTCTTGGGATCAAAGCAGATGGCACTTACTGCCATCTGCTCACTCAATTTGGAGTTCTCATTGCAGTGAAAACTTTTATACCATTTTGATTTTACTTTAGTGTTGTATTGTGTTATCAAAGCAGGTGTTTCATAGCGGTGATTATGGAGCTAGACAGCAGGAGAAGGAGACTTGTTGCCTTTGTTGGAACTTCAAAGGGATGAACATTAAAGCGGTCATAATGTTTTTGATACATTCGTGAGAAGCAGTAGATTTGTTTGAGTGTAGGATACCTTAAAAGTAATGTATTGTTAGGTGATGTTGTCTATCTTATCTTATAGGTGTGTGCTTTGTAGTCATCCTCTGGAAGGCCTCGGTATACTCATACTTGCTAGTCTTTGGCTTATATTGACTTTATCTTTATGTACATCTACTCAGCCGTCAGCTTACCCACAACCTCAAATGTCAAGTCTTCATCATGGACTTAGTCTTAGACAGAGAAAAGGATTGGAACAACAAGATCCTTCATCACATTCAACATAATAGAGAGGGATCTGGTCTTATTAAGTTGCTCGTCTCTCTTCTGTATTCGTTCAAGATCTTTTGTTGTGATTCCTTCCCCTAATCCCAACTGTCTAAGTACAGAGTGGTCGTCTGAATCTTCCTCCTCGTTCTTGTTGCTATCATCATCATTGTTGTTTTGTGAATCACTTTCAAGGAATTCCATGCCATCCAAACACTCTTGAATAGCACTCCAATCTCCCTTCATTGGATAAACCTGGACCCTAAACAGTACTCGGTGCAACAGCTCAAGCGGAGTATCACCCATTAGTGAAACATTTACTTCTCCATCATTACCAGGGGGTGAGATTAGAGCAAACTGTTTCAATTTAATTGCCGCTGCTCTTGTCCCCTTTGAAATTGAACCATGGAATGACGATATCTTGCAGTTTGATACTGATATATCACATGCGTGGTTGCAAGAAGACAACAAATTGAGACTTTCAGGGTCAAAGACGGCTTTGCATAAAGCTTGGGGGCCAATCCTATCAATGTCATCGTTTGATTTTAGGTCAAGTTTCCACAAGTTTGTGTTCGTCTTCAAGGCCGCAGCGATTGAGATAGCATCGTCGGTGTTAAGCTTGTTTCCACTTAGACTCAACTCTTGTAAAGCTGGATTGGAAGCTAGGAAGTCAGATATGATTGTACTTCCATTAGTTTTGATATTGTTGCCAGCCAAGCTCAACGAAGTCAGCTGTGCAGAAGCAGGGATGAGTGAACAGATCACGCTGGATCTGATGTTCACACCGGCACAGTTTGCTATTTCAATTTCCTTGAGGGACGGGTGGTTACTAATCACATCTGACATGCTTGAGATATCCTCCTCACTATCAAATTCATTGCCAACAAGGAAAACTTTCTCCAAAGAAGAGTTGCATCTCATAAGATCAATAACCAGTGAAATGCCTTGCCTTCCAAACTGGTTATACTCAAACCGTATAGATCCAAAATGATTGAGAATGAGGGGAGGACGAAGCATTTCAATAACAACCTTGTTCAACTCAACTCTGTCAAAGACCAACTGAGTCTTAAGGCCATATCTCCCAAGATAAATACTTTTCATCTACCACGAGGAAGATCTTCACATTTATCATTATCCTCCATACCCAACTCAGCAAGCATGCTCCGTTCCCCCTTACTTTTAGTTGTACTCTTCTTAGATTCCAATATTTCCGGAAGATGTTTTACTGTTCGATATTCGATCGGTATACAATGATATCGAGAAAGGGATGATTTGGTCAGTTGACACATCATATGATCAGATAAGGATTTCATATTTAGTCTCATTACATGACTTACATGCATTTGCTACCTCACGCCAATGTGGAAGAAATGCGTTATTATGTAATACAATATTTTCATTTTGTGATTGCAAGGGATAATTCATTATTAGAGTACCTTCATCAACGTTTGACATGCCTCTCATCCTATACACAGCCTCGGAGAATTGTTGTTGGAATTCCATCATATCTCTGGCATATTGATCGTTATGTCCGAGTGATGTCCAATATGAATATGGTTTGAATGGTGCTGAATACGTCCATTGCTTAGCCGCCTTTGATGTGTCAGCTGTTATGCAATCTTCAACCTTATGACGTTTCCAATCCTTAGATTGACATGATCTGTTGCAATACTTTGCAGTTTTACATTTCGAACATTTGCTTGGCGGATCACTCTCACCACAATATGCACAGTTGCTGACAAAACTCATGTCTTATGATGAGATGCAATAGAAATAGAAGTTATGTATTATGATTGAGATGTTCTTATTTCTGTTTTGTATTGCAATATAAAGAGAAGAAATTTTGTATCAGGCAGTATTGTATGTACACTGAAAAGTGCAGATCGAGGAACACGATATAACAATATCATATACCAACGCATATCATCCCATGTACATACACTGTAAGATATACTACTCAATACACCATTCCATTAACGGCTATCACTAATTAATGGTACCTACACAAAAAAAGAAGATGCACATCATGTGTGCACTTTATTGTATCATTCACAAAACACACATACCGAAGCACACATATGATCACATCTTCTTACCACGGCATTAATTCAGATAAATATCACCGTAACCGCCACTCTAGAGTGTTATTTGAGAGGAGACAAATAGTAAACAAAGCCTCGACTAGATAACTCCATGCTTACTTTTGCAAAGGATACCGCTTCGCTCAGCAATGAGGTTTGCAATCTATTAGCAATACACAATGGCATGATATAGTTGGTGGTAGTCCTCTGTGATAGTTAAACTGAATATTAGTACTCCAATAGCAGTTTGTCGGTAGTATCGAGGAATATAAACTTGTCTTATTTTGCTTGGTGTTGTGCATATGACAATTTTTTTTTTCAACGCTTGCGATTGAGTGTATGATGTTTGTATCAATGTGCCTCTTTATATTCTGAATGCGCATAAGTATCGATTTTATTGTCTATTGTTAGTTCTAAGTTTTAGTTTTATCATAGCTGCAAACCGCAGTGATAGCCAGCTTGGATAACGGAGTATAAAGATACCAACCAAAAACATGTTCCAAAATATTAATCAAGGCGGCTATGCCAACAACAACAATAATTATCAGCAACGTCCTCCACCAATTAATACCCAACAACAACAACAACAATCGAACTTACGACAGGGTAAATTTCTATCGCCATCGAATAATACCAATGCTGCTGCAATGATGATGAACAACTCAACTACTCCCAACTATCAACATTCTCCAAATGCTGCTCAATCTACCGTACACTTTGAAGAGGAAGAATCATCAAATGGTGGTAGATTGGATATACCAAGTTTCATGTTTGAAGAATGTGAATTCTCAACAACATCAAATGGTTCAAAGTCATATGACAGTGATGCCGACAAGGCTGGCGGATCGTTATCACATCATCATAATTTCCAAACAACTGGTAGAAAGAAGGACGAAGAGGATGACGAAGCAATTATACCAAGTGAGGCACAATTGACATTATTGTGTTTAGATTATTTACGTGATTTGAGAAGAAGTTATGCTTTACATCCTGATGGTACGTCCAATGTGTGTGTGTGTGTTTTTGTGTGTTTCATTTAAGGCTTTGCAATGGTTGAGCATATCATATGTTTCTAAAACTTCCATCTATCGTACTCCTATATATCTCTCACACATATACATATATTATACACACAAAACACCAGATCTACTCAACGCAGAGGGATTAAATCCAGATTATATTGCATTAGCAGCATGGAGTTTAAGCCGTGCATTCGTGAAACCAAACAAATTATCAATGCATACTAAAGAAGGTTATCCAAAAGCGGTGCCCAAGGTTAGTACAGTAATTGAAACTACAGGAAGTAAGAAGAAGGGGGGTATAGAACGAAGTGTTGAATTGAGAATGTACGGTGGAGGCGGGTTAAGTGGATTGGAAGATGATATGGTGGGTAATGATAATATGTATCGACAATTGGATGATGATGATGATGATGATTTGTTTGAGGATGGCGGAGGAGATGATAGTAAGAATATATTTGCTCTATCGGAACATATTAGTTTACCAACCATGGAGGATATTACTGATGAGGTATTGTTACGTCATCCTAATGAATCGCCATTGGGCATGGGATCAGGTGGTAGCAAGGATAGTGATGAGGACGAGGAGGATGATGATGAACCATATTACGAACATAATGACACGCATGCATCCAATGGCCATCGATTCTACCTCTTGAATGGATTAGCCTCGGATGCTACTTCATCCACAACAGCTGCTATGCCAAATCCTCGTGGCTTTACACCCACGGGAGGAGCAGGAGCCAATAATAGTAGTCAGGTTGTGAATATTCATGGTAGTCCATTAACAATTGCCGAGATTGCCTCGGCCGGATTGACAAGTTTACGTGCCAAGTCACGCATCCAGGCAGAGAAGGACATGGTTAGTAGTTCATTATTTCAACAATTTGTCCAAGCAGCCAGTGCTGGAGGATTCTTCTCCGAGAAACGTGGTGATGAGAAACGATTTAATGACTCGTCAGATGATAATGAGTTGTCAATTGAAGAGAAGGAACGTCGATCACAATTATTATATCAAGATAAGTATCGAAAGGTAGTTAACAAGTTTCGATCCAAGCTAGCCAACAAGGAGGCACAAATACTCAATCCTCCAACGACTCCTTCTCATCCGTATCATTCGGCTAGTCCACGGATGAATAGTGCATATAAAATCATGAGCGGCGGTGCTAGTGTATCTTCTGCCGGTGGAAATACAATTGATTCGATTAGGAATGTTAATGGTGTGAACGATCGTCTACTTGAAAGGAGGGAACGTAGGATGGAGAAGGTTAAGTCACAACGATCTAAGACAAAGGCCGTGATGCCATCATCTACTTCCCCATCTACCCCAAGCAAGCTCAAGGAAGATGACTATCAGGAAGCTGAGAGATTCAATACCACAGGCAATACTTTAATGCAAGACAAACAATTCCAACAGGCACTTGATGCATACACCTCTGCCTTGGCACGACCCGTTGGGCCAAACTCACATGTATACTACTCAAACCGATCAGCGGCATATCTATCCTTAAATCAATATGATGAAAGTATACGTGATAGTGAAAAGTCTTTAGCCTTACAGCCAAATTATGCCAAGGCCTATTCGAGGTTAGGGTTGACATACTTTGCTTGTGGACGGTATAGTGATGCAGTTACGGCATATGAATCCGCGTTAAGGATTGATCCTGATAATGAATGGACTCGTGATCATCTAGCCAAAGCTAAGGAAATGATTGATGACGGCGGCGAAGGAGAAAAGGGTATTGATCCACCCTCTGACGACGAGGAGAATTGGCCAACTCCATTTGACAAGAACAATGGTAAGGAAGAAATTGAGACTGGTGGCAAGGGAGGTATGACTCAACAAGAGCAAGAAGATCTAACACGTCAAGCAGATAATTACAAGGACAAGGGCAATGAATACATGTCAAACAAAGATTATGATCAAGCACTGCAGCAGTATAATCTTGCAATTGAATTATCACCCTCCGGTCCTCATTCACATGTATATTACTCCAACCGTGCCGCGGCCTACTGCTACCTTGCCAACTATCTCGAGGCTACTGCTGATTGTGAAACGAGTATAAAGCTCATGCCTACATATGAGAAGGCTCATGCAAGATTGGGGTTAAGTTTCTTCTTCCGTGGTCAATATGACGATGCGATTGCAGCATACAATCGATCATTAGAACTTGATCCAAATAACAAGGCGAGTATGAGCTATCTTAAGAAGGCCAAGGCACGGCTAGCTGAGCAAAAGAAGAAGGAGGAAGAGGAGCATTTACGAGCAGAGGAAGAACGAGAGCGTAATCGGACGAGGATGCAATGGTTAGCACAACAACGTCAATATCAACAAAATAATAACCAACAGCAGCAACAACAAGGAGGAGATGATGATGAGGGTAGTCTTGGTGATAACACTGGGATTACAAGTACAGGTCTAACATCCATTGTAACGAATAATGATGATGAAGTGGAAGTTAGTATGAGTTATGGTCAGGAGGAAGCATTTGATCCTTTTTCTACCAAGGACGATGAGTGAGTTTGAGTACCAAATACATACTCGATGTGGGAATTGATGTAGGCAACAGAATAACTTAATGTAAAGAATATGAGCAACTTAATAAGCTTCCTTCAGTAAGATTCTTTGACTTATAATGATCACTAATATCCTCACTACACTACTGCCACCGGCAACGCCACTTTATCTGGCTAGCAATCATCTCTCGGTACCACATAATCAATACCCTTTTGCGAAATTATCCACACATCCCTTATATCCCTATACAACTCATTGTAATCCAATCCATACCCAATAACAAATTTTGGTGGGACGGAAAATCCAATATATTTAGAAGTAACCTTATTTTGAGTTTGAGGTTCATTATTGATGCGTTTGATTAATAGAGTACAGACTTCAATGGACTTTGCCTTTGATTGTTTCGTTAGTATGGGAATCAAATGTGAGAGTGTGGTTCCGGTATCTAATATGTCCTCTACGATGATAACATCTTTCCCTTCCAGGTTAGGTACTGTGCCTTCAATTGTGAGATTGCCTGTGGTATGTAACCCCTCGTAGGATTTAACTTTGATGAATTCTGTGTAATATCCCTGTCTTAATTCTTGCAATGCCTCCAGTAAATTCATGTAAAACTATATTTGAAATAGGAAGGAGTATGCAGAATCTGCATATCAGTAAAGGTAAAGTATAAAATTTCTATGACTGCTCTCACAGCACAATAATAGATCATGCAGATTACAAAAACACTACGTACCGGAGTAGCCCCCTTCAAAACACAAAGGAATACAGGACGTCTACCCTTGTAATCTTTATGAATAAATTCTGCCAATGTAGCAGTCCTTTCTAAAATTTCTTTTCTTGTTATCAATAGTGTGGAGAAATGACCTTTATATTCTGGAGGGTACACGGCGTTGTTTTCTTCGTCGAGGTTTGATGATGAATTCCCTTCGTCGGTAATAATTATAGGATCCATTGTGTTTATACGGCAGCGCTGATGATAGATATATGATCATTTTCATTTATAGTCCTTGGGTTGTACAAAGGCCAAAAAAAAAAGATACGGTATCTTTGCTTGGTGTCACGGAGATATCTTTTTTGTTGACACCAAACAGACACAACATCACCTAACGTGCCGCTACTACAAGTGCCGACGATCGGAGCTAGCTGCATTCGATATACAAAAAGTGAGTATAGACTGATTGCTTAATAGATTGTAATTTGTCGACTTTTGAGTTGTTCAACAACTAACACATCTTATGTCATCATCTTTTTTTTCCATAGTTATCAAGCATCTTGTCTTTTCTGTACTACTGCATTCTTGATACATAGATTGTTGTAACAATAATGCCACCTGCAATCAACAGCTACTATTCCGACGTTGTAGTCGCTGACAATGATATGACTGTTCGGTCCGAGTCTGCTGGTAGTCTATCATCAACAATTGATGTACGTCACAATAAGAACTCGCAAACTCGATATCAATTCAGTCTCATCCAAGATGATGATACAAATACAACATCATACTTCAAACTAAACCTCCCATCAAATCATTACAAACCAACCTCAAATGAAATTTCAATACAAAAAGTCCTTTCATCAATAATAGTCTTGAACTCATCAACTACACCTCAAGTAAAAAGCTTATTATCAAAGTTTAATGGAAAGTTATTATCAATTGGTACCTCTATATTACAAGGATTATATCATGCTGCGCCCCTAGTAAAAGACAATGTCAGTAGCAGTGGTGGATTTACAGGAAGGGCAAGAGTAGGAGATTACAATGAGAATCTCTTCTATCATATGGAATTGAAGGATATGAATCTTATTGATATCATACAGAATAATAGCATGAGTTTTTCTTCTCGTCCTAACGACCAGCAACAAGAAGGGGTAGATTCAACAACAACAATACTCCAAGAAGAAATCAAAACATTCGAATCCACACTCCGTACCACACTCAATCAACAGAATATATCCTACCGTGGTTCATTCATGTCAACTGAACAAACCATGTATCAACCTGCCCATGTTGATTATGATTATTCTATACTGTCAAAATATGGAAAGAGATTGTATTTAGCATTCTTCCCTTTGACTTTGGATGGTGCATATTTACAATTATGGCAGAAAAAGAAGTTGACAGATGATAATAAAGAGAAACAAAGAGATGAGGTTGATGGTACAGTAGTGTACATACCATACGGTCAAATGTTACTATTGCCATCGGATACTATACATGGAGGTGGATTTAAACGCGGTGATGGTGGCAACTTGCGTTTTCATTTGTACATTGCTCTTGATGACGATGAGGATGTGAGAGAGAACAAAAGGGAAGGCGAGAAGAAGAAGGAGATTAACTTACTCGATCATCCAATGAACAAGTATACAGAAGAACATGATAGGAGGAGAGAATTATGTGAAAGATATGTCAATGCTCCGGGGTTAGATTCTTTGTTGGGTGTCTTCTTTGATGATGGGGTTAGTTGTAATGAGGATGAAGAGGAAAGTCCTATCCCTGCCAATGATGAAGAAGAACCTGTCGTGGAATCAACACCAAGAGATGATATTAGAGCTGTTCAAAAACTGGCTAATGCAGTAAAGGGGGTTGATCTACTCGGCACCAAGTCTTTGGATACCATGAATTCTGGTAACATTGGAACAAAAAGGAATTCTGCCTCATTCGTTAATTTGTATGGACTTACTGATGATGATGAGGTTATCTAAGGCTTACCTTAGTTAATATATATCATCGCCTTGTGTGAAGTAAGTGATAGGCTTAAGACTAATTACGTCGATAATATAAAGGCTTGTGTAGTAATCTTCTCATTTGAGGATTGTTTCATTACCAGTGTTGTTTACTTTTCTACTCTTCTCAACAATGGTAGTGCAAGCAACTTCTCCTAACTTCTTTGCCTCTTCTTTCCACTTACGGCCATACTGGTTTTCTGTCGACTGTCACCCGATTCTCTTACTGCCAATCTTCCACTCAACTGATCATTCTTAGTAAAAAGAGCCACACGTTGACGAGTCAGTTCAGCTATTTGTACAACAAGATCATTGTCACGAGCCGCATTCTTTACCATTAAATCCTTCATCATACCAGTAGTATCAACACATGACATCAAATCAGGTACCATTGGTATAAGTGCTGCATAGAATTCACTTTGGCCATGCTCTTCCCCAATCAATGCAAGAATACGAGGTAGGAGAGCAGGCTCAATATCTGCAAAGTTACTACCAGCTGAATACTCAATACCTTGTAAACAACATAGTTCCTTTCTGTTGTTGCTGTTTAGCTGATACTTGATAATCTTAGCCCTGCCAGCTGAATGGGTGTAGAGTTTATTAATCAGTATTGATGACTCAACATGCGTCCATGTACTGTCAACTCCTTGAACGGGCGCGGTCAGATTTAGAGAATTCAATGTATGGTTTGAATTGTACGTATTTTCAATGGATGACACGTCAACTAAAAGCTGCAAGAATGCTTTGTACCCCCTCTTAGTAATGCTGTTATCATACAAATAAAGTGAATGTAATTTAGTATTGTTTTCGAGAGAAGTTGCTAGTAATTCAGCATCTTCATCCCCCATTCCTGTGCCTGACAAATAAAGATGTTTCAAATTTGATCCCTCTTGTTGCAGTAGATTGGATATTATAATGAACCCCTCTCTGCCAATATTGTTATCATTGAGGCTGAGTTTCTGAATGTGTGGGAGATTGTATGTTTCTAATGCTGAGACGTTGGAAATATTGCAACTACCAAATTCCAAATCTGTCAAAGGTTTATCGTGTAAGTTATGGATCAACATTTCAAAGCACTCCGTGTTGAAGTTAGGGTTCACCGTAAAGTGAAGTTCTGATAACTTTGTATCATTCAAGAATGGTATCATACTTTGCACTCCTTGTATACCAAAAGAATTTTGAGTCAAGATTAATGTTTTAGTTGAAGCACTGTGTGTCAACTCAAAAAAAATTGATGCCATCTTTTCATCGGTAATACCACATCTCATTAGGTCTACCTTTTTCAAATGAGTATTATTTGCAATGTATCGACCAAGTAATCTCCAAGAAAGATCCGTAAACTTCTCTGTATCAGGTGATCTTAACGCTAACTCATTAACATTAGCATTATTATTCTTGACACAGTATATATCATATCTACAGTCCACTGTAACGTCGGTGGAGTATCCAAACGCCTGACTAAATTGTTCCTCCTCCATGATTTTATTTGCTTATAGACGGATGAATGCAACTAATCTTACCTTATTCCAATGAATGAGACGATAATGCTAAGTAGATGATATGATCCCTTTGTAATGTTCTGGTGAATTATTGTTAACTCGTGTTAAGAGGGGAAAGATGCACAAGATGTATACTTTTTTATTGCAAATTATCAAACAGTTCAATACTGATAAAGTGACTGTATTATCGATAGTATACGATCCCTAATTCAATACCAATGATGATGATTAACTACTAACAACTAATAAACAGTAAATAAATGCCTCCTCTCTTAATTGTGGGAAATAAATGTGAAATGGATTAGTTTTCATCGATCATGCAATAAAGAAAACTCTATTTTGGTTAGGAGCCAAATTGCAAATATAAGCTTACTTGTTGGTTGAGGTTGTTTTGATACCTCTATTGTAAATCATGGCCAATGCGGCGGCAAAGAAGGCAGCGGCAGGTTAGTATTGTTCAGTATGTAGTCGTTGTTGCATATGTTAGCGGCGGCGGTCTTCAGTATCTGGTGACAGCTTCTTTGTTACAAAAATGATGTATCTACTCTCATAATATATTCACCTCAATGCTCATATCCTCAACATCTCTCTGATTCTATAATAAATATCTCTTCTACTACTACCTCCATTCAGCTAAACAATCGGCAGCAACAACCTACTTTCCAATAGTACTTGCAATAAATGCAATATATCTCTTCCTTCGCTTTATATATCAACGTAAATCTATCACTTTATTACACCCCCTAATAACAATTGGATTAGTATCACTATCCTACATTTCGTATAAGGGTATACTTGAAGATCATGCAAATACAATCCCATCAAAGGGTAATAAGTCAGATGCATTAGCCGGTGGTGTATCATTGGATTTGCTAGGTTTGGTAGTAATAGTACAATACGGGACAATATTCATTTCTACCAAATTGTATTGGTTATTGCTAATCATACCAATTTGGGGATGTTATAAACTCTATACTACATTCTTCGGTGGTAGTAAGGGTGGTGGTCTTGGTGGGTTGATGGGTGGTAGTAGTAATCAAATGGGGAATGATAATGGGAAAGAACAAGCGATTGATCCTCAGTTAGCTGAGAAGAGACAAAAACGAGCTGAAAGACGAAGACAAAAGTGGTCATAGATTGCTAAGATGTAACATGCTAGTCCTTTTATTTGTACATAATCTTTATTTACATTAGCGGGGGGTTATTTACAATTTTTCACAACAGTCTCGCAACAATACAGGACAAGACATCCAATTACATGCTCACATCCTTTACATCCACAGTTGACTTGATTACGTACAGAACAACTTCTTCTTCTCATTCTTCTCTTCACTGAAAGATGGGACCTCCAGACATATCACCACTTCGACTCTTTGACGATAGAGTAGAGTCATCAAAAGTAGGTATCAACTCACTCGAAGGGATGATGTTGAGAACATCTCCAGAGTTTAACAGCTCGGTACCAAGAGATGATGTTCGTAATCCATTGCACAAGGCAATAAAGTTGTTACGGCCATCATACAGTTGGCCAGATCCTGATTCCAAAGATGAGGACCACTTCTCAGCGATTCTTATGGCATCTAAAACTCGAGAGCCTCGGGGAAGTGATAGGACTGTACCCTCACTTGATGGAGAAGAAGACGATGAGTCAGCTCCTTCCTTCTCTTTTGGTGGCTGGACGCTGACAAACACAAATACATTTTCCCGTCCCATGTCCGTCTGATCACCGGATAATGCCTCGAGGTACGGTGCCAATGTTTCATCCCTTTCACGCTTGCGTTGTCGTCGAATCTCTTCCTCGAGGTATACCGATGGCTCTTCAAGTTCAGTCGATGCCCAACTTGGATTCGATTGCTTCCTCCATTTCTCGACTGACTTGAGGTAGGCCTCTGACGTTCGGTCAAGACGATGGTCATTCTCCTCACCAACCTTGTATTGCCAATGAGCAGCGACGCCATATTCGGCCACACGGTGCATATCCTCAGAGCGGATTTGTACCTCGAATGGCCAGGAAGTACCCCTCCATCTCTTGCGGCTTGAGTAATGTAAGCTCTGATAGCCATTGTCTTTGGGGTTCTTGACATAATCCTTGAATCGGCTATCACTCGAAGGGTGCCAATTGCGTGTGCACAACTCATAGAGGTAGTAACACAGCTCCTTCTCCCGACGTTGGGTTGTAACATCGGGCTCGTCAGGAGATAGTTTACGGGCAGAGAAGACAACCCGTGTGGCCACAGCGTCAGGAATATCCAAGATGGAGAGGTCACGGGCATTCACCCCATCTCCCATCTTGCTAATCTTGAGCATCTTTCGCCATATAGAGTAAGGTTCCTTAACTCGAGCGGTGACTGAAACCGATTCAATGTTGTCCATGAACATGGTGTCTTCTTGAACCAGTCTTTTCATTTGGTTAGAGATATCAGACAATATAGACTTCATCCCCTCACCAACACTATTGGTATTCTCTCCACCACAGAGTGATGAAACCTTGGCATGTGATCGGGGATAGAGAGTGCGGAAGGCTGCATCCTCAAGCTCAGTCTTGAGACGGAACATACCCAACCGAGCGGCTAAAGGGGCATAGATGTGAAGTGCCTCCTGTGATGTTCTTGATTCTTCGGGTGTTGCTGATCTTGTCTTGGTACGACTACCCTCGGTAGTATCCTTGGACAACAATGTTCGGTATGCCTCCAATCCCTCAAGACGGTATAAACAAGCCGCAGCACGGACAGCCAATGCTCTCCAATCCCCATCTTCGTTAACAGTTAATAACAAACTGCGTAAGTTACGTGCATCATCCGCCCTCAATTGACCAACCTTACCATTCTTACATACCACAGTCGTTGCCAATGTTTCCATCGACTTTAACCGTGCCGCATCCAAGGCAATTTTCACTGCATGTGTACCGAATTGTTCAATACCAGATCCAGCCAACGCACAGAGATACTTGGCATCATTCCCCGCAGTTTCTAAACATTCACGTTCTTCTAAACTACATTCTTCCTTAGGATTGATGTTCAATTCACGTTCCCGTACAGATACCAAGGAAGTGTAATGATATGCCGCGGCACATAATGCAGGCACGTCTAACATTTCTAATGAATTCACTAATATGGAACAAAAGTCAGAAGCGCCGGCAATTTTCTTCTCATCGCCGCCCGATGATAGTTTGATGGCAGTAATTACTTGATCAATTTCCTTTTGGGAAAGGTGGGATGATAAGTCACGTTGTAATCGACGAAGTTTCCGTGGTGCGAACCGTGCTTGATTTAGGGATAGCCAGGGTGGTAGTTTAATATCAATATCAAGGTCAACTGATGTTGATGTCGTTGCTGAATGACTACTCGTTGGGGAATCAATCGTTGTATCAGTTGCAAAGAAGAACGGACCCTCAATCTTCTCGCGCCCCTTCTCCTCAACCTCTTCCTCAATCAAACTATTCGATTGAAAATGACCAATCTCAACCTCCTCAAATTCTTCATAAAGCTGCGACGGTACAATCTCCTTATTAAACAATTCCTGTAAATCCAACTCATTAAATTCCAAATGTGGCCTTAATAATGAAAATTCTTTATCAAATGATGTATATACTACTACATCCTCCTCATCAGATGAAGAGTGCGAAGGAGGTCCAGAAATGTAATATCGAGGTGTTACCTCGTCTATACGATTTTTAGTTAGGTGGGCTGATACATTCCGTTGTTTCCATATATGTGGTGCAGCTGTAGTAGTGCATTGCTGGGTTCTCGATGATGGAGTTGCAATATATTGAGAATCACTGCTGCCAGTGCCAAAACTTTTATGTAGACTGTTGCCTATATCTTGATTGACAAATGCCGTGCTACTGCATCCCCTACGTCTTGATGAAAAACTACATGTAGGTATACCTCTATATTGCAATCCACCCTTCCCACTATATATTGAAGAGGAGAAGGTAGATGATGTTGCCAATACAGAGGTGTCAACATTTAATAAATTTATTGCAAATGTTATCAAAGCGGCGTTGCCGCTGTTGCTACTGGCTATTGTTCGTCTTCTCTTCATTATTATTATATCAGTATATATCGGGGCTGGATTATGAGAGCACCTACATCAACATGTTGACAAGCCGTTATTGACAGCTTTTTGCCAAGACAAAACCTTCGCTATAATACGTGGTTGATTTGCCGTATTTCCATCTCCACTCGCTCGGAGTTCGTCGTATTTGTTAGCTCATGTCCGAAGATACCATGTACGATGACAAGTAAGGCAGGGCCCACTCCAATTGGACTCTTTGCTACGGACTAAACGGGGAAGGGATACCGTTTGCCGAAGGCAAAGACTCCACAGAAAAATCACATCGAATTTCCAAATATCTAAAAGTTCCACGTAGTAATATTTTGCCTAAATTTTGTTAGTGCACAACTACGGCAATAGGCCCTATTATAGCGACGTCTCCACCGGCGGCTATAGTAGGATTGGTGACTATTGCTGATAGACAACTCTTTAGGAGGTATTATTGAGCAGTATGGTTGAAGGTTTGGTGGATGTAGGTATAGTAGAGCCTGAGATATTGTATTGCAAATAGTGTCTCCATCATATGCTCATCATGTTGAAGTAATAAAGCATGGCAGCTAAACTAGATGTTATACTGTATTAACATTGCAATCCAATTAAGGGGACCTCGATTATTATGTTAATAATCAATAGACAATGGCGGCCATGGTGTAACTATCGTCTAAGCGCCGGCAGCCTTGCTGACATATCACTACTAATTATTGCTAATCATGTCTAATTAGGGCTGGTTGTGAGGCATGTTTTATGTGTCTTATACTATATTAG
>Ga0214477_100067_pt1 | contig 63421 bp, 57 predicted proteins | sample M1_20Mar14CPVII9_FD_165058 | JGI IMG/M metagenome (GOLD analysis project Ga0214477, IMG submission 165058) | Marine eukaryotic communities from Monterey Bay, California, United States - M1_20Mar14CPVII9sort6BwellC16 | ecosystem: Environmental > Aquatic > Marine > Unclassified | place: USA...
ATGCGTATCCATAAGATCTATGCCTCTATTATGAGGACACAGTATTATAAGACAGCTCACAAGGTGACGTGCTTGGTCACATATGGTTTGAGTGAAGTTGAATTGGAGAACTTAATCTCTCATCCAATGGAGCTCGCCGTGAAGATTCTTAACTCCCTTAACCAAGTGTTGGATGAGGAAGGACAGCCGTCTCCTCGCCCCAACTTGGAGGAAATCACCCGTGCTTTGAAGACATTGAATGACGAAGATAATTGAATTGAAAATGATAAGATATTGATGATGAACATGATATGATGGCATATATGAATAACTTTTTCTGCTATAGCTACTTACAAGACAAACACCGCTACACCAAAAGTATAATATCGAGGAGGCTTTCCAACTTAATGAATATGTAAAATAGGAAGAAGAACTTTAATAGCTAACAATCCCCTACACTCTTATTTGAAATGAACCACTTTGTGTAATGTTTCTAACACCTTTGTACGGCTTGTAATGCTCTCCCGTTACCGACAAACCACTCACGTTCAAACCACTAACTGATGCCAGTAAGATCTTCCAATTGACAAATAGTGGAGGTTGTTCCTCACTGCCCAATGTTGATATTTCATCAGAGCTGCTCTCTTCAAGTACCATTGTTCCATTTAACTGTGGTCTCGTCTTCTCATCCAACTTTCCAATCGTCCACTTGGCAATCTTCCCAGCCTCATCGTATACTACTTGACCTACCGTTGCATTCAAGTTGGCAGTTCTAACGAATTTCGGGAAAGGTATGACAACTGATACATCATCAATAACCAACGGGCCCTTCCGAGAGGAGGAATATATCAACGAGCTAATCGAACGAGCAGTGACGGTTAATCCAATTCGTCCACCAACATCATTACCCATTTTACCATAACTGATACGTGGTATGACCTGGATGGGCATATTCCCAACTGCCAAGTTGGAATGTTGATGACCCTTCATTTGGACACGATACCTCATGAGTTCAAACGGACCATCGGGAGGTACGAAACTAACAACTCGATCCTTCTCGAATCTAGTGTATCTAACACAAGGGTGGAAGCTACAATCATCGATCAACGATGGGTCATTGAATGTTAATAGTAAATCAGGCACACCACTTAAATTCGATTGTGATTGTATACGACCACTAACATCCGAGGAGATGACAGCTCCATTCGATGAAAGTATGGCATCTATTTCCTCAATAATATCAATGTATATTTCATTATTGGGATGTACAACTCCAGCTTTACGCCATGGCATGTTGGATACTGTCCCTGTTGGTAAAGCCTCGGATAGAATTGATGAGGATCCTCCTGTCATGGCTTGTTGGATCTATATTTTTGTGTGTGTGTGTGTGCAATGTCATGTGAGCAAATTTGAAGAAATAGGGTTGCTGCATTAGCAACAAAAGTTTATCAAAGACAACAATCAAATCACATATCTAAAAACAATCTCACCTTGGCCATGACAGTGGGTGGTCTAATCAAATCAGTTAATGCATTCGGCTCGGTAGTTAACGGCCAGCCGTGATCAACCATCTCTTCTAATAATTGATACGCTGTACTAAAGTTATCTTTAACTGCACTTTCATCGGCTGGATTGCCAAAGTATAATACAAATGTGTCTGCAATTTTATGTAGGAATTCAATAACCAATAAGGGTGGTACTTCATAATTGCCACTGCCGATATTTGCTGGACATGCTGCTAAATAAGTTAATCCATCTCTTAATACACTATATAGATATAATGATCCACTACCACCACTACTATTACTACCTCCTGATAAAGGTGTAGATTCATCATCAACAACATTAGGTACCTCCATAATAGGTGTTACAGAATCATACAATGGAAATGGAGATGTACTAAGTACAGTTGATGATACACCACCATGATGATTTAAACTTTCCGATGCATTCTTCCAGAATATATCACATATAGTACGAGAGGTTAATATTGATCGGAAGTGACGTTCTATTAGTACCTCACCTGTTGGTGATAAGATGAAGAGTGATTGTATCATAATGTTATTTATATCTTTTGTGTTTTGGTGGTGGTTTTGTGGACAGGATGTAAAGACCTCTGTTTAATGGTAAACACACAAGACGGATCAACTAAAGGATATGGCAATATGATGATATAATAAGGCCTATTTGCTATGGTACGATAGTTTGCTTGCAGTCTATATACCTATCTAAGAGAATGGCAAAATTAACTTTTCTTAAATTTGATTTGATAAGGAGGGATTGTTGATAAAAACAAATGTTGGGTAGGAGTATCGATGGTGCCATACCATTGCAATGCAGTCCGTATACTAACAACGCTGCACGTATACAAGCAATAGATGATGAGTTTAATACTTTTCAATTGGTGGTGGTCAAGGATACCACCGTATCTTTTTTTCGCTGGCATGGAAAAAATGACATAGCTTGCAATAGGAGGAAACTGTAGCGATATCAGTGTATCATGTCGACTAATCAGATACCAACTTGGACAGTGAAAGACGATGGATCTTTCGCCTCTTGTATGATATCTCTCCCACCTAATACAGGCTTTCACTGTGAGAGTGATGCAGTAGTTTCTATGAGTCAATCAATAGATGTAGTAGGAAAGATGTCGGGAGGTGTATTGGCAGGTAAGTAATTGGTAGATACATATATAAGACAGGCGCAATGGAAATCTCCCTTAGACTTAGAGGTGAAGCCCGCCTAACAAATAAAATCACCTAAGGGAGATATCCATTGCGCCGGTCTTATATCTCAGAAAATGTCACATCATATATGTGCTCATAATATCTTCTCCCTCCTCTCGTAGGTTTGGCCCGTGCCTTTTTAACAAGAGAAAGCTTCTTTACTACACAAGTTAAAAATAATTCTACATATCAATCGGGGGATGTATTAGTAGCACCATCAGATCCAGGAGGAGTTGCATTGCATAAAGTAGTTCGGGGGGAGGAAATCATATTAACAAGTGGAGCATATTTGGCGGGTGATGTTAATGTTAATGTTGCAAGTTCGATGTCGTCACCTTTCTCGGGATTTAGTAACTTTAGTGGAAGTGGTATATTCTTATTAAAAGCATCCGGGCAGGGGAATTTGGCTATCTGTGCGTATGGTAGTATGCATAAATATACACTTGCATCTGGTGAACAACGTTGTGTTGATAATGGACATATAGTTGCTTGGAGTGGAAGTATGAAAACAACTATGAGACTAGCAAGTGGAAGAGGAGGATTACTAGGGAGTATGACATCAGGAGAAGGCCTAATGTGTTTATTCGCAGGACCAGGCACAGTTTATGTTCAATCTCACAAACCAAACATAGGTCCTGATGGTGCGAGGGGAACAAGAAATGGTGGCGGTAGAAGCACGGGCAATCCGGTTGTGGCGTGTATTATCTTCCTTGTTGTGATATTAATCTTTCTTGGGACATTTGTTGCAATATACCTTGGCATTGATATGCCGAGAGATGATATACATTATGGTGGGCAGCAGCGTCAGCATATACAACAACAGCAACAAAGATACAGACAGAATGAGTTTTAATTCAGACTATTATAATGAATTAAGTATTCATCAGTAACCACATACAGAGCCTTCCCTCTTCTTTACCATATCATTCTAAAACCAAACCAAAAACTTATTTCTTAACCTCCTCAAAAGCCCACTTCAACCAAGGCATGAGAGCCTCAACATCGGCAGTCTCAACAGTGGCACCACACCAAATACGGATACTAGGGGGAGCATCCCTATATCCACCAATGTCCAATGCAACATTCTCCTTCTCCAACAATGCAACGAATGCCTTAATCTGTTCAGGACTTAAATCCAATGTACAACATACCGATGTATTGGAACGGGTAGACTTGTCCTTGGCTAGGAAATCAATCCAGTCATTCTCCTCAACAAACTGTTCAATCACATTCAAGTTGGCATTGGAAATCTTAATTAATCCATCATTACCACCAACACTTTCGGCCCAGGCTAATGCATCAATATAATCTTCCACGGCCATCATTGATGGGGTGTTGATTGTGGCACCCTTGAAGATGCCTGCATCCAACTTACCCTTCTTTGTTAACCTAAAAATCTTAGGTAGTGGACGATTCTCAGGAGTATAACTTTCCAACCGTTCCACAGCCCTTGGACTTAGAATTAACATCCCATGTGCACCCTCACCACCTAATACCTTCTGCCAACTGTATGTCGTAACATCCAACTTTTCCCATGGCATATTCATAGCAAACACCGCACTAGTAGCATCACATAATGTTAATCCAGTACGATCATCGGCAATCCAATCACATCCATCCTCAACACGAACACCGCTGGTAGTACCATTGAATGTAAAGCAAATATCACGATCTTTATTCGTTTTTGATAAATCTGGTAATTCACCATATCCGGCAGTATGTTCAGTAACTTCGACGGTGTCACGTAATTTCAAATGAGAGATGGCATCAGCAAACCATCCCTTTCCGAATGATTCCCAATGACAAACATCAACATCTTTAGCTCCTAGCATATTCCACATTGCCATTTCATACGCGCCGGTATCAGAGGCTGGTACAATCCCAACTAAGTAATCATCTGGAATGTTTAACATACGCTTTGTTTCGTCAATTGCAAATTTTAAACGATCTTTACCTAATTTAGAGCGATGTGATCGACCTAATGATGCTGTTGGTAAGTTCGATATTGAATATCCTGGATGTTTCTTACATGGTCCTGATGAAAATTCAGGATTTGCTGGCTGATATTGTTGTAATATTTTAGTATTGTATTATTGTTGTGTATATGTTTGTTTGTGATATAATGTGCATATGATGTGAGCAAATACGTGCATAAGAAATGAACATATGATGTGAGCAAGTAATACGAAAATATGATAGTATACAATGAACTGATATTGCAACAAACAGCAAACGTGCACCAATCCATCACTACTCAACAGATTCAAATATGTACATACCTTTGGTCCAGGAGCAGCAGCACTCATCCAACGAGCAGTCAATGCTCGTGAAGCGATGGCTGAAGTAGAGCCAGCAGTTCGCTGTGAGGAAAAGGCAAGAGCACGAGCGGCGGGGGCAAATCGTAGCATGTTTACTATATTATTATGAATTGATAATTGCGTTTTGAAGGTAGTAGTAGTTGGCTATTGGGTGAATTAAATGACGCGTCTTGAGTTTTTGTGGCTGTGAGCAAGGGCTTTATGGGTTAGTTACTAGTAGGTTCTAAACTAAAGGGACTTTCATACTCTAAAAACGAACCAAAAGATATACCTTCTTTATTGTTTGATAGTTGATTGAGCAATAAAGGAGGTGTGTGGTAGTACATATATATCACAGCGTAAGTAAATGCTATTGTATACTATCTTTTATTTCAGGTGGTCAGCAATTATGGCGGCAATTGAATGATAGTGCATATAAAGATACCTCTCCGAGCACATATATCTTTTTTCTATCTTTTGCAATACTAACCTCATGTGTTCATATTATCATAATATCACAGTATAGAATCATGGGAAAGAAGTCGAAGAAGGCCAACAAGAAGAGGAAGGAGAAGGGAAAGAAGAAACAACAGGCACTTGTTGCAACTACAAAGAGTGTACATCGACCTAATCGTCTCGTGATTAGCAAATTGAAAATTTCTGACAAAGTTAGTTCAGCATTTGAAACTATTGTTATTAACAATGATACCCTTGAAAGTATTGTTAAGTTTCTCGGTTGTAAAGATTTAGTCAATTTGTCTCTAACATCAAAACGTTTGGCATATGAGATCAACAAAGTTGCCTTGCGTATGATTAGCTCATTAAATGCTCGGTATGGTGGGGAAGATATCAATGAGTTGGCAGTATTGGATGAGTTGAATCATCTTCGATCTCCCTTAGTATGGAATGAGTTATTGGGAAATAGGATTGGATATGTTAACGGGGATAAAGCGTGTGCATACTCGTCTAATCCAAACAGGTTACACACGGCGTATTACATTGGAGAGCAAACTATGGAGGGTAGTTTTGATGATTGGGATGGTACTGAGCAGACTGCCATTGCAAGTGATTACATCATGACATCTGTGAGTATATCATATCTGTCTATGTTTGAGTATGCATCTTCATTGCAATGAATATCTTATGCCTACGCTTATGTTGCCAGGGGAAACACTTTGCCAAGTTCAAAATCACCACATGTTGTCCTATTGTTCTTTTTGCATATGTATATTGTCGTATTGGAATTATGAGGCCCATCAGTTCTATGTTCAAGAGTGGTGCGGAGTGGAAAAGATTTTGTCCTCTTAGTACTCCCTTGTTTCATGACTTCCTGGTTGAAAAGACACCAGCGTGGGGTAATAGCGACATACACTGCTGCTTGTATTATGACTTTAAGGGATACTGTGAGTACAGTAATTGGAAGACGCATCCAGGTGTGCCAGGATGGTTTTGATATATATGACGGGGAGCTTGGGCTTCTACTTGATTTGGATGAAGGGACTTTATCTGTTTACAAGAATGGTGTTCGTCTTGGTACAATGATGAGCGGTCTGTCTGGCGAATACGTTTGGGTTATGCAAATGATCGCTCAAGCTAATGGTAGGCCTGATCGACAGAACGTACGCATTGAGCGTGCACCACTGCCTGCAAATTTGAGTGGTTATGATGTTACTGATGAGAGTAGCCACACTGAAGATGGGGCAAGAAAGAACATAGCCAGTCTTATGAAAAATCTTAAGACCTAATGCAACATGGATCAAGGATAAGAGTAATTTGAGCAGTATATAAACAGTGGAGAATAGGTGAGAGGATGTGCATATTATATGCAAGGGAAGATTGTTTTAGTACACTAATTACATAATACCACTATTCAATTAGATACTAGTCCTATCTATTTTATTCTCCGCAAACTAGATATCATTTCTTACCCTGATCAAATGATATAGAATAACCACCAGTCTTAGGATCTTGAACAGCATTAAAATTATCAAGACTTAAACCAAAGTTACTTAATAAACTATTCCCCAATCCCTTTAACTTATCCAACGTTTCCTCCTTTAACTTTTCTAATCGTTCATTTTCAATCTTTGTTAATCTACTAACATTCTTTTGTACAACTTTATTTGTTGGATCTAATTCATATGCTAATTTGGCATCTTTTAATGCCTCTTCGGTATTTTCAATACGTTCATTTGCAGTACTTCGTCGTAGATATGCTTTGATATAGGTTGGATTGTATAGTAGTGATATATCACAATCGGTAATTACTTCTCCGTTCCGTTCTAGGTGGAGTAATGTTGCTGCACGATTTGCATAGTATACTGCCAACTTATGTCCGTAGATGTGTCTTGGTGGATTAAATGTTTCTATTGGTTTATCATCATTCTCTTCTTCCTCATCTTCCTCTTTCTTATCTTCACCATTACTATTATTTCTACTACTACGTCGTTTTTCCATCTCCTTCCTCTGTTTCTCCATCAATCGTTCTCTATTACCTTCATCAAACGTATCTCTAAGTTGTAACAATTCATCACCTGAAAAACCGAACGATTCACCATATGGTGTTGCCAATATAGCATCAGTGTAATAATCATATGCATCTAAATAATTCTGTGATTTGAATTGTTTGTTGCCCTGTTCTTTTAATTCTTCTGCTTTATCCATTGGTGTGCAACTCTCTTGTTTAGAACATTGTTTTTTAGTTGGTGATTCTTTTTGTTGTGTTGTAACACTACCGCCTATTTCATATACTACCGACTCGTTATTATCGCCTTCTACAATTTCGGCAGCACCAAGGTCAAAGCCTTCACTATCAAATTGGGTACTCGCCATCTAGTAAATGGTATATATTTCAATCTATCACGAGCTCTTTATCAGTCAGTCCTCCAGTACATTATGATTCATACGCAGCAGCTCGGCCGGCTTTTGAGCATTGAATCATTTCTGGATGAATTCATACTGTGCATAATCTCTTCTACTAAATAAAGAGACTCGGGGCTGTGCGGCGCGCGCCCCGGCCTGCATTAAGTAGGGTATCTTTGAACCCATAGTGGGCAGTTAACGGGTAAAGTTTCACTAAAATACTTTGTGCTTAACTCTAGACTCTACCAAGGGAAGTAGGGTAAGTAGACCCAAGGTAAGTAAGTTGAGCTCGGTCGGTAGAGTGCCGGCCGGATATCCTATTTCCTATAATATCTCAGTTAAAAAAATTATGAGAGGAGCTATGGTGAAAATCTAGATTAAAATCAAAACTGTATTGCAAAACAGTCTAACCGACTGCCAATACATTCCTATACTTCTCATGAATTGCTAGATAGTTGTTACAAGGACATCACGTTATCACGTTGTTACGCTATTTCAATTGGTGGTGGTTTAAAAGGATACCTCTGAAAGGGTATCCATTAGTACCTACGCTACATAGTACATAATTTATTAGTTGACGATGGCGTCGAATCCGCCTCCTCCCAACGAGGGAGAGCAACAGCAATATCCACCAGGTATGTTATGTATATATGTCACTGTAATATATTGTGTGTTTGACGGTGAACAGTTTGTACAATAATGTATTAGGATACCAAGGCACATAAAATAGTGTTAAAAAAATTATCCATCTTGTGGGAGAGTTATATGTTGATTTGGATGAAGTTTGGATGGTATTAAAGCGGTCATTATACCCTGTAAATCTTTCAATCAGATGGTGATCATTTTTATATCAGTCTTAATATATTGATACGGGGAGATGCTTTTTATAATCAACTTCAAAAAACTCACAACCCATTTATTTTCCTTCTCTACCTACTCATCTATAATATCAATGATAATATATAGGAATGATGCCTCCGCCACCAGGGATGCAACCACCCGGTATGACATTACCTCCGGTAAGTTATATATATTGTATCAGTGTGTTTGCTGCCTCTCATGCATCATTAACTTTTTCTAACAAATCAATTATTTGTCTTTTCTTTCATTGCAAAAAAATAATATAATATGTATTTAATATCAAATAGGGTATGCTACCTCCTCCTGGAATGGCACCACCGCCAACAACTAATAATACTAATCAAGCTCCACCAATGCCCCCACCTCCGGGCATGATGCCACCGGGTTTCGTGCCAGTAAGTTTAATGTGATGTTTTAGATTTATTATCTTATATTTTAGATTTGTAAATTGTCAACTCTAACTATGTATATGCTGTTTATTATTTCCTTTGCATTATAATAGCCGGGAATGGCACCGCCTGGAATGATGCCTCCACCTCCAGGGATGATGGCACCAGTAAGTTTAAACAGATTAATCACACATTTAAGTACTTTTAAAATATATATAATCTAACCCCAACCCATTCTTAATTCTATACACCAACTCTCTCATTAATAGCCCGGCATGATGATGCAGCCACCCGGTATGGCACCACCAGGGATGATGACAATGCCCCCACCAGGCATGATGATGCAACAACAGCAACTACCACCAAATAATCAAAATAATCCACATTATCAACCAATACAACCAACACTTCCACAACAACCAATAACACTTGACGAAAAGTCCAAACGTTGGTCAAAGTTACAATCCAAACGTTATTCACACCGACGTCGATTTGCGGCATTAAATTCAGCTGGGAATGGATTAGCCGCACCCCAAAAGGAATTATTACCACCCGAACATGTACGTAAAATATTAGCAGATCATGGTGATATGAGTTCGAAGCGTTATTCCAGTGATAAACGTATCTATTTAGGTGCATTGAAGTATGTTCCGCATGCTATTTTTAAATTATTAGAAAATATGCCAATGCCATGGGAGAATGTACGTACTGTTCCCGTATTGTATCATGTTACCGGTGCTATATCATTTGTGAATGAAGTACCCAAGGTTATTGAACCTATATACTTGGCACAGTGGGGTAGCGCGTGGGTAATGATGCGTCGTGAGAAACGTGACCGACGTCACTTCAAAAGGATGAGATATCCACCGTTTGATGATGAAGAGCCAGTATTGGATTATGCTGATCATATATTGGACGTTGAACCACCGGAGGCTATTCGTATGGAATTTGGTAATGAAGATGGTATGAATGATGATGATAGTGATGATGATGGATTGGATGATGTTGAACGATTCGTATCAAGTTGGTTATATGATCACAAGCCGTTAAGTGAACCTGTGGATTATGATGACTTTGAAGACAGTGATAGTGAGGATGATAGCGATAGTGAGGATGGAGGAAGTAGTAAACGAAGTCGTCGTAGGAATGATGAACTTGCTGGATTTCGTGTCCCCGGTGGCCGTTATACTAATGGTCCATCGTATCGGACATGGCGTCTTCCCACTCCAGTCATGTCTTGTCTATATCGACTTGCGGGTCCTCTCGTGTCATCACACTTACTTGATCCAAACCACCGTCATCTATTCCAACTACCGGAATTCTTAACAGCAAAGGCATTAAATGTTGCAATTCCCGGCGGTCCAAAGTTTGAACCACTCTATCGTGATGTACCCGAGAAGGATGAAGAAGATTGGAATGAGTTTAATGATGTGAATAAGATTATTATTCGTCATCCAATTCGATCGGAATACCGTATTGCCTTCACGCATGTGTACAATTCACGTCCTCGTAAGGTCGTTGTTGGTGGAGGTGGATATCATCATCCTCAGCTTTGTTATGTTGGTGAAGATGATGAGGAGAATGAAGCGGTTGGTAATACATGTTTCCATAGTTATTCCTCGGCCTTGAATCCTATTTTGAGGGTGGATGAACGTGATTACAAACTAGAATCGGGTAGGAATGATACCGTCATGGGTGAAGAGGACGAATTTAATGAAGACATTATGCTGCCATTGGTTGGAGAGACTGATGAAGATTATGAAGGTGACGAAGAAGATGACGTGTGGCTAATGCATGATGATTTAGACGACGAGGAAGATGACTTCGCTGCACCTGATGGCGCGTTGTGGGGAATGGATGAAGAGGTTATTGCATCGGTATGCCTCCGTCCACTCTTGTCGACCGTTCCTTTGTCTACCACACGCACAGGTCCAGGAATTTCATTGTACTTTGCTCCTCGGCCCTTCCACCTTCGCTCTGGACGTACTCGTCGTACGGTGGATGTACCACTCATTGGACATTGGGCACGTGAACGTGTCTCCCGCGATCTTAATTATCCGACCAAGGTTCGTGTATCTTATCAAAAGTTACTTAAGAATTGGGTTTTGAATCAACTTCATGCTCAACCGAATGTCAAGAAGAATAAGAAGGTGTTGTTCAAAAGTCTCAAGGCTACGAAGTTCTTTCAATGTACTGAACTGGATTGGGTGGAAGTTGGATTACAAGTTTGTCGGCAGGGACATAACATGCTCAATCTACTCATCAATCGAAAGCAACTCAATTATCTACACTTGGATTACAACTTTAATCTCAAACCTACCAAGACGTTGACAACGAAGGAACGTAAGAAGAGTCGTTTTGGTAATGCATTCCATCTCACGAGGGAGATATTAAGATTGACCAAGTTGGTTGTTGATAGTCACGTTCAATATCGGCTTGGTAATATTGATGCTTATCAACTTGCTGATGGATTACAGTACACGTTCAATCATGTAGGTCAATTGACAGGCATGTATCGATACAAGTATCGCCTCATGAGGCAGATTCGAATGTGTAAGGATCTCAAGCATCTCATCTATTACAGATTCAACACAGGTCCTGTCGGTAAAGGACCTGGTGTTGGATTCTGGGCACCCAGTTGGAGAGTGTGGCTGTTCTTCTTGCGTGGTATTGTGCCCCTCCTCGAGCGCTGGCTTGGTAATCTTTTGGCACGTCAATTCGAAGGACGCCACTCAAAGGCACAGGCGAAGAATGTAACAAAGCAACGTGTGGAAAGTCACTTTGATCTTGAACTACGTGCTTCCGTTATGCATGATAGTAAGTTATATTCGTCTTTGTTCTTTTATTTGATTCACCTTATTACTGGTCAATCTAACACAACTCCTCTTCGCACATCTTCTTTCTTCAGTTCTTGATATGATGCCACAGGGTGTTAAACAAAACAAGAGCCGTGTGATCCTGTCTCACTTGTCCGAGGCATTCCGTTGTTGGAAGGCAAACATCCCGTGGAAGGTGCCTGGTATGCCTGCTCCAATTGAGAATATGATTCTTCGATATGTCAAAGCCAAGGCAGATTGGTGGACGAATATTGCCCACTACAATCGTGAGCGTATCAAGAGGGGTGGTACTGTTGATAAGACAGTGGTGAAGAAGAATTTGGGCAGACTTACACGTCTATGGCTAAAGGCTGAGCAAGAACGCCAACACAACTACCTCAAGGATGGTCCGTATGTTAGTGCTGAGGAGGCCGTGGCAATCTATACTACAACTGTCCATTGGTTAGAGAGTCGCAAGTTTACTCCTATTCCCTTCCCTCCACTTTCATACAAGCATGACACTAAGCTGCTCATCCTTGCTCTCGAGAGACTCAAAGAGGGCTTTGGTCTGCAGATGCGTCTTAACTCATCTGCTCGTGAAGAGCTCGGTCTCATTGAGCAAGCCTATGACAATCCTCATGAGGCACTGAGTCGCATCAAGCGTCACTTATTGACTATGCGGACATTTAAGGAAGTGGGGATTGAGTTCATGGATATGTACTCACATCTATCTCCTGTGTACAACATTGAACCGTTGGAGAAGATTACTGATGCCTACCTTGATCAGTATTTGTGGTATGAGGCAGACAAACGCCACTTATTCCCCAACTGGATCAAGCCGGCTGACTCTGAGCCTCCTCCGCTATTGGTGTACAAGTGGTGTCAGGGAGTGAACAACCTTGAGAATGTTTGGGACGTTGACGAGAATGGAGAGAGTGTTGTCATGATGCAAACTCAATTTGAGAAGATGTATGAGAAGATTGATTTGACTCTCTTGAACCGTCTCCTCCGTTTGATTGTAGATCACAATATTGCTGACTACATGACGGCCAAGAACAATGTATCAATCGGATACAAGGATATGAATCATACCAACTCATACGGGCTGATTCGTGGTCTTCAATTCTCATCGTTTATTACTCAGTACTATGGTCTTGTTCTTGACTTGCTCGTACTTGGATTGACGCGTGCAAGTGAGCTGGCAGGTGCCCCTCAACGTCCAAACGAGTACCTTACATTTGCTGATGTGGAAACTGAAATCAGTCATCCAATTCGTCTATACACTCGGTATATGGATAAGGTTTACATGCTTTTCAAGTTTGATGGCGAGGAGTCAAAGGATTTGATCCAGCGATACCTCATCGAGCACCCCGATCCAAACAATGAGAATGCAGTTGGATATCGTAACAAGACTTGCTGGCCAAGGGATTGCCGTATGAGATTACTCAAGAGAGATGTCAACCTAGGTCGTGCCATCTTTTGGGATATCAAGAATCGTCTTCCTCGTAGTATCACAACACTTGACTGGGATAATGCCTTTGTTAGTGTTTACAGTGCTGATAATCCCAACTTGCTCTTTGATATGGTTGGATTCGAAGTTCGTATTAAGCCTCTTCGTGCTAGTGCCAAGTCCATCATGGGTGGAGCCACGCCAACGGGAACAGTACACAAGGATGGAGTTTGGAATCTTCAAAATGAGTCTTCTAAAGAGGTTACTGCTCAAGCTCATTTGCGTGTTGAGGAAGAGGCCGTCCAAGCCTTTGACAATCGTATTCGACAAATTTTGATGAGTAGTGGAGCAACCACCTTTACGAAGATTGCTAACAAGTGGAACACTGCGTTGATTGGGCTCATGACATACTACAGAGAAGCAGTATTGAATACTCAAGATCTTTTAGACTTGCTAGTGAAGAATGAGAATAAGATTCAAACGCGTATCAAGATTGGTCTCAACTCGAAGATGCCTAGTAGGTTCCCTCCCGTCGTGTTCTACTGTCCCAAGGAATTGGGTGGTTTGGGAATGCTTTCTATGGGTCATGTCTTAATTCCTCAGAGTGATCTTCGTTACAGCAAGCAGACTGATACGGGCGTAACTCATTTCCGTGCCGGTCTTAGTCATGATGCCGATCAGCTTATTCCAAACTTGTTCCGTTACTTGCAACCTTGGGAGAGTGAGTTTGTTGACTCGCAGCGTGTGTGGGCAGAGTATGCATTGAAACGTCAGGAAGCCAATGCTCAGAACAGACGACTAACACTTGAGGATTTGGAGGATTCATGGGATCGTGGTATTCCTCGTATCAACACGCTCTTCAGTAAGGACAGGCATACTCTTGCCTATGACAGAGGTTGGCGTGTTAGAACAATCTTCAAGCAATACCAAGTGTGTCGTGTAAATCCCTTCTGGTGGACTCATCAACGTCATGATGGAAAGTTGTGGAACTTGAATGCTTACCGTACTGATATGATTCAAGCTTTGGGTGGCGTAGAGGGAATCCTTGAGCACACTTTGTTCAAAGGCACCTACTTTCCAACTTGGGAAGGTCTCTTCTGGGAGAAGGCATCCGGCTTTGAAGAGTCAATGAAGTTCAAGAAGTTGACAAATGCTCAGCGATCCGGTTTGACTCAGATTCCTAATCGTCGTTTCACCTTGTGGTGGTCTCCCACAATCAACCGTGCCAATGTCTATGTTGGTTTCCAAGTTCAGCTTGATCTTACTGGTATCTTTATGCACGGCAAGATTCCTACTCTCAAGATATCTTTGATTCAAATCTTTAGGTGAGCCTTGTATTGTTGTGTTTAATGTGTTGGTTTTGAACGATTCATGACTTAACCCTTCTTTCATTCATTCCAATTCTTTCAGGGCACATTTGTGGCAAAAGGTTCATGAATCAATTACCATGGATATTGTGCAAGTCTTTGACCAAGAGTTGGACGCTTTGGAGATTGAGAGTGTACAGAAGGAGACTATCCACCCTCGTAAATCATACAAGATGAATAGCAGTTGTGCTGACTTGGTCTTGTTTGCTGCTTACAAATGGCCCGTGTCAAAGCCCAGTTTGCTTCATGATACCAAGGATAACTATGATGACGGAAACACCAGTAACAAGTTTTGGCTAGATATTCAGCTCAGATGGGGTGATTTTGATTCACATGATATTGAGCGTTATTCTCGAGCCAAGTTCCTTGACTACACTACGGATAACATGAGTATCTACCCCTCTCCAACTGGTTGTTTGGTTGCTATTGATTTGGCATATTCTCTCTACAGTGGCTTCGGAAACTACATTCCAGGAGGCAAGCCTTTATTGCAGCAGGCCATGGCAAAGATTATCAAAGCTAATCCTGCATTATACGTCCTTCGTGAACGTATCCGTAAGGGCTTACAACTGTACTCGAGTGAACCTACTGAGCCATACCTTAGTTCACAGAACTATGGTGAGCTATTTAGTAATCAAGTTATTTGGTTTGTTGATGATACCAATGTTTACCGTGTGACTATTCACAAGACATTCGAGGGTAACTTGACGACCAAGCCTATTAATGGAGCAATCTTCATCTTCAATCCTCGCACGGGGCAACTCTTCTTGAAGATTATCCACACGAGTGTTTGGGCTGGACAGAAACGTCTTTCGCAGCTGGCCAAGTGGAAGACTGCAGAAGAAGTTGCTGCTTTGATTCGTTCCCTTCCTATTGAGGAGCAGGTAAGTGTGAAAGTCTTTGTTTGATTGACAAATGATTGCATATGCCACTAACTGACGCTTTGCCCCACCTCTCTCATTTCAAATGTAGCCTAAGCAAATCATCGTGACAAGAAAGGGTATGCTCGATCCGCTCGAGGTTCATTGTTTGGATTTCCCTAACATTGTACTCAAGGGTTCCGAGCTTCAGCTTCCATTCCAGGCGGCGTTAAAGGTTGAGAAGTTTGGAGATTTGATCCTTCGTGCCACAGAGCCTCAGATGGTTCTCTTCAACATCTTTGATGATTGGCTGAAAACCATCTCTTCCTACACTGCCTTCTCACGTTTGATTTTGATCCTCCGTGGTCTCCATGTTAATGTTGACAAGGTGAAGATCATCCTCCGTCCTGACAACAGTGTGGTCACGGAACCTCATCATGTCTGGCCTACACTCACTGATGAGCAGTGGATCAAGGTGGAAGTAGCGCTAAAGGATCTCATCCTTGCAGACTATGGGAAGAAGAACAATGTTAATGTGTCAAGTCTAACTCAGAGTGAGATCCGCGACATCATTCTCGGTATGGAAATCTCTCCACCATCCTTGCAGCGTCAACAAGTTGCCGAGATTGAAGCCCAGGCAAGGGAGCAATCACAGATGACTGCAACTACTACCAAGACTACGAATGTGCATGGAGAGCAGATTGTCGTTACCACTACTACTCAGTATGAAGCAGCAACGTTTCATAGTAAGACTGATTGGAGAGTGCGTGCAATCAGTGCAACCAACCTTCATCTCCGTACCAAGCACATTTATGTGTCGTCTGAGGATATCTCAGAGGAGGGATTGACTTATGTTCTACCCAAGAACATTCTCAGCACTTTCATTACGATTGCTGACTTGCGAACCCAGGTTGCAGGTTATCTCTATGGAATTACTCCTCCCGATAATGATCAAGTGAGGGAGGTGCGGTGCATTGTGTTAGTTCCTCAGGTTGGTAATCATCAGAGTGTAACTCTGCCCAAGGCTTTGCCCAATCATGAGATGCTTGATGAGTTGGAGCCTTTAGGCTGGCTTCACACTCAGCCTCACGAGTTGATTCAGAATGGGGTTCAAGTTTTACCTGCCCCTGATGTTCTCATGCATTCAGGTATTGTTGAGGATAACAAGAAGGCGTGGTCGGGTCAGAATGAGATTATCATCACCACATCATTCACTCAGGGATCTTGTTCCTTGACTGCTTACAAGGTCACGGATGCTGGACTACAATGGGGCAAAAAGAATCGTAACATCGCCGGCGGTGTGGCAAATGCACAGGGATACTCCTCCAGCTGTTACGAAAAGGTGCAAATGCTTTTATCTGATCGGTTCCAGGGCTTCTTCATGGTGCCTGAGGGTGGTCTGGGTTGGAACTACAACTTCCAGGGTGTGAAGCACAACAAAGGGATGGACTATACATTGAGGTTGGACACTCCAGAGAGGTTCTATGCCGAGTGCCATAGGCCTCAACACTTCTTATCCTTTGTTCAGATGGAAGAAGGCGAGGGCGAAGACGCCGATATTGAAAGCTTCTTGGATTAAAGTGGAAGTACAGATCTAGGGGTAAAGTAAATCTTATTGCAATCTTATTCTTCCTATTTGTTAGTGTTCAACTATCCGTATCCCACGCCTCAACCAACAATATCGGGAAATGCCTTGATTATTTGCCAAAGAGCTTCAACATAAGCTAGACTGTCTTTGTTACTTTTTGATTCGGCAAGTAGTTCAATTGGTAGCTTCCCATCTCGATTTCTCGAGGAGACAGATACAGTTGATATCTGAATAAAATAACTCACAGTATCATAATGTCCTGCTCGACAGGCACGATGGAGTGGATAGTCTTGTTCCGAGTCACAAACAGCTAGGAGATTCTCTCCAGTATTCTCCATCAACTCCTTCACGATATAAAGATCTTTGAATTCACTAGCAATATGCAAAGGAAGGGTTCCTTCATGATCGTGTATAGAAACGGCATGAGGATATCCTTCCAACAATAACTTGATTGTTCCAAGAGTAACTTCACTGTCTTGCAATGATTGGTGGAGCAATAGTTGGCCATTATCATCTTGGTAGAAAGAAGACGCCTGTCATCTGCCTTATTCACATACACGAGCTGCTTTTCAATAAAAGATAGCAGATGAGCTGTGTCACTAACAATATCCTGGACTTTGCGTCCCCCTTCAAGGGTCGCGAGTACTGCCTTTGGGTTGGCATCATAGATCAATTGTAAGCAAGGTAAAGTCGCGTTGCTAAAACATGCCAAGTGAAGCGGTAAATACCCACCATCCCAATCGTCATCTACTGGCGTGTCAATACCCTGGCAATTATGAGCAAGTAAACATCGGACGAGTTCTTCTGTATCTTTTGATTCAGAGATTGCGGCCAAATGAATTGGTAGCCATCCAACATACTCAGATTCTTCAGTTGGCATATTAATACATTCAGGTTCTGCCTCAACTAAATGATTTACTACTTTGGCGGCATTCCCCATACATGCAATGTGAATAGGAAGTTTCCCTTCTAAGTTACGCTGCAGGGCAGATCCCGGGAAAGCTTGTACCAGTAAACGACAGAACTCTGAAGAACAACCATACTCCAAAGCATGGTGAAGTGGTAAAGAGCCATCGTTGTCTAGAACTTTCACCGACTCGGGATCGTCTTCAATCAAGAACTTCAAGATGCCCAATCTCTTAAGCTCAACAGCTTCCTCATCGTATTCACTTTCTTCGCTACAAAGCTGGCAAAAGGTACTGAGAGGAAGATTGCCACCACTATCTTTTTGTCTCGTAAACTCAGGACAGCTCTTGACTAATAGCCGAATAAGTTCAACGTTTGCATTAACTTCGGAGCATGCTAAGTGCAGAATATTTCTATTCTCGGTGTCAACCGACTGAAGAGATGACAATGGACTTTCTTGTAAAATGAACTTGATGACGTCAATGTTGTGCTCTTGATTGCACATAACCATTTGGACTGGCAGCGACCCATATACATCACGCCTTGCCAACGCATCAGGGAAAGCTCGAACTAAGAATTCAACTACATCAAATTGATACTTAACATACCCCCCTGTTCTTTTCAGATAAAGATGTAATGGAAGTGCACCTTCCCCATCCTCCTTGCAAGGTCTTGACTGGGCCTGCACAGATACTGGGAAGTTTTTGACTAATAGTTGTAATAATTTGAGGAAGTCGCTTCCCTGGCAATCCAGCTCTTCATCCCACCCGATCCATTCATTTATACATAAATTATGGATTGGAAGTCGGTCAAAGCCATCTCTCGAGTGTAAAGATCGAGGGAGCTTCTTGATAATCAACTGGACTATATTGAATGGGATGTTGTCATAATGGGTAGCACGATTTGGAGTGCAAAGCACATTGAGCAACCCACTCCCTTCCTCTTCACCCGACTTGTCCAATAGATACTGGAAGACTGCCAAATCTGCTTTGTTTCTTAGAGCAAGTTCAATAGGGACCATGCCTCTCTTTGATTTCAATGCAGCCGGAAATGATTCAACTAATAACTTAACCATGTCCAGATTCACATTCTTTTTCCGTGAAAGATAATGATGAATCGGATATCCTTGCGTGGTTTGTATGGCTTTCACATTGTAAAGATTCATAACACTCATATATCCTGCGTCGAGTAAACAGCAATGTTGCAACGCAGAAGAATTGCAAGATTGATACTTCTCTATTAGCATACGTAGAGCTGAATCAGGGAAATTATCATTCATACACGCTGCATGTATAGGATATGCTTCTGTCTTTGATGTACGCCTCCCATCATTTGGATAAAGGGCTAAGGATGAAAAAGATATAGATTGTGGTGCAAAGTTAACAAGATGGTTAATAACTGCTTCATCGCCAATACCGACTTTAGCACATGCCAATAATAGAAATGGAGATGAATCAACTGCCGATGGAGGTATAGATTTAGTAGTTTCCATAATATCTCTTAGAGAAATACCTTTGGGGTGTTGTCTTGAAAAGAAACCTCTTGATTTTGGTGGGGTACAAAGTGCCTCCAACTTCTTTACCCGATCTTCAATGGTAATAGTAGTAGTGGAAGAAGAAGATGCTGGAAGCGACCCTGGTGGTGGTGGCGGCGGTGCTTGGCGTATCATATTTTGTGGGTTGTTAGGTATGGTTATGATTGTACCTCGACCTCAAGTATTTTTTGTGCAGTGTTTTTATGTTGATACCTATTGCAAATTGTTACTACTTATACCCTTATTATATATCCTTATCCTCGATTGAATCAACACGGTCTATTTGTAAGCAGAAAATGGTATATCGGCAGATTTGACCCTAATAGGAACAACAACAGTATAATAGTAAACAACTAGATACTCTTGCATACTGAGTATGTCAATAAAAGATACGGTATCCTTTCATTTGGCATTTAAGGTTTTAATGGAGGGGTATATACTATTAGATAGACGCCATTCAATTGTTTATATAGCAAGAGTGTATTATCAATTTCATCAATGATACAAGGAGAAGTTGCCGCCGCCATCGATGAATGGGATGCCTTAGTCTGTCGTGAACAAATTTACCAATGTAATGTCACAAACAATGACAATGACAATGATGATGTGTCATTGGCTCAATCTCTCTACCACTCCTATCCAAAAGCTTGGAGGGAGAAGATATGTGAGTGGAATTTTAAGGTGTTAGATCATTGGTAAGTATAAATTTTCTGCTTAGTGTGGGTATTTGTGGTCGATAGTTAATAGTATGAAGTTTATCATACCACAAGAAAAAAATGCTCACATCTTATGCTCACCCTCTAACAATCGCTATATACTTAAATACTACAGTGATATAGATAGGGACGTAGTGAGTATATCGTTATCATACTTCGATCGATACCTCTCACGCCGCGCATCAATCGATGAGGCATTATATCAACTTGTGGCTATGACATCACTTTATTTAGCTGTTAAACTACACAGCACGAGAAAGATATCTGTATCAAGTATGTCGGCCTTAAGCAAGGGCCATTTCCGTATAGATCAGATCGAAACAATGGAAGTATTACTCATTAGAACACTCCAATGGCGACTCAATCCACCTACACCGACAATACTCCTGAATATTGCAAGTCCAATCATTCATGCCTTGGTTAAGGATGTTTATGAATCATATGAGATTGAGGAATTATCAAGGTATTTACTTGAACTTAGTGTCTGTGATGGATTCTTTATCGACAAGAAACAATCAAGTATCGCGCATATGCAAGTATATTAGTTGCAATGGATTATCTGTCAACTTGCGTTAATACAAAGGAAAAGATTGCGTCATTTGTTCTTGACAAGTCACCAGTGGTAACAAACCTATGCGCTCAGAGACTAAGTCACGTTTATAGCCTAGCCGTTTCTACAAAGGATGATATGGAACATTGTAGGATGTCCTCTCCCAACTTTGTACATCTTTGAATTGATAGTAAAACAACAAATACAGAACTGAAGTGGAGTTTGAACAGAGCAAGTATACAAAATACGAAGTCTATACACAAACTCCACAAGATGGGAGAGGGGAGATGGGCAGATAGACTGTACTTGTGAAATTATTTATGAAAGACAAATAGTATAAGTTAACTGCTTCCTCTCGATCCTATCTCAATTCTGTTATCTATCTATCTAGTATCTAAAACAACCAACTCCACTCCGACCGCCCCTCATCTCTTTCGACTTCGTTCACATACAGTAGTAAACTTCCTCACGGACGTGTTGAATTCATCACGAGCAACTCGATTGTGTAAAGTACCCAGGAATGCACTCTTAGCATGCTCAGGCGCCGTAGTCAATGGTGGTTGAATCCACTGCAGTAATAGCTCGGGACATAACTGGTTGAGATAGAATAAAACACCGGCTATACTTCCACTCTTTGAATCCAAACGGTATGCTGGTAAATCACCCAGAAGAGCCTGGGCAAGGTTGATTACCAACGGCTGGCCTTCCGTCATTATTGCCTTTTCAAGTGCGGCTATATCAGCCTGTTCATTAGCATTTAATGAATTACTCGATTGTAACTTCAAACTATATGACACGGTATTCTCCAAAAAGTTGAGTGTTCCTCTATTCGCGTCACGATGATGCAGCTTCATACAAACCGCAGCACATTGCAATAATGAATTGAGGAGAGAACTTTGCACCAAAGGAGACGGACAGTAATTCACCATACGCCCGGTCATGAAGAACAATTCCTCTACAACATCGGGATTTGCAGTAAAGTCTTCGGTTGTTCGTAATGCACCAAATACAGTAGAGGCAAGATTTGCTACCATATCATACAAGAGCTTTGAATATGATGGATTCCTTCCATACTCGGAAACTATTACACTAGCCAAATACAGATACGTTGATAATAATGACAATGAGAAGTTCTTCACAGTCTGTTGAACTAGACTGTCAAGCAATGGGGCGAATTGGACTGATCCACATTCTCGTAGGGCATGCTTATATAGTCGACATAACTTCTCTCCACAGTTAAAGTCTCGAGGATACTTTTGACTAACAGCATCCAACAGCGACCAAGTTTCTCTCATTAAACTGATGATAAACTCTGATTGGTTCATACCCTGCTGATGTTGTGATGATCCTGCTTTTGGTAGACGTAAATGTTGAACCAGTGTGGTGAGTCTACAAACCTCGGCAGATATTTGTTTCGGACTGGGAGAGCTTTCAGGTAAAGCCATCGCCTTGAGATTATTGATAATAGGTTGTACCAAATGATTGATAATTGAAGGGTCAGTGACCAACTTGCTCGAGACAGACTTACAAACTCCCTCAAGCACTTCTAATTCATTCTTTAGGTCTAGAATGAAATCCTCGCCACTACTCCCTCCAGCGGAGTTTCTATGCTGCTCTCTAGCGGTTACAATTCCATCATAGAGTTGTAATACCGAATCTCCTAATGAAGACGTACATCGTTCACAAATCTCGCGGATAGCAATTGCTGCTGCAGATGCACACTTGGGTATCAACAGTCCCTGTGCGAGATATGGCAATAATGGTTGTAAATACTGTGGCTGGACCTTCAGGAATGATGCATACCGACCAACAGTTTGACATGCCGTAGCACGTAACAACGGAACATCACTCGGAAGTTGGGGTATTAAGTTCATCACGAATGGCAAAACACGTTGATCATCAGGTGGGACATATAACGATACTGCCTGTATAGCATACAAATATGCCTCAATACCATGCCAATCACTCAATTGCTTCTCGGGTGGTAAGGATGCCACTCTGTGACATTCATCCTGTAGAGGGTCGCCAGTTGCACGTAACACAGCCTCCCCGCCTAACAATCGGCAACAGTCCTCAATAGTATCTGCAAAGTATAATCGTATCCCCTCAATATCATCTAATCGGTCTAAACTCAAATCTTCCACACCCTGTGGATAACATAACAATCGTGTACATATACTCAACAATCTCATCAATTGCGGTGCGAAGTAATCAATCTTAATCTGTCGAAATTCAAATGGTTCCAACTCTTCTAATCCAATAACAAATCTATACCAAAAGTGTAATGTTATGCCTGATATTTCCTTATCGTTAATGTTCGAACATGTTAATACTAATTCAACTAATGATGATTGATTCATTTCCTCGTGTGATAATATGAGACTTAGGTACGATTCTGACATTTCAGTAAAGATACGTGTGTAGCCTCGCATACCATCTTCATCTTCATTTTGGATAGCTGTAGTGAATGGACTTGGATTTGAGGTAGACTTGTTTTCACCTAATGACATTACATTGGGAATGATTGTACGTACCAACCCTTCAACACCACGTCTATTACTTGGATATGCTCTAAATATCTCTACAATAACATCGACGGCTAATTCATAACCACCCTTATTTGGATCAGTTAATAAATCAAATATCCATGGTAATAATTTCGTTTGTTGTAATAATTGTGGATCAATGTCTACAGTACGTATCCATGATTGTAAGCAACTTAATACTGCCTCTGTCGTTGCTACATCTGATGTTTGTACATTAACACTACTACTTGAAGTTGTAGAATCAATAGCATGTTCACAAAGTCCAATAACAACAGTAGCCGAACTCCGTAACATATCACGATAATTATATATATCATCTTCATTAACTAATATTAATCGAGATGAATCTGCTTCTTCGGGTATACTACGAAACAATTCTAATATAGCCGGTCCTAATTCTGGATGTGTCATTAATATATTGTTCGTTATGTCTGTTAATATTGTATTCCATCCCATTTGTACAGCCAAGCTAGATATTGCCATACTTAATCTTGTTACTAGTGGCTTACTACTACTTGATCCACATGTCGATGATGATGGAGAAGCATGATTAATAAAATGATTTATTAATGAATCTCTTAATGATGGTAATGATTCAGTAGGTAGTTGATATACATCTGAGAGACATTTAGTGTGGAGTGTTTGTGCCGCGAAGAATTGACGTTGTGTACGTAATGTTGAGTCTTCCACACCGCCTACGCCACCTGTAGTAGCCACAGCAGGACAATCAGAAGATAATAAACGATCACAAACAACCCAAGCAACAGGCATACGTTGGAATGAAGTTAAATACTTATCGGCTACATCACGTCGATTAAAAATGGATAATGGTGATGAGTTGTTGGTACCATTATTATTATTGTAGGATGAGTTGTACACTGTTTGTAATGCCTGAAGTACACGGGGTAATTCCTCTTCGGGATTGGTACTGTGGGGTGGTAATGATAGATTATTGGTTTCATCCTGCTGTTGAGGTGTTGCCATTGTACTTCCTCCCTTGTCCTTGTGATAATAAGGAGATTTCGAAGTTAACGGCTAAACTACTTCACAAGTTAAAAAGTAGCCAGAATTATACCAACGACGAGTTCAGAAATGGATAGACCGTAAAAAACTGATCTATATACAGTACTGACGGTATACGATATGGATTCCTTGGCTGGACTGTTATGGCTGTTATATGTCAAACATACGCCGTTTAGAGTAAAAACTGTACCAAAAGTCGTATTGATGCCAGGATACCGTATCTTTTTATGAGAGTGTACGAATCTTTTGTTTTCTTGTAAGTATCCTAGTCAAAGTTATAGTAGTTGTTGACTGAGTTGTACTGACGTACGGCTTGACGGCTTAGATTACAAACTCAGTGTAGTAAGTAGTAGAGGAAATAATCCCTTAATCCTTAAACATAGATAACAGTGTATCAGAGTATATAGACGTGACAGCTTGACTGCAAATAGACCAAGCAATTAGACGACGATGCCTACCGCAACAGATGATAATACTACTCCAACACCAACAACACGTGATCAAATACTGAGCCGAGGAGTGAAATCATTTGAGATGCTAAAAGATGGCCTTGGTATACAACCGCAACAAACTACCTCAACTAGTTCACCATCCATGTTAGGTAGTTCTAACAACAATCGTAACCGTGCAAACAGTAGTGGCAGTGTAGTATATTCACCATCTGATAATAATCATTACATTATTGAAGATGATGACGATGATGATAGTTATCATTACCTCAATGATTCAGGGTTAGAACTAAATTACAACACTGGTGGTAGTGGTGAGCAACTATTGGATGCATTGGCACCCGGTGAGAATAATAAGACTACTACGTCAGCTGATTTATGTGGTAGTATGTGGAAGAGACGGGGTGGTTTAGGAAGGAATGCTGAAAGGAATTGGTAAGTGTAGTATGTTTTACTTTGTTGGTCTTGTAATTTTGCAATGAATATGAACTAATGTGTTTTATTTATATCAATACATGCACCATCATTCATATGTAAAGGGTAATGAGAAGTTTTACACTCTACGGTCCAATATTATGTTATCATGAGGAAGCTAATACAAACAATATAGACCCATCGAAACCCCGTGCACGGTTAAATTTATCAAAGATTGAAACTATAGCTGAAATGTCCTCCAAAGAAAAACCTGGATTACCTTCACAAAACTTGTTAACTATTAATATGTAAGTTATATACTATTGTGTGTCTGTGTTGAGGTGTGTGAATGAGTGCATGAGATGTGTGTTCAGAATCCTTTATCTCACATGTCTTCCTATATATACACCCAACATAAAACATTGTTCAGATATGATCCGATTGTGCATGCCAAACGCAAATGGGAAATGTGTTGTACGACAAAAGAACAACAATTACATTGGTATAAAGCTATTAAGGCATATGATGGTAAGCCCGTGGGTGCTACTATTGCTGCAACTACTCCTACTACACAAGTGATGAATAATAAAGGAGTAGGGGAAGTATCACCTACTTATCGACTACCACCGCGTCCATCTGTAGGAGAAATTGGCGGTACCATGGATGAAGTGGAACTAATTGCAAGAGTAGCAGTCAAGGCAGCAGAAATAATGAATGAGAAACAGTCATCACAAGAAGTTGCACTAACCAATAGTATGCTGGGGTTAATGATGATAGTACTGAATGTTGCGATATACTTTGTGAGGAACGGATCAGATCAGATTTACAAAATGACTTGCTTCTTCATCAATGGATTTGTCCTGTATATTGCATGTTATCAGTTGTCACCCAAGACTAGTAAACCAAAAGGTCCCAAGGCACGCATGGCCAAGTCGAGGAAGAAAAGTATAACTCAATCTCCTTCGGCGCAACAGCAACATCGTAATCAAAGTACAGAGTCAAAGACATCTCAATCGGGTACGACAATACCCCGTGCTCCTCCCAAAAAGAATACCGAGTTAGACAAAGTGTTGCAGACACATGAAGCAAATTCAGCCGAGGCGATTCAGGCGTTTGCTTCGGCACCCACTGATGATATTGAGATTCAACCACACTCCTACGCCAACACAGATGCAAGCACATTTCATCTTCGAATTGGTCCAAACTACAAAAAGAATAAACAAAAGAGTCCTAGTGCACCTGCTTTGTATGATTTAGTCTCGATGGATTTCCTCTATGCTGATACTGCATTGAAGAATACATCTGATCGATTCCAGATACCCTCGATACCGGGTGTTACTGACATATCAACAGGACATGCACACATCCCTCCAATGCTCATTATAAACACCTGGCTACCCGGAGAAGAACCAAGTATGTTTGCCAAGAATACAGATGGTGAAACATATTCAATTCCAATGATATTTGTCTTGTCAAAGGATACATTAGAAGAGCTCAAGGATATTAATACTGCAAGTCCTGGTGTCAAGTTGCTATCAGAATGGTGCCGTCGTGCTGAGAGTGAAGATGACTTTAGAGGAAGGGTGAGTAGTATTAGATAGTTGTTTGTGTGTTTGTCTATCATATGCTCGAGTGTGCCTGTAGTGTCCTTTGCTCATCAACATCTGACCATTACCTTCCTCTTCTCCTATACTCAAAGTTCAAGTGCATGGGATCAATTGAGAATATTGAGTCTACAGGAGTACCAAAGTTTATACATGGGTATAATGGAAAGCCAGCGCTTGTTACTAAAAGTGGTACCTTTACACGTCATGAGAATTACATTGAATTTACAATTAATGTGAACATGTGGGCATTCCTTGCAAAGAAGGGACTACATACACTAATTCCAACATTCCCCGAGTTCATCTTCAACATTGGTTTTACAATTGAGGGGAGAAGTGATGATGAGTTACCAGAGGTACTCTTGGGTGGATGTCGACTACTCAACTTGAACCCCGATATGGCGGTTGTTGACGAGTAGAAATATGTGCAATCAATATGTAAGCTAAAGAACAATGTAAAGGTGACTTTTAACTTATAGAGTTTTGTTTAATCTTTAAGAAGTGTTTCTACTTCAGCGTATACCTCTTCAATCGAACGATCTGCAATAATCTTCTTTACTTTTCCCTCTTTCTCATACATGTTAATGATTGGCATCGATTCATTCTTATATGTAGCAAATCGTTTACGTATCACATCGATATTATCATCATTCCTTCCAGATGTTTTGGCTCTTTCTAATAATCTTGATGTTAATACATCTTCCGGGCACTCGAAGAACAATACCTTTTCAACATTTGCATTTGATCCAACCACTTCCTTCCAACTATTAACATTACCTTCAGAGCGAGGAAAGCCGTCTATCAGAAATTTAGTTTGTCCTTTTGATTGATTCAACTCACTCATTGCATTCTTAATTAAAGTAACAGTAATTTCACTTGGTACAATCTTCCCCTCGGATATATTCTTGTTTATAATATCAGCAAGACTTGATCCTTCCTTCTTCCGCTCGGCTCGGAGCAAATCTCCCGCTGATAAGTGTGCCCTATGTATTGTGTGTTTTTTTTGTTATTGTTCAGATGATGAATGATTGCAACAATGGCAATAACAATATTTCTCAAATATATGCATCAAATAAATGACATACTTACCAACCTAAGTTATCTGAGAGAAGTTGACACTGTGTTCCTTTCCCTGCTCCAGGTCTAATAAAGAATTAAATAGATATAATATGAGTGATATGCATATAAGGCAGACAGATAGACATATGATGTGAATACATAAATATAAAGGCAGATACAGTTACGAGATTATTGCAATATGCAAGTATACGAGACAAATCTTTTGCATAAGAATGTTCACAATGTATTGGACTACTACTCACCCACCAAGGACAAATACAACACGAAATGGTGTAACATCTGTGTTGTTATCATCCTTTGACTTCTTGTTTTGAAGATGACGAGTATAAGCAATTCCAGCACCAGCAAAGAGGAATAATGAGAACGGACAAAAGCCTTTGGAATCTCCGGCGGTAGGCATGTTGTCTTGTGATAGGTTGTACTGAACTCTCTAGAGTAGGGCTGATAGTCGCAACAACCTCACATAGGTAGATCCTTAAAATTATTGGTTAAATACTAAGAACTTACCTTCTCTATCTTGGTAGGTAGGTACCAAGTACTCAACTCGAAGTTGTAACTGACTAAAGGTTGGGAGAACCTATGTTACCAACAGCTATACAAGCTCTACATCCTTAGTGTATAAGAAGTTATAGAAGATTAAATACATCCTCTTACTTTATTAAATCTCCCTAACCCCAATATTATGACGATATTCGTTTTACTCAGGCTTTAATGCTGCCGCTTCGTCCCAAAGGTTTTGAAATAGAGCAGTACTCAAATAACGCTCTCCAAAGCTAGGCAATACAAGTACAATCCTCTTCCCGGCATTCTCAGGTCGTTTCCCAACCTCAATAGCAGCAAGCACAGCCGCACCACTGGAAATTCCACAAAAGATTCCTTCCTCAGTGGCTAATCGACGTGCCATAGCCATGGCATCCTCACCAGAAATTTGTACTACCTCATCTAATAATGATGTATCTGCATTACCTGGGATGAAACCAGCACCGATGCCTTGAATCTTATGTGGCCCAGGTTTTCCTCCGCTTAATACAGCCGATTCGGTAGGCTCTACTGCAACTATTTTCAAGTCTGGATTACGTGGCTTTAAGTATTGTCCACATCCAGTTAACGTTCCGCCAGTACCCACACCTCCCAATAGAATATCAACTTTACCATCAGTATCATCCCAAATTTCTGGAAGATGCGCGTTTGACGGTTTATGAAGATGAAGAGAGATGATATTAACTTCTGTTAGTAGATGTGGGTTGCAAAGGCAATCAACTAAAGGCAATGGAAGAGTATCCAAATCCCCCAGACTTCATATTGAACACACTATAACACAAAACAAAACAATACTAACGCGGACTTTCCAGGACCGGTAGTCTCACGATGGATCTTTGGATTATCAGGATTATTAAATTGTTGTAATAGAAAACCCGATCCACCTAATGAATCTACAATTTCTTCTGCTTTGGAAATGGCCCCGCCCATACCTTTTGCTGCCGGAGTTAATTTAACATCAGCACCGAATGCTTTTAGTAATACACGACGTTCCATTGACATACTCTCTGGCATGGTTAAGATTAACTTGTACCCTTTTGATGCGGCAACCATGGCAAGACCAATACCCGTATTACCCGATGTTGGTTCTACTAATGTACTTTTACCTGGTGATATATCACCCCGTGCCTCAGCCTCTTGTATCATACTTAATGCAATACGATCCTTAACACTATTGGCTGGATTTGAACTTTCAAGTTTGGCAACAATTTCGGCACCACATCCTTCTGTTACCTTGTTTAGTTTAACTAGGGGTGTATGTCCGATTAATTCCAATATGTTATTAGCTATCTTTGGACGATCGGATGTTGCAAAGAGTGAAGTTGTTGTTGTTTTGTGGGCTGATTGTTGATGGGCGGGTGTAAATGAATATGCTGCCCCCAAACATATCGCGATTGTTGCAAATAGTAACTTCATAATTTAACCAATAGTAATAATATTATTAAATAAACTGATGGGGTTTGTGTTATTATTTGATGACAGCTTGAGCACTTATGGCTGGTTGATGTTTTGCTCAAAAGTCAAAAGATCCATTACTTCATTCAAAAAGATACGGTATCCGTCCTTTTGATGATATACTACGACATAGTGCTGCGCTGACGATGCAATGGACGATGATGACGATAAGTACTTCATGAATCTAAGGCCGTGGGAATACTCATCGGTAGTATCTAGCAGAGCACACTTGGATATACTTATACGACGTGATTTAAGCAAACGAGCAGCCCCAAAGCCCAGATTCCAATCTATCATGATTAGTAGTTTATTTCCAGTAGCACGATCGTCATTGAGTAGTAGAAGCTCTTCTTTACCGATTGCTATTGGTTTCGCCACCGCCACCGCACTGGCATCTACAAATTATTGTACAAAGAACTATACTTGCCAGTGTGATAATGGAAGTCAGAATCCAAATGACGACGTCGATAATGATGAATGGAAATTTCCAAATCGAAGTGATTTTGACATGTATATTGATAATCCAACAAGACATGATTTAATTAAACTCTATAAAGCACATCAAAATGGATACGAAGTTTGGCCATGGATATGGACTCAACCCAATAGTAATGGACCACATCATGTATTTGTGGGGCCTATATCAATAGATGATCTCAAACAGATTAAGAAGTTGAAAGATACAATACCAAATTGCAATTTATTAGTGATTACAACCGAAGAAAGTTTAAAATCTTTACCAGAGGGTGAAGAATCCTTGTATCAGTATGAATGTGGATTAGTAATTGACACTCCTGTGACACTTTTGGATAGTGAAAACAAAATATTAATGCTTGAAGATGAGAGGGTTATAAACTATACCAAGCTCTACAGATCAGAATGAATAAATTGAATGCCAATCAACTAGAATTATAGGTACAATTCTATATAATAGGAGTAAGATAATAGTCTGTCATGAAGGCGCTATAACTTGGATACAACACTATGCATAGCGTCTCCAATCTTCTTCACGTGTTCATCTTTCAACTCTTCACAGTTGAATGGTGGCATGGTATAAAGCAACTTGCCAAAAGGTCGTAACCATACGCCTTCGTTAACCAACTGCTGTTGTACTTTTGCCATCCCATCACGATCTAATCCCTCATGCATTTCAACTACGCCAATGGCACCTAATACTCTAACTTCCTTCACAATAGAATCAACTTCAGATAATGGAGATAGATGTTTAATTAATGATCTTTCAACATTCCGTACTCGTTCCTGCCATGGTGATTGCATAAGTAGATTAATCGATGCTAATGATACAGCACATGCTAATGGATTAGCCATGAATGTTGGTCCATGCATGAATACCCCACCAGTATCTGATATACCATTAGCAACTTTGTTATTGGTGATTGTAACTCCCGCAGTCATGTACCCTCCTGTAAGTGCCTTACCTAGACATACAATATCTGGGTATACTATGTCATCAATGTTGCTATTGTTGTTACTTCCTCGCTGCTCATCAGTGTTGTCATTGGATGACCAAGGTTGATATGATTCATCATTCTGCCATCCAGCAAACAAAGTACCAGTCCGTCCAAATCCTGTCGCAATTTCATCAAAGATTAATAATACATTATACTCATCACACAATTCTCGTGCCTTCTTCAGCACTATTGGATGATAGAACTTCATCCCTCCCGCACCCTGTACAATTGGTTCCATTATAACTGCAGCTACCGTATCATGATGTAATTTTAACATCTTTTCCAACTGTTGTATTGTTATATCTGCATCATGTATATTCGATCCACATGGTGAATCTACAAATAATTGTTTGGATAATACATTTTCAAACATTGTATGCATACCATTTATTGGATCACATATACTCATTGCTCCGAGAGTGTCACCATGATAACCATTTTTTAATGATATAAACTTTGTCTTACTTTTGGATGTAGTAGTTGTTGTTGTTTGTTGTTGTTGAGTAGTGAACCAATATTGTAGTGCCATCTTCATTGCAACCTCGACTGATATACTACCAGAATCACAGAAGAAGACTTTTGTTAGTTGATATTCATGTTGCATCTTTTCTAAATCAACATCATCAAATGTTGAAGTTGTAAGAGTAGTAGTGTGGTAATCATTATTCACCATTTGCAATAATCGTATAGCCAACTCTACAGCAGGACGGTGTGTCAATCCACCAAACATAACATGACTCATACTATCCTCTATTTGACTTTTCATTGCATTATCTAATATTGGATTTCTATATCCATGTACTGCTGCCCACCATGAGGACATGCCGTCTATAATTTCCCGTCCATCGTTTAATGTAATATGGATACCCTTGGCACTCCTTATTGGAAATGTGGGTAGTGGTGAAGTCATTGAGGTATATGGATGTAAGACATGATGTTTATCAATGCTTAGAAGAGTTTGACAATTATTTGGACAGCTTGATTGTTGTGGATTTGGACATTCATCACAAATTTGTGTTGATGTGCTAACATTATAATTTGCTGATGTAGTTGAGAGTAAACGACAATGGTAGCGAAGACGTCTATTACTACTGCAAAAATTTGCTACCATACGTCGAGAAGGAGTCATCTTCTAGATGATTTGAAGAGATATACGTCAAGTAAATACCAAACAAACTGACATGAAACTCCATCCCTCTCGCTCAACACTCCCAACTCTTTATGTCTAACGTTAGCGCGTCACGAGCCCATCATCAAAGAAAGGGGAGATTCGTTGGCATAAATAGCAATAAGGTGTGCTAAATTGAGCTTAGGGTCCGCAAAATTGAAATGATTTTGACTCATAAAGGTAATTTAGAAAGAAAATTGTTACTATATACCTTTAAATGTCAAACATTCATCTTGGCATATCTCCATCAATAATGGTAATATTACATTATTAAACCAATCAGATTTCTTCTATAATGTATTAGGAAGCTGTATGTAAGATGGTTTGATTTGATTCGGCCTATTAAAAGTTGCCAAAATTTTGTATGTAAAAAGCTTAGTCAAAACTTTGACCCTTTATTACTACAATTTACACTGATTTTCAGCCCTAAGGAATAGCAAAAACGAATTCTACATGCAAAACTGGCCTAGAAACAATGTTCAAACAATATATTGCAATAGGCAGGGGCTGAGTTATGAGAGGGGCCATTTATAGTGGTGAGCCACTACAAAATGCAAGATTTGACTTTGAAGGCAAAATACTAGGTCCAAAGTTCAATTGTGCCCCAAATAGGTATCAAAAATGGATTCTACATGTAAAAATGGGTTAGAAACAGTATTGTTACCTTTGATTATCTCAATATCAAACTACTACTCACAGAAGATGCAAATCAAATTTTCGCTAAGAAGCCCTAAGAAAATTGGCCAATATATTCCACGTGGAAGGTTGAAAATTTCTTGCGGACCCTAAGAGTTGGTCCAGCACACCTTATAAAACAGTAGCGACCTATCAGCTAATAGTACACACTGACAGTCAGGCTAAGAAGGTATATCACTTATTGATGAATGAGAGATAATACGACTTTAGACTTTAGACTGATAACTCGCAACTCTCATAATTTTTTATGCACGCAATAAATAATAACAGTTGTTGCAATAAACCTCTTACACTCTCCTCTCTAGAGTCATGGTGTATCATCTCCTATCATCCATGCTGGTGTTGTTCTTCACCCTCTTATTCCTTGGCTATTCATCGGCATCTAATAATAACAGAGCAGCAACAGGCATTATACAAGGTAAATTAAAATTACCCGATCCTACAATATTACTAAACTCAACACGTATTACATTAAATGATGGATCAACTCACAGCACATATACACAACCAAATGGATCATTTATTTTCTATAAAGTACCACCCGGTGTACATTTATTAGATGTACAATCACGCACACATCATTTCAGCCAAGTGAAAATTCAATTATTAGAAGAAACAATGGATTCACCTAAATGTATAGAATATATATACCCCGGAAGTCCCAAGCAGGCTATACCACATCCACTTGAATTGGTTGCACATGCATCCTATGAATATTATGAACCGAGGCAGGTGAGTTAAAAAAAGTAATGGATACTATGTCGTTGAACTGAATTAATGACTCTCACACATTATACAATTTAATGCTATAGGGATTTAGTATATTTAGTATACTGCGTAATCCCATGCTATTAATGATGATTGTTAGTGTAGGGTAAGATATTCATGTTTCAGTGTTGTAGTTTTGTTTGATATACTTTATTTTTTATATTCACTTTCTAACACATATCACATACACCAAACCCAATCAAAAATCTCATAAGCGGTATGGTGTTAATGCCAAAAATGATGGAATCATTAGATCCAGAACAAAAGGAACAAATGCAAAAACAAATGGCCATGCAACAAGATCCTAGTAAGGTATGTTCCAGTGATGTGATATTGGGTATGACACATGAATTTAAATGATATCAATATGTACACACTAAACGACAACTCACAACTTACTTATTTACTTCTCTTTATAACTGCATGATAAAAACATACAAAAAGATGTTTACACAAATGTTTGCAGATATTACGGGAACAGGAGAGGAAGGTGCACCTCCACAAATTGAGAAGAAACCTTCATCGAAAGCTGGAGGCAAGACAAGGAGGGGTAAGAGAGATTGATTCTTGACAGTGGCTAGAGATTACCACGAATCTGATGTTTTGAGTCGTTGACATTATGCAGTAGTGCCGAAAAGTTTTCATTTTAGTGCCGTCCGTTGTTAGTGATAGAGATGTGTGTTCAATGAAAAGAAGATGTAAAATAGATCTTTGGGTGCCTGCCCTTTCTCATATTCTTGATAATTTAACTCTCCTCTACATATAGGCAGCTACTAGCAAATAGTATTCAGTACGAACTATCACCTCCGTATGTATTCTCCAAGATTCTCCACCATGTTGTTAGAGCTGAACTTAGTGTGCGTTCTTACTCAACTAGTGAGTGTGTATCGACCAACTGGTTCCTACTCATATAGCATTATCTCAAACTGTCAAATCATATCATATATTAGATATGTAATAGAGGTATATCATCTCCAAAGATTATATTAAAATAAGTAAACCAATCCAAAGAATAACGTCCAAAATAGCATAAAGGACATTGCACATTTTTGAAAATCAGCCAATAGGAATGCAATTGTTGATTCTTTTGTATATGAATGTATATCAAATTTCATTTTAAAGCCAAGTAGGGAGAGATTTACTGTTATATGCAGTATTATGAAGCATACTTTTTTCAACAGAGTATAATGTTAGGAGTATATGTAGGTGGATGTAGGTTGCCCAATTAATCATTTGTTATTTGATTGTTGTTGTGTATGGTTATGATATAATACGAGATCAGTTCCATACACAGAAAGATAGTGGTAGAGAGAAACAGCGCAATATACATAGTGAGTCAAAGCCATTCAGTTCAATACATCTCAATATTCGATACTATGATGCACTTTCATATACGCTATAATATAGAATATAGATATATAAAAGGACGGTAACATACTCACCTAATCCACTTAAACCAGTCAATCCACAAACACCGGCAACACAACCTGATATAATACCCATAAAGGAACGTATCTTATCAATTTTTCGTAAATTGGATTTGAAGGCATTTACATCAAATACTTCCTCTCCTGCTTCCATTTCTCCTCCCGGCCCACCACCGACTGGGGTATCTATGTTTGCCATTGGATCTATCATGATGCTTTGTTTTGTGTATTAGCGTATAATATAATATAAGCTCAACCAACCAAACCTATTGAAGTTGACAAGGTGACAAATAGAAGAGATTAGACAACAATAAGCTGCTCAACACCAAGAATATGAATGCAAAGTTGGTGACTAAAGAAAATGGTATCTTTTACTATGAGAGTGTAGTAGATAGTGTAGGCGTGCGATAATTGATAATTGTTGCTGTAGATGAGATAACGATTGCAAACAATATGGCAGATAATAGTAGTGATGAATATGTACATGGAAAGCCATCAGAAGGGATGTGTTGTGCCTGTACGTACGAAGATATAACGGAAGAGGACCAAAATTATGGTAAGTGCATCATTTTTATTTGCAATTGCAATGCAACACAGTGTTGAATAATTATCGTAGCATATCTCATACATTTACTAATGTATTATTATAGTTGAGTTTCAATCATATCCATCAATGAAATGGAAGCCGGCTCAGTTTGAGTTATGTGTTGTTCAGCAGGTAAGAAGTTGTATTTTTTCATATCATAATCACAGCTCTTTGATTATCTCAAATGTGAAATGTACGATATCGAATCTGCAAATGAATGTACAAACATATTACCATTACATCTGCTTTGACCTCATCTCAAATTGTGTTTATGATATCGAATCTACAAATGAATATACAAACATCCCTGCAATCTTATCAACAACAAACGAAAAACATCACACATAAAATATCATCAGCTTTTAGATACACAATTTGAAACATACACAAACGATGTCAAAAAGACAGATTGTCAAGCAACATTACGAAGACTACTCAAAAGAGGTCCACCAATATATGTATCAGATAAACATGCCTTTCCATTAGCAGAAGAGAATGATACACACGTATGTAAATTATGGTTTGCATTAGATGGTAAAGAACGTAGTGCAAAGTTAAAAGGTGCAGTGGAGGGTGAAGAACGGGATGTATTGTGGTTGGAATTGAAGGAATTTATCATCGAGGAAGGTAAAGAAGAAGGCGATGAAGATGAGGATGAAGAAGAAGACAAGAAGTGATGATTACATTGATGATACCACTTACTAGGAGAAGTGCGATAGAATACAAAGGGAGCTATGTTTGAAAAGGTGCGAGCCGGGCTTCTCGACACCAGGGAAATGCACTGCACACACATGGTAGTTCTCATATGTTTCTCTAGAGCAAACTCTGATAGAAACCGACGTTAAAGGGCAGATATGACTCAATGTGTATGCTTCGTATGATATAATGTTGGCAAAATGATTTATCAGTAATGTCTCTTATTTAAGTGCTAATTTACACTACATGTTAATTGATTTAATCTTTTCACCCCCCACGGGTATTATATGCTAGCAGTTTGTTATGCTAAATGTAGTGTCATCTTGTCTTTTTCGTTTAACATCTCTGTCACCACTATTGTATTGCTTGTGACATTCATCTAAAGTAGCAGAACAAATGGCTAGGCCTGATATCACTGCAGTATCAAATCGTAAAATGCTACTGCCTAGCGTTGCCGCTTCAAAACCACATTCATTTGTAAACAATTTCACTTCCTCTTCAGACCAACCTCGCTCAGGCCCTACAGCCAATACTACACTACCATTCTGTATATTACTACTGCCGTGTTTCATGATTATATCACGAACAGGAAGAGGAGTATCATTCTCATCGCCACAATCGAGAAGCACTCTTGCTACTCCATCACTATAACTGTTCTCATTGTTGCCTACCAAACCTAATCGCCTGAGAGTATCAGATATTGACTCGTTCTCATCTAAACAAATATCGACTTTGACAGGTCTTGTACGCCCACCTTGGCTCATACCTTTTTCAAGCATTGGTACATATGTAGACTTTTGTAATGCTTTTGATAATTCAAACTCAGGATTTGATAGAGCACTTCTGATGATTACTACTCTTGTCACACAAACAAACGACGCTATTACTGGCCATAAATACTTTAACCTAGCTGGAAATGGTACCGCTAATATCAATGTAATCTCTGGTACTACTGGTGATTGTTTTATTGTATTTTGTTTGGGTATAAGTTGAACTTCATTATTTTGTTGTATGTTAACTTGTGCTTTGCATTTATAACCATTTTGATTTTCTTGTATACATCCAATCGAAACTTCGTCTCCTGTTGTCTTCTTCAAATGTTGTATTACATGTTTAGCCCTCTCGTCAGTAGGTTGAAGGTCGATAACACCCGTCTTTGATATCTCCTTCTCTTTTATTAGTATTAGATTCATTTATTTGTATGAAAAAAGACTACTAGAAATCGCAGAGGGGTTATACGAGAGCAGCAATACCTATCATCACTTTTTGATGTTGCAAGAGTATCCTTCGATTTTGTGGTATCTACTCCGTCTACTACAGAAATACTTGGTGTATCTGTTACTGGTATGTATCAAGAGTACACTACGTCGATGGTGTCATACAAAACGCCGTATTTATGAAGCACGTGACACATGATACAAGAAGATAGAAGCTATATCGTCGACAGCAAAATGGTGAGTTTAGGTTTTTGGCGACTCAACGAAATTTTACAGATTCTGCAGTATGTGTGCATTGCCAGGCAGCATTGTATTATGATGATAGTTTGAAGTCTATTTGTACTATTGATTCGGTATTGCATTCCTGATCAACATCACATTAACATTTATCTGACGGTGCTAAAGTTTGGCTACTACTTTCACTTCAGCACAACATAATATATCAAACACATAATAACATACTGAGTCAGTCTGCATAAACACAAGTTAGGTAATAAATATCTTTCCGGTCTTCGTCAATCAAATTAATTGTATACAAACAGAATGATATACTTGCAATTTCTCCTTTTCATCAGTGTATTAATACTGAGAGATGTTTCAGTTAGGTCATTTACAACAGTAACTCCAACAAGTAGAGTTGCAAACAGATTGAGTTCTTTATCATCCAATTCCAATGATGGAGAGATTGGTACTGTTGCTATACTTGTGCCAAACTCAAATGATGCTTCCAAGTTTGGAGATAAATCACCGATACAAACACCACCTACATATATTGAAGTGGCTCAACAATTGACAAACAAGATACGGCATTTCTCAGATGGTCGTATTACCGCCAAGGTAATAACTCCTAACGATGATGATGATGTACATATAACAACTTCTTCCAATATGTTAATTGCATTAGGTCTTACTAATCCATCAGATATACAATACTTATCTCAAACATTCAGGAAACGCCGTGAATTGCAAGAGCAGAGTTCATCTACTAACTATGCTCAATTTGCAGTAGATTGTGGTAGTAATAGCTATGCTCCCGTTGTTGGTCCCTTTGATGAAGCAAATCCATCAATCTCTTCAATAGCTCCCTGGACATCAGATGCAAGTGGGAAACGGTTATCAGTACAAATGAAAGAACTATTTGAAAAGCACAACACTGATGAATTTGCATTGGCGATAATGCTCTTCTTTAATCAGTTCTCTGGTGAGAAAGTGCCTTGGGTTCAGCACTCAATCGATGTAACATGGGAGAAGGGAATCTTCCAGAATGCAAAAGAGTTATACGGTATGGTATCAAAATGTGGAAACTGCATTACAGAGTGTTTAGGAGATGAAGATTGTGCAGCCTGTATCAATGCTCTTGATAAGATTGATACACGTGATCAAGTAGCAAGTTATCGAACAGTTGTTAGTTATGAGAGTGAACTACTAAGAGACTTTTCACTATGTATATTGCAAAAGAATAACATCTTTGAGTGCAGTGCAGAGATACCAAAACTTCCTGTTGTTAAACCAATGAGTAAGTGGAATGGCAAGGACATGACAGTTGATATAGCTCAGGGTATCATGATTGGCCACTTAGAGGGAACTGGTCAAGCATCGCTTGAGCCCTGCCAAAATCTAGATGTCTCGTGGAAGGTTGCATGTGGGGCAAATGTTGCATATGATCAATTCCCATCTCAAAATCAGCTCTTCTATCCAAGTCGCAACGGTAAAGATCTGTGGTATGACCCTGTGTTTAGAGTAGAGACGATAGATGGGAGAAATGTATGGTGCAAAAGACACTACAGAGTACGCAACGGTCCTGTTGTTGGGACCTTTAGATTCTCTGTACTTGACAACGGTGTTACCTCGGACGAGTTCTGGACCATATTAGGAGCAGCAGATGATCTGAGTTGGGTTTGTTTTCATTATGCTGGAGCAGCTGGGGCCGTCGGTCAGGTAAGATTTGAGTGCATACCTACATATTATGTTTGAATTGTTTTGATGCATACTAATCCACCTCTTCCTATTCCCAGCGCTACCTCGGGGGTTTACTTTGTACTCCAACCGGTGAACTACCGCCAGCAAAAGACTTGGATGAGATCTGGGAGGTGTTTAGATCGGCAGAGATTGAACCTTGGGAACTATTTGTTGTCGATAATGATGGAACTTCACCTAAAGCGTTGTCTGCTGGTCCCGCGCCACTTGATTTCTATCGAAAAACAGCATCAGCAGTGGTAGGCTAAATCTACAATCAATACATATACACAATGGTATTATCATTAGCCTATTAGTCATATGAGTGGTCAAGCTTTTATTTCATCCAAAAGAGGTGACTTGTTTATCTTCCGAAAGTTGTGCATGATACCGAACAACTCTTTGTTGAAACGAAATATCACAGCCACGTCTAATGGCAAGTCCTTGATGAATGATACAGAGGGACAGTGACAAATAATATCAACTCCCGGAAAGCTTGTCGAATGAGCAACAGTAGCCAGGCTTGTGATTCTACCTACACGTCCATCCAAATATGGTTCGAGTGGTACTTCATTAGACTTAAAGCATCCTCCATTTGTTATTATCTGACGAATAAAAGCAGGATCTTTGCCATCTTCTCTATTGAATGGTACTTCAGTGAAGAGATTGCCAGCCGCAGTTTTTGGAGCTCCTCCTCCTCCTCGGATACTTTGATCGAATGCAAAGACATCTGAAGACCCACACAACTCGCATAATGATGACATGATGATATCATTAGTACTGATGATTGAAGCACTGTCTCCTCCTCTACTCCTTAGTTCCTTCTTCTTTTGAGAAAGCTTTTCTTTACTTAGTAATATGTATTGGCACTTTCTCTTGAACAGTGTCCTTATGTTTTTGAATACACCCCAGCCAAACGGTAATCCATAGCTTCTAGTATAGTCCCTCTCTGAAAAAGACGCCGGGTATATCTCATGTGTTGACTTCAATGGATAACTCCATATTATAGGTGTTGGAGTTTCCCCTTTCATTAAGCTAGATATTTGTGATACTAGTTGGAAGTACGTCGTACCGTCTCCAATGGCATGTGACATTTTAATTGAGAAAGCAGCTGTTCCATCTTCGAAGTCCATTATCTTTGCTGAGAACAAAGGACTACCATGTTTGATCTGATCATAGGAGAACTCTGCTTTGTTGCTAAGGATCTTTGGTGAAACATTGTTTATGACATAATCAAACATTTTGTTTGCAGTGTCTTGAGTAGCCATTACATCTCCTGGGCTCAACACATTTGAACTATCAACTTCTTCAACAAATGATTGAGGATCAAATTGATATGGATGAATCCATAGCTCACTTTGTTGACTCCATGGCCAAGGTTGCTTCTTTACTTCGACTAGCTTACCACTGAGTCTTCTGTTTCTTAGATACACAAAGTGGGTCCTTACATACAATTCGTTCTAATTATCACTTAATCTGACCTATCTCCAAGACAGATACAAACTCTATTCAAACATAATAACATACTTCATATCTAAAACTACTCATCCGCATCTAACACTGTCTATCCACTTACTCATCATGCATCATTAGCCGAGTACCCACCAACGATTCAGCCTTCCATGTATTCCAATCGGTTCTAGTGTTCCAATTCGTCTTTGTATTAACCGGAGTTGTAATCTTCCTTTTGAAGTTGCCGGCGTACTGATTATTGGCTTTACTATTCTCCTCTTCAACCTTTGTAACAATCTTCGAATGAAGCTCCTTCACTTCGTTCTCTTTGGTTTCATATGCTGTTTCGGCATTATTGAATGCATCAGTGAGTGGTTTGAGTATAGCTTCCCTAATCTCTGATGTCACGTTTCCTCCGCCAGTCACAATCGCATCACAGTTAGCATTACCGGCATCCACACCTGCTTTCGCCTTTGTAATATCTTCTGCTAATCGTTTCAAATCGTCAATGTATGGTTCAATCTCTTTCAATGCAGTAGCAAGATTCTCAGTGAGGTGAGCGTACTTTGTCTTCTTTGAAATATGCCCTAGCTGATCAATAATTGGCTTTGTGAAATCAATAGCAAATCTTTTCATGCTTTCTTCACCACTACCCGGTTTAACAATACATGAAATCAACATATCCAATAGTTCCGGATCGGCATGAGCTAATTTGCCCTTCAATCCAGGCCAAATACTATCTTTGATCAAGAGGAGTTGGGGATTGTTTTGAAATTCAATTGGTAATTGATTTGGTTGTTGTTGTTGAAGTTCTAACTGCTGTAGCTGTTGCTCCTTCTTTTCCAACTCCGCCACACGAATTTCCAATTGTTGCTCCTTATCATTCAACTCCTTCTCCTTATCATTCAATCCATCTGTACGGATATTTGATCCCTCCTCACGACTATTCAATTGCTCTTCCTTATCCTTTTGCTGCTCACTGACCACCTCCGTCTCCTTATCATTCTCCAATCCAACTACTGATATATTGGTGGAAGTAGATGTTAATACAACAGTATCACCATTAAATTCTACCTTGTAATACCCACCATCGCGTTCATGTACAAATATACTCTTCCATTCATCAATTTTAGTATGCGTATTACTCTCTCTTCTTTTACTAATTGTATCAATTCTATCGTTATAAATTGATAATGTTGTTTTATCATCTTCACCAATAATTAACCGGCGGTCTGTATTCTTGCGCACATGATGTATATTATTCTTGGCGTCCTTACATTTCCAAAGTCCATTCGATGGAGTATGGCTAATTATTGTTGCTTTAATCCATCCTCCGTTGTTTTTTAGTTTGATTAGGCACGTATGCCCTACAAAGAGTTCAGCAATATCAGTTTTCATTGTTGTGTATTGGTATTAGATACGGTATATCAACAGTTGGTGTATGTTTTAATTGCCGTGCTTTGCTTTATCAACGATTTTGAGCTGAGAGTTTGAGGTTGTTTTTGTTCGTAGAGGTAGGTAGGGTAGCTAGCAAGAGAGCACTTACTTTCTCACTTCACTTCTCACAGTATCATCCAATATCGAGGGTGAGAGAACTACTATAAGAAAATGCCGACGGCAACAAGGTCCGCGGAAGACGAGGGCGGTAATAGCAGTAATAAAAAGAGGAAGGTCGAACTCAATAATAATAGCAACACCAGCAACAGCAACAGCAACAACGATTCAATTGATAATGTGAGAGTTAACAATAATAATGATGGTGGTACTGAACCATTATCCAATTCGGGCTTGGCATCAGCGGCAGAAAGTAATGATGATGGCAACAGCACCACCGACAATGATGATTCTAATTGTTTTGCATGGGATGGAGAGGTAAATATATTATTAATCATTCACATTCATTCATTCATTTCTTAATTTATTTGGTTTACACTCACACAATGTATGATTCAATATATCTCTCTATCCTATATCTATTAATATTATAGGACGCATCCGATGATGATGAATACTTTGATTTAGATGAGGATGAACAATTAGAAAATAACAAACAACTACTCAAACTAAATGAACAATCTAGTGCTACATCTATTATAAATCTGTTTGGATTGCCTACGCGTTTTGATAATAATAATAAATCAAATGGCTCCAGAAATGTACAATCTAATGCGGCCATATTATCAGTTGATAATGTATTGAATTCTATATCATCAATACCAGTAAATGGTTATTCAGCAGAAGCATTATCACCTGCTAGTGCATTTAATCCCTTTGATTGTGTATTTACCAATCGTGGACGGGATAATAATTATGAGGGATTAGAGGGATTGCTAGATGGATTGAGGTTGAATGCAAATGATAATGTAGAGGATGAGGATAATAGTGGTGGCGGTGCCGCGGAAGAGGATGGTATGGATATTGATACGCGTGGTGAGTCGGGAGTGGATGATGAGAAGTCTGCCATGGATGATTCTGTGCATTTTGATGCAGGAGGGAATGATATGGAGGAAGAGGAAGAAGAGAGAAATGATATGGAGGTGGAAGATGAGGCTGTTAGGAATGATGTGAGTTGTGTTGTGGTATGTTGTATTGTATGTTTCATTTGGTATTGTATATGCTATATCTTTTGCTTATATTCATCTCTTTCCCTCTCTGTCTCTTATATCTACAGGATGGTGCCGCTGCTGAGTTGAATGAGATTGGAGTACATGAATTTGTAAAAAGTTTGGCAGAGACTGAGAATGAAGAGGATGATGATTATTGTGATACTTTGAATTATGAATCAGACTTGGATAATACCAATCAGAATCTCCCTTCACAGATGGGTTTTAAAAGAGCTTTAGAAGCAGCTGCAGCTAAGCCTGAGCCTGATATTGATGAAGAAGAAGAAGAGGATGATGTAAGTGTATATATTGGTATGCACTTTGCATTTGCTATGGGAATTGTATCGTTTGCTTACCGTTTTATATCATTCATTTATCATTCTATACATACAGACTACGTTACAGAACGAAGAGGAGTCGAATGCTGCCGTAGAACAACGTGATGATACTGATACACAAGGTAGAGGAGATGGTGAGGCACCGTGTGTGTTGTGTATTGTGATATGCATACTCTTGTGCACTGTGCTAATACCTACTTATGTCTCTATTAAACTGCAGATGCCGGATCCGTGTCCCAATCACTTGATATGCCGTTTACACAGCATCAGTGTCGATCAGAAGGTTGTACTGAATGTCCTCAGGCGGCCACGGCGACGGAGACAACGGTGGTAACAAGTACAAGTGTATCAGCAGCAAATAATATACCAGTTACATATCAGGAGGCTGAAGCATTAGTTGCTCAGTGTCTATTATCAATGGCCAATGAACAGTTAACAAGAACAAGTGCGGTGGCAGGTAAGTACAGTATGCTAGATATACATAATCACCTATTGTCTATCCATAACCAAATCTAACTTTTGTGTCTTTGCATAATATCATATCACATCTAACAGGATCAAATGCAAGCGCAGCTGCGGCAAGTTCTGATGGAGAAGCTACACAAGCTTTGAATCAAGAAGACGGAGAAGAAGATGAGATGCCAAGTACATCTGGTAAGTGTTCATAGTCTATGTTGGGCATACATTGTGTCCTCTGTCCATCTCCTATCAAAACACTAACCATCCACTGCTAATTTCACTTACATATCTATCATATCATACAGACAATGGAATCTGTCAAGGATGTAGAAATTTGGTGTTTCTCTCAGCGTCACGTAACAAGTGTGACACTTGTGGAGAATATAAATGCGAAAGATGCTATGATCCAAGTGAAGGAGACACGTGTGTTGACTGTCTATTGAGTGCAGATGAACAAAATGAAGACACTACTTCATCCTCGGCTAAAGGTCAATCCTTCGAATCACAAATCAAGGCACTATCAGATAAATATATGTATGTTTCTACCGAGAAGCAGGAGAAGAAGATATCTGCTTTCTCCTCGTTTGCAAAGATCGGGAGTCAGATAAGTATTACATGTGTTGCCGGCACGGCCATTGAAGCTGCCATGTTAGTGTCATCGTATCTATTTGTACTGGGCATGCATACGGAGAACATGATCAATACCACACCAACCTTCATTACTATATTACAAGAAGAAGTGGCATTGGTTAGTCAGATTACCACCAAATATCAAAGACAGTGTCCAAAGTTGCACGATAGAGACAACAGTGTATCAGTTGTACTATCAAGGATGGAGAAATATTTTAATGACTGTTTTAAAAAGGACGTATTTAAGAAGGATCACAAGAAAAGTTCAAGTCTAAAACCACAACAGATAACCGCCAACATCAATAAGGTGAAGAAGTATTTTCATGATCTTGCCACTGTAATCAATAACGAAGGTGTGGAACTTGGCGAGTTGGATGTTGATAGTTTAACAGGCTTACCTGTCATTCCCTGGAGGAATCAAGACGCAGAGGGCGTCCTTGAGGTGGTTAATGATGGAGCTCGATATCACAGCAGAATCAAGAACACCCGTGGCAAGCATGATCGTGATGTGCGTCGTTTAATTCCTCTCTTTGGCATGTATTTCTGTGGAAAGACAAAAAATGGAGGATATCCTGCCAAGAACAACGACTTGCTTTGCGAGGGTAATGAATCCATTCAAGTTCGTGCTCGTAGAAAGGTAGATGAGTTGGCGTCTCAAGTTGTCTTCATCTACAAGTGGTTGGTAACAGATCATTTTGATCTAATCAAATCTCACATCCCTGCTGAGTATCTGAATTGTGTCGACTTACATCCTCCCTTGAATGTCAATAACATTCTTTCCGTTATTGAAGAAATGAAGGTAGTTTTACACGCCTGTCTAACCACAAACAACATCACAGAGTTATCAGATGAAGATGGTGATGCAGTTACACTCTACTGTCTAGAATCTCCAGACGCCATCCTAGCTAGCTTTGCCGAAGGAACTGGTACCAATACGTATGAGGAAGACAACATGGCAGCCGAGAAGAAAATCATGTCAATCTTGAATAATCCTGACAACATAGCTCGTTGTTTGAAGGAGTATCAAGCACAACTCGAAGATGTAAGTCGTCTTTCTTCTTTTCCATGCATATATGTGTGCATAATAATATGTCATGTGTTATATCATAATATACACTAACCATTTGCTCCCTTCAAAACATCAACTAAATCTCACAGAGTGATGAGAACTATACTGAGGAGACGTGGAAAGAGTATGAAGGTCGAGTTAAATCACCTGAGATGGAGAAACTCTGGATGTTGCTCGATGAATGCCGAAACCAGGTGCGAAATGCCAATCCTAAAGTCTCAATCAAGGGAAAGAAGAAGGCTGAACTCGACTTAGCCGCCTTCAAAACACAAATGGAGTCGTTCATGATGAAAGATAGAATGCTCAAGAAGGGTATAGAAGAGCTTGGTATCGATGCCATGTTGTTGAATATCAGTGAAAATGAGTGGAAGAATAACAAAGAGAAAAAACAGCGCAATAATGCTATTGCCAAGATCGGCACATATCTACTCAAGTTCATGTGGGATAGATGTCAAGGTGCTGGATGCAACTTCCATCTGATTAACCATCCGTTACTATCATCAAGTGCTGATTTGGATCATGAAACTTTGAAACTCAACAGTAAGCGTTCTCCATCTACCATTGCAAAAGACGAAGGTATCGTTGCTTTGGTAAAGGAGGTATTGAAGATGAAGTGCAAGAAGAAGTGCAAGCAATGTCATGATCGTGGAGATGGGACCAGAAAGTTTGATGTAGATGCTATCAAGAGCATCTGTATCACCTCACACGAACAAGTCGAACATCGATCACCTTACAAAGTACTACTCAATACTGATGGGAAAGATGCCATTACACAAATCAAGTTGGTACTAACTATTCTGGAGATCTCTGCAAGAGATACATCACATGCCGGCACTAGCTTCCAAACGTTAAGAACTATCACTTCAACCTTCTTCCCTCATATTGTACTCGACAATTTGGTCAATTACAGTGCATCATACTTTAACGAGCTAGTCGAGAGAAAAGACGAGAAAGTTAACTGCATCATCACCTCTCTCATTGCATTCTCGGTTGGTTTCTGTGCCGAGCCTGAGTGCAAGACAGGTGACCTCAGGAACATGCCGCCAACTACCAATCCTACTTGGGATCATGATGTGAAGAAGGGCGATGAAATCTCGACACTCAGGGGTAGAAATACAATTCTCATGTTGAATGAGTTGATCTCGTGGACAGAGCCATTGTGTTTTATTAGTGATGCAAAGCGGACTCATGCCCAGCAACGAGGATGTGGCGATGGGCGTTGCTATAATGTTAAGGGGAACTGCAATTGTAAACGAGTAAAAAACCCCAAAGATGCATTTCCAAAGAAAGTAAATCTGTAAATCTATGACTTCATCATTGTTGGGAGATGATATGATGTAAGTGGTGTTCTAGGGTGAAGATACTTACGATGTCTAGTGTCTAATTGAATAGAAAAGAGATGTTTATGTGCACAATATGCCTATCAATTAGTAATTAGTAGTCTTCTCTCTCTGCCTAAAGACTATAAACTACCACTTAACAGTCCACTCATTATGGATGTAATAGGATTGACTTAATGCCGAGTGTGGCAATAGGGTTCATCCGAACGAGTGCTTCTATTGCAACCTTAAATGCTTCTGTTGCTTGAGGAGTCCATCCTGTTGCTATACTCAAACCCTCTATCGATATACAACGCTTAATCATAGAAACAGCTCTCCCTTGATGTACCAAGTATTGGGATATTGTATCATTATTATTATCATCGTTATCATGAATGTTAGTTCTGGTATCCTTAGTTGTATCCTTCTTAGTCGGATTGGTATTATCATCTATTACACCTATTTTCTTTTTATCATCTTTAGTTGAATCATTAGTTCTGCCGGTATGTGTCAAGCTGTGTATTGGTGCATTTGATACATATCGTTGAGTTTGTCGACGATGACAAATATTCGATTTGGATCTTGAAGATATCCATGTTGCTGCCTTTACTTGAAAGATCGTAACAACCAGAGATATAAATGCAATATATATCATGGTACCTCTAGTTTGTATGCTTTAGTTCCAACGATAACAATGACATCCGCTGTCCGCTGTTCTCGTATTGAAAAAAGGATACCATATCTTTTTTGTGTAAAATTGCATTGAAAGAAGATGATGACGCATAGTAGTGAATGAGCCGTGCTATTGATAAACTAATTACATTGTATATTAAACGAAATAAGAAGAAAATGGTTGCTATCAGCGGTAATAATGTGGGTATTGCCTCGCCGTCATCCATAGGTACGTATGTTATGATATACATCTTATATTTTGTTTAATGTCATGTTCTTGCTCATCTTCTCCTCTCTTCTCCCCGTGGTGTATGTTAGGATTTTCTTTTAGTCCAGGCGGTCTATTGTTCCCATATCATTTGGGTGTTATAACATCTTTAGAATATCATGGGAGATTGGATGATACTGTGCATCTTGCGGGTGCATCAGCAGGTAAGTTTTAACGATTTTGCAATGATATATAAACCCAACACTATTTTAGCTCTAACATTCTTTGTTGTACATATTTAGGTGCAATTGCTATTGCGAGCCATGCTGCTAGAACATTGCCCGAAAGAGCATTAGAGGCTGCATTTCGTGTCTGTGATGCATGTGAAGTTCAGCATGCTGGTAAAGCGGTAGGTAATCTCCTCCCATTGCTTGAGATTGAGATGGAGAGAGTCTTATCACCAGAGGCACATACAATAATCAATGAAAGGGAGGGAGTTGTAGCTTTGGCACATAGAGAGTTATTTCCCAGAAATAGACCTGTACTGACAACAAACTTTGACACAAGAAAGAGTTTAATTGATGCGGTATGCGACAGTAGCATGTTCCCCTTCTTTTCTACACAGTGGCCGGCTAGATTGAGATATGATAGAGGAAAATTACCAAGAGTAGTAGTAGACGGGTTCTTTTCAGTACCAAGAGAACGATATGGTTGTCCAGATTTTAGACATCTCAATTTTGATAAAGAACTTGATAAGAAACTTCGTGATATGGGAGGTGTACTTGTTGATGAAAGTGGTGATGAACAACAACAAAATGATGATGAAGAATCTCCTGTCATTGATCGTACCATAACGGTTGCATGCTTCCCTCATGAAACAGTTGGTCTTGTAGCTTCAATAGAGCAAGATCAGATATCTCCAGCACCAGACTATGATGACCCAGTTGGACAAATGAAAGATCTCTTTAGATATGCAACACAACCCTCATCACGAAAAGAACTAGAGAAGTTGTATGAGAAAGGTTGGGAAGATGCAGAGAGGTGGTCACATGAAGAAGAATTGAGAGAAAAGAAACTAGCTGATGAATGGATTAAACAAAGAAGACATGATGCAGAAGTGGAAGACGCTATTAGACGGGGAGACTTATTTTGAGAGTTATTAGTTGATTAGAGGATAGAAGAAGCTTTACTTTGTCGATTCATTTCGCAATAGATGATAATATAGACTTGATATTCTTGACGATATATCCAATATAACTAGCATCTTGCATTGTTCTGATGCAGCTACCACCACATACTACCATAGACTGTAAACCTAATTTGGATGCCAAATTAATGTGTCCCGTATGTATTGCAATTATAATATGTCCATAATGTGTGTAGCACTACAGTTTTGATGATGGTAGCTTCTTTCTAGTGGCCGCTAATACAGCAGTTAATTTCATTGCTAAGTTCATCTTCCCCTTTATCTTTAACATACCCTTCATAAATGCTGAGGTGTATAACATTATATATGAATAATTTGTGCACAAAAGTTGAATATCAAGAAGTAAAGAAATAATACACCTATCACATACCTTGCTGTGGTTGTACCTCTTTCCGTATCATCTTACCCATTACTTCCTCACTGCAGTTAACCGTTAAATCTGCTTTGCCATCAAATACATCTCCTTTAGTTACTTTGCAATCATTGGGGGATGAAAGGTTGAGTGAATAACTTTCACCTCCGACGGTGAATAAAACGTTGCCCTTAAACTTTCTATGTAATGCTTTACCTCCGTCCCCCTTAACGGCCTCGTTCATAGCAGCGAATACCTCTGCCGTCGTTGTCATTGTCTATTGTAGATAAGTTAGAGCTCCCCCTCATGTCCCCACTCGTCTAAATTTCAGATAAGAATAAACTTGACAACCGTTTTTCAGACGGTGAAAGTGTGGTAAGTAATGCCTGCATAATTACTGGTTTGACAGCTGGGCGTGGGTATCATTCAGCATACTTACTTATTATTACATCAGGAGTTTACACCACTCGTAACCTTCATCTCAGTCATTTAGAGTTACTGGTTAGATACTACTACACTGGTATGAAGTTCAAAAGAAGATCAACTAAGTTATAATGTGTTGTTGTCGGTGGCAGCAACATCGACATGCAATCTATATGGCTTTGATAATAATAATGGTAGTACGAACTCGAATACATACTGAACTTGGGATATTATATGCATCAGCTGAACAACAACCAACTGATACTGATAATACATCACTCAATGATCTAAATTATTATGAATTACTAAATCTAGAACAACCAGATACACATAGAAGAAAGTCAACACTTGTCAATCGAAGGAAACGCACAGCATACAGATCAAAGATCACCACATCTGACATCAAAAAGGCATATAGGAAACAAGCACAGCTCTATCATCCTGACAAAGCCAATAGACATAACATGACGAAAGAAGATGCAACTTCTCGATTTGCAATGATTGCTGAAGCATATGAAGTATTAAGTAATCAAAACACTAGGAATGAATATGATTGGGACTTGTTAGATACGGAAGATGAAGCTGAATTCTTAAGACAGCAGCAACAGGGTGTGAATAGAAATCAACAACATGGACAGTATACTTCAGAAGATTCTACTCTATATGATAAGATGCGTACTACAGCATCTACTTTTAATACTTGGAAAGAAAGTATAGATCCTTGGACAGTATTCGAGGATTTTTTCTTTCAAGATTCTAGATCTAACAGCGAAGATTATTATCAATCACAATATGCATATTCAAACAATTATCAATCATATGATCAGCAGAGCAGACAGCATCAACAACAACATACACATTCAGAAAGGTATGATGATAATATACCGAGTGTATCAGAACAAACTATATATCAAGGGTTCGACCCAAGCTATCAGGCAGATGTATACACAGTTTTAAGAAGAGAAGATTATATCAATAATAATGATATGAACACGAACGGGAAGTACTTCTATCGAATATTTGCACAAGACTTTATATCTGGCACACAAATAGATCCCTATACAGGATTTGTGATAAACGAGTACTACACTGCAATATCAGAGCCATATATAGTGGAAGAAGGGTACGAAAACTATCAAACAAGTGATGATAGATATAATAATCCTAAGCAACCATCTCATTATGAATACAAAAGAAAACAACAACAAGAAGATCAAGAGAAGTCACACCAACGAGAGAACCCACAAAGAGTAAACCCAACAAAATTAGAAGTAGGAGAATCAATCACCCTACTTAGTAGCTCATCAGATCCTTGGATATCATCTAATGGGAAATACAAAGCAATACTGACTTCCACCTGCGAGCTACAAATCATTAGTCAATCTTCATTAGACCAAGATGATGATGATGATAATGATGATTCCAAGTCAATAATATGGTCTAGTGAAACTTATATACCAACTATCAGAGCAGATGGCTGTTACCTAGCATTAAGCTCATCAGGAAGGTTAGTGCTGTCGGTTGATTATGGTAGCCACTTGAATTCGAATACTATTCTTTGGACTACGCCTGAACCTCATATCGTTCCACACTGGGATAGTAGTCAAACAGCAAAGCAACAACCTATCACATTTCAATATTATGCAAGTTTAGATGATGATGGTGTTATAGCCGTTTACAGAGTAGGAGAAGAAAGACGAACAAAGAATACTTCAAAACATACCCCTTCACCAACTCGAAACAAGCTGCATGTGCGTCCTATTATAGATAAGCTCGGTCGAGTATACCAAGACATAACAAAGGCGTCTGAACAACAAGGTAAAACGAGAGCTTCAGTAGCATGGGATCATGTACGATACAATGCCATGCGCAGAATAGCTGGAAAATCAATTATGTCAGATAACGACCATCATCACTATCATGAATGTATATTTTCAACGAGTCCTGTAGGCTGTCTTACTCCAGGCCGTAGTGTTATTCAAATGTCAAAGAAGATAGCAACATCAGTCAAATCATCAGTCCAGTCGATAGACAAAACATTAGATTCGTTTATATCAGTTCTCACTGATCAAGTGGATTATGATGACGATGAGGATGAATTTCAAAACTATTTTAGTGGATCCAGCTATTCCTCGCCTGATGATGAAGATGAAGACATACTCGATACGTTGATACGTATCACTGAATCTGCTGGTGTAAAGCTTGGCAAGGTAGGTATGCAAGGTATGCAAAAAGCGCAAGTACATGGCAAGAAGGTTGTTGGAAAGGTCATGGGCAAAATGAAAGATCGTATGAGATCAAAGGAAGAGTTTGATAAGTTTTTCTAGATAGGTATATACTTTCATGAGTCATTAGTGCTTACTTTAATCATTGTCAAATGAATAAAATCGATGCTTGTACATAAATATGAACTACACAGGAGACTGATGCCACCAACCTCCGATTCAATCGAGAGGTATTCAGTGCATGGTAACTTTATTTCCCTCCAAGCTCTTTGAGGATAGTAGCTTGGATATACTCTTTCACTTTTTGGCTCTCCTCCTCTTCCGCGTTCATGAGAGATTCAACCTTCAAGAGCTCTGTTTGATTTTCTAGCAGATTACTTTTGATGACCTCCTTGATACTATCAGTTTTTATCGCCGATAAATCAAGTTTGAGTGATGAACACTCCTCCTCCAAACTACTCTTCTTATCGTGGAGACTGTCATCCTTCATATTTGCTGTGGCCTTGGCAATTAGTTCCAATCGACCTTGCTTGGTTGTTTCAATATAGGCTTTGACATCCTGCAAAGTGCTTTCGTCGAGAGAAAACTCTTTCCCTCCCTCAACTCTACGTTTCTTCAATGGCCTAGATGCCACTCCCTCTGCCTCCTTCCCTCCAAGCTCTTTGAGGATAGTAGCTTGGATATACTCTTTCATCTTTTGGCTTTCCTCCTCTTCCGCGTCCATGAGAGATTCAACCTTCAAGAGCTCCGTCTGATTTTCTAGCAGATTACTTTTGATGACCTCCTTGATACTATCAGTTTTTACCACCGATAAATCAACTTTGAGTGATGAACGTTCTTCCTCCAAACTACACTTCTTATCTTGGAGTTGATCGTCCTTACGAAGAGAAGTCATGGCCTTTTCGAATAATTCAGATCGTCCCTGCTTGATAGTTTCAATGTAAGCGTTGACATCCTGTTTTGTGCTCTCACTTAGAATGCTTTCAGCTTTATCATCCTTGGCCTTTGCAGTAGTGATTACCGATTCATCTTCTTCACGCTTGCGGCAATTGTTCCCATTCTTCTTACCCGACAATAAAGCATCAAGACCAGCTGCTGCCTGCTTCTCTTCCTCTGTCTCGGATGTTGAAGAAACTAAGGCAATAGTGGTATCACTATCACCTTCATAGCCATCTTTCATATCCCCACTCTTTTCTTTACTCTCAACGGCCTCAGCTAACAAATCCAAGCCAGCTGGTGGTTCTCGTTCTGCAGATGAAACTGCTGCTGCCATCTTCTTGGTGGAATCAGCATCTCCAGCATCATTCCCTAGAACCAATTCTTTGGTAAACTTTGCCAAATAAAGCACTCCTGAACCATCAGATGCAGCTACCTCAGTAAAGGTCACTTTATAATAATTACCATTCTTTTCCTCAACAAACGAGTTCAAGAAACCATCCCAAAGTATCTTTTTCTTATCAGCTCCCTCACGTTTGCTATAAATCTTATCCTTTTGATACGTGAGAATACTTTTATTCTTTTCAACGTCGTCGCTAATAATAATCTTGGTTGTACAGTTGAGACGTGTTTTAACTGTATCACCATTCTTATTTACACATTTGCATGTCCATCCATCCCTTGTCACTGATACTCCAAGAATGTTGCTATTTATCACTTATTTTCGTTTTTGCTTTTTACTAAGTGATTGCATACATCGAATTTAGTGATATCCAAGAATGTGAAAAGAGTATCGGGTAAGGAGTAAACAGTGGAAGCTTGTAGTTATCGAAGCAATGTTGAAAATGAAACAAAGGAGAAACGGTGGAAACAGCTAGTATGGTAGTAGATGATGTTTGGGAGATGTTTGTTGAGTGATTCATTGAGTTGCTTAACTTATTATTCTTGTCTTGTTCGTAGCATAATCTAATCGTCCTTCTTCTTCTTGTCTGTGGTCTTCTTCTTCTTCTTTCCTGTGCTCTTCTTGATATTTGTCTTGTCTTCCAAAGCCTTCCTCTTACTTGCTTTGGTGGATTTCTTGGGAGCCTTTTAATTGTTCAGACAAAGAAGGTTGTAACAAGTTATGAGATGATTGTAATGACAAGAGAGAAAAGCAAGTTAACATACACTTACATCGTTCTTTGGAGCAGATGATATCTTGGCCTTCTTCTCTCTCTTTCTATATTCGGCACTACCTTGTCTATTCCTGTCACGCAATACGTCTTCATGGTTATTTGCCTTCTCAATTTCCTTGTTCTTTTCATCATTGCTCAAAGTATACACATGCTCCCAGCGGGGTTCTCCTCCAGAATTGGAGATCTTGCCCGGCTTTGGAATCTTAACCCCATGATAGCCTTTTGAAAGGTCGTTTTTGTTCTTTGGTATGGTACAATGTTCGCAGTCTTCTGTAACACAATGTGATTTCAAACCCACAATGGCAGGTGGGTTAGTCTGGTCACAACCAAGGCACCTGTTTCTTGTCATGATAAAATTCGCCTTCTTTGGATCATCAGCATACTCCTTTATTATATTCATCCTTTTTGTTTCAGATCTTCTTGCTAATGAGTCAGGATCGTTTACTGGATTATCATCCGAATTCATCCGAGCAGTGGTCGCAGTGCGATCTATCTCGGATCCATCCCTCTTCTTACCTCCATAGCGCGCGGCGCGTTTCTTAGCTGTACAATGTCCGAAGTAGGTCTTCTTTTGCTTGTCAGTAATCTCCTCTTCTGTAGTGTTTAAGTGCTTGAGACAAGCATCCTTGTTCTTCTGATAGGTTGACTCGACAGATGCCTTGAATCCTTCAGTGCCTCCACAATGTCCCATGTAGGACTCCTTCTGCTCGTCTGTAATCTTGTCCTCTGTGGTCTTACACCACTTGAGACAGGCAGTCTTGTTCTTCTTGTAATGTGATTCGGCGCCTGCGACTTTCCCACAATGTCCCATGTAGGACTCCTTCTGCTCGTCTGTAATCTTGTCCTCTGTTGTCTTACACCACTTGAGACAGGCAGTCTTATGTTTCTGATAGTTTGACTCGACAGCGGCCTCGTGTCCCTCATGACCAAAGAATGACTTCTGACATTCATATAAGACCTTAGGATCTACATTCTCAGCAGTGATGTTAACATCGGGGAATGTTTCCGTGCAGTATCTACTAAATTCCTCCTCCCGCTCAGCGCATACTGACTCAACAGCGGCATCGTAACCATCAAAGCATCCTTGATATACGTTGTAATGCTTCTTGGATTCTTGCTTGAGCATTTCCATTGCTTGCTCTTTATTCTCACACAAGTCAGATTCCAACAGCCAGTTGACAAATCTCATGGCGTCAGACCTAATTCTACCAGTAGTAATTCCACCCAATCTACAACCAGCACGATATCTTTCCTCAAATGCCTTGTATGCATCAGAGTTGACATCAACGATGCTAGAGCAGTAATTGCTTTCAGCCTTAGCATCTCCTGAGACATATCGTTTCTGTGCAGTTCCAAGAGCGTTGTTTGCATCAATTTTCTGTCTCATATTACTCCTGAACTTCTTCTTGTATAGCGAACATGGGTGGTATCCAGCGACAAGCTTGGTATTATCAACATCTGCCGTAATGAATTTATCACGATTGTCGTTGTATACCTTTTGTAACTTCTTCTCACTGCCATGAACCCAGTCGGCATACATTTTCATTGCCGCCTTCGATGAAAAGCAAACAACACACTCTTCTTCAATAACCTCAAGTACATTCTTGTAGCTATTCCTAATTAGTTCAATATACTCATCTGAAAGGACATCAGATAACTCCTTGTACGCAAAGTAGCTCACACACTCGGTATCAACATGTATACACTTCATGTAATTTTCAAGATCAATCATTTCTATATCCAAAGATAAAAGAACGAGTTAGTATGTTGATAAGCTAAGTGTAGACTTGTGCACATCATACAATACTCACCCTTCTTCAAATCCCAAGTATCAGAGCAAAGCGTGGTCTTATCTGAACGCATTTGCTTTGCACAATGATCTTGACCTTTTAAAGAACGAGCAGCTTCGATTGTGTTGTAGTGCAAGACATCGGCACACAAAGGATCATTGGTTGTGGCTAGAGATCGCTTATCCCAAGGTAAATCTGGGTATGTCCAGTAGATTAGACTGCCGTCTTTGTATCTACAATGCTTCACTCTTTCATGATGAGCCTTAACCGCCTCATAGATACGACGCAGTCTTGGACATTGCTTATCCATTTGATCCGGAGATGGAGCATTCATGAGTGTTTCCACATCTAGAAGAGAGTATACTTCGTGAGATATGTGCAAAAGATCGACAAATAATCACATATACTTGCTTACCTTGACGACTACTGGCATTGACTTGCCCTTTTGAACTATTAACTAATTCATCAAGTCTATTGTCTAGTTCTTGTTTGGCATTCTTACTCGGTGGTGATTCCTCAGCCATGGGTTGGTGACTATCCTCTGTGCTACCTACACCTTTCACAGGAGAAAGGGAGACCTTAGGGATAGACTCTCTCTCAGTGTCATGAGATGATAGAGCAATGAGTGTATTCACACAAGAATCAAGTGTCACAATGTCGGCGGCTGGTTGTCCGAAGAAGACTTTGGCATCAAAACTTTTGCTCTGATTAGTGCCATCGGAACGACTAGATAACACACAGTGCGATGCTTTGATCAAATCATCGTGGCTGTCGCATGTAAGCCTGAATGCCGTCGACGACTCAAACGGAAGAGAGTCGATCAGGTCATATTTACCATCGGATCTGTTGGCAAGAGTAAACACATGTCCATTACAATTCAAAGCTATACAGAGAAAGAAAGTTAATGTTAGTTGTGTTGATTGTGTACTTAGGTGAATGAAGCAAACAACAAAAGATAGAACGTACCAATTGCCACACGTGTCCCACTTCCACCATCAGGTAGATGACCTTGTATAAGTTCTCGAAAGGCTTGTGAGTAAATGTTGTCTCCGTCTTGCAAATATTGATTACTGTCGTCAAGAAAGTCCCCAAAGAAAGGCTCACACTGATCAAGATATAAGTAAGATCCCGGCCTCTGTCCCTTTGTAAGTCGAGCCGCTATTGCAATATCTAGACCAATAGATGTGGTTGATCGATGAAAGTCTTCGTCTTGGACAGAAGAATGATTAGAAAATGCATATGTGATTGCATTATACAATGATATAGCAGCACATGCATTACTATCTCCTTGGGAGAAATCAAAATCAACTCGTTGAATTGATCCTGCAGCAAGGCATAGTTTAAACTGCTTGTTGTAGGCTTGGCGTCTCTTCTTCCATTTTGAAGCGAGTGACTCTGGCCTGGGATTATTGCACATTGGACACCTGGTACCACCATCATTTTCATGAGTGCACTTAGTACATGTCCATTTGTCACCACCTGCTCGACGATCTGTATAGAATGTAGACAGAAGAGAGTATGTGGTGAGTGATGTGAATCAAAGTCAAGGTGCAAGTGAGGTGTAAGTGATGACTACAAATGAGACATACCATGAGACGGACAAGCCTCGTTACAAGACTCTTCGCTAGTTGTTTCGTGACTCCTTAACCCAAACAAGCCAGTTAGTAACACTACTGCTGATGCAGATAGGTACACTTGTTGTTTTGATGCAACAATATTTGACACTCCAGACAGGAACACCTTCTGACTGTTGAGATAGTTGAAGTAGAGGACGTTCCTACTAAAGAACTCACAGACGGACGAGTATGTTGGGATCGCATAGTCCTTCTCTACGACCTCTGACTTGGAGAAGAAGGCAATGAACAATCCAATACCAACACAGAACGCGATTTTCAATAGAGTGAGTAATGATTGCGAAGAAGAACGATAGTCTTGGTCGCCACGGACACCACAGACATGAGTATTGACATTCTCTTTCGACTTGACCTCGTCACGAGCCACTTTCGCTCTAGCTTTGCGTCGTTTCCTGACTGCCCTGCGTAGAGATGAACTAGCCTTGTATTGTGTGGTAGTAATACGTCCGTCAGAACGCCTTCGTCTCTGTCGGCGGCGGAGGGGACGAGGACGTTGTTCATTGACATCCCCAGTAGACGAAGGAGGAGCAGTCGACTTGATACCAAACATTCTCTCCAATCTATCTAACGACTTTTGATATCTATGAGCTTGGCGTTGGCGCTGTCGCCTCCGTTGCTGAGATGTGGTCCGTCGTGCCCGTCTCTTCTTGTAATCAACATCTGTCCTCAAAGAAAGACAACGCTCGTTAGTCCATACCATACCACCTTTGTCGAGTTGGATGAGGTATTGGTAACCATTGACAGGATCATACTTGAACTTGTTAATACGAGCCGTAAAACAATCTCCGTTTGGTGTTTGGTACCAAACATATGCACCAAGACCATAATGCTCATCTTCATCTATGTGATCTGAAGTTAGACGAGATACCAAGCCGAAGAATTGCAAGATCCTTCCAAAGAACTGCACGATCCTTCCAAAGAACTGTAAGATCTTTCTCCGCTTCGTAACCCACCATTCGACCCCCCACCACTCTAGCAATTCTGATACAAACATCAACGACAATACCTCGGTTGGCGTTGACGATAAACACACAAACCAGATGTAGTCAATGGAAGTTACAGACAGCAACCACAAGATGGTTACAATCCCTACAGAGACAAGCAGTTCATATCTTGCATCAACCATAACGAAGCAACCAACAACCCATTGAATGAAGAGGATGACGTGTATCCAAAATATGCCAATATTGTTAAGAGAAACGCTAATTCCAAATTTCAATTGATAATATAACCAGCATAATACCCAGCCAATGATGATTGGAAATATGAACCATTGTATAAGTAGGAAACCCTGTTCATCGTCAATAGCCATTGGAGAGAATCCAATGGAAAAGTAACTCTCAATGAAACTTAGGACGTAGATAATCGACATGAAGATAGCAAACACGGAATGGTAATAGACTAATGCGTCAATCGGCCACACCAATGAATTCCATCTGTTCCAACCACGACGTCTCAACTGGCTATTAACTTTATCATCCTCTGAAAATATACCCCTCCTTATATCATATTCAATGCAACAATACTCCAACGTGCTTGTGATAAGTTTAGTCCACCATAATGAACCATTTTCAGTGTAAGGGCGTACGTAAGATGATGACGCAATGTTGTCGGAAACATAATAAACGAGCCAAAGAAACCATATTCCAAACACCAACGAAAGGATCCACGATGGATCATCCATAGTTGTTTTGTTGTCTTCTTACAAAGCCAAATAGTATCACTAAGCAAGCTTGCCAAGAAAATGAAAAATGAAAAAATGATATTTTCATTTTTTAGCGGGCTATATCTCATACTTTCATACCACACTACCATTCATTCTGTAATGTACAATGCACGTAAGGATGTCTCATCTGTTGCTAAACATGATTGGGAACAATCATTTCAGCTCATGTCTCGTAAGGAGACAAATTATATCGTACGTGGCAAGTTTGTTCTAGATCTAACCAAGGACAATGGAACGTTGACGTTGTACCATAAGAAGAAAGAGGTGGCTAAGATTGAAGGGCTTTGTGGGCCATTTGTTTGGAGTGTACGTGCACCCAAGAATGTAATTGTTGATATTAAGAGAGCTCCAATCGCTCCACGACGTTGATTTTTATTACATAACAGACTACTAAACCAATACATACACGATATTGATTTGTAATTGATGCTTGGCATAGTTTGTACGGTTGGTGGTTCAACTCACTTTCACACTATCTGTTGACATGGTTTTTCAATTGTTTTGTATAATTACCAAATAATTACCACATAATTGCCAAATAATACCAATCGCTACTATCAACAGAAGTTTAAACTTTTACCTAGATTCAATCGTAGTTGTTTTGTAATTGATTATATCTACCATCATACTCATTATCACTTAATTCAACCATTACTATATCAACAAGCAAATATCACTTTTTCTTTTCTAATCCCATCATTAGTGAATATCACTTTATTAAATACCCGTTTGCTTTGCCTTCGTCTGTGATGGTTAGGAGTTGATAATTATCTCCATCTACATTTTCTCCTTTATGTAGTATTTTCATATTAATGAATGGAAACTCTGATTTTGTTGTCGTTGCCATACTTTCTTGTGGTGTGTAATTGAATATAGTTGTTGTAGACTGTAGGTTTATAGATGATGCTTGATTGGTATCAATACTTTGATGATTCTTTTTGTTGGCATTGAACTGTTATTTTATACTGCGGTGGGAAATAGTATGAGGGAAAGATTCAAATATTAAAGTTAGATATATATATTCAGGCAAAAGATGTTAAATATTACAACCTTGGTGGGCGTTTTGCTTTGTATATCGATACGAATAAGAGTACCTAATAATCGAATTAATAACAAAGCAAAAATAAAATGACAATAATACGTAAAGATATAAAAAGATATAAAGAGCGTGGGAAAGAGTCAACCAGTCGGCAGCCAAATAACAAACAAATACACACCCCAACTAATATGGTGGATATACATAAAAGACTTACTGTCTTGGACGATATAGAGGGCAACTAACATACCTACAATAAAGGCATTCTAACAAATATACGGAGTTCTATACGTTAGTATAGGCGTAGAGCTGTGATGATTCATTGGAAAAAAAGAAAGGGGGTGTTAAGAAGGATACCAGAGGATACCAGAGGATACTGACTTATTTGTACTAGTTCCTCCCTACAAAAGCACCGTGGAGAAATAATAGGTTATGAGCACAAAAACCATTTCTTGCACGGTATCTTTTCAAAAATTGACTCAGAAAGGTATCTGTGAGATAAAATATTCTGTGTTACCTTTAAAATCACAAAGTTACCCACCTCATATGAATACTATCACTATTATTGATATAATCAATGATTTCTACATTGTTTCTAGTCCATTTTTACATGTAGATTTCATTTATAAAACCTATTTTTGTCTGGTCACAGGTCTACTAGGTGGTATGAGGGCTCAAAGTGAAGTGCATAACATACATTGTTACCAATGGATTCTATTCTCGCAATGAAGTTTTGGCGATACAACATGTTCGCAGTGAGAATGGGGAGATAACACCATTGGGTGCTTTCATCCCAAGCGTCGGCTCGTAGCCGACGCCACTCTTCATCTCATAAAACAAAGTTTGCTGTCATCACATGTTAGTCTTCTTCTTTATACACTTGAGATTATGTTTTTAAATGATGAGTATCAGATCTGGTCAGAAGAGGATGATCAACTACTTTGGTCACTCCAATCTAAAAAAACAACATCTCAACTAGCAGTAACGTTCAATAAGACAACTGGTGCTATTCGGTCACGTCTAAGACACTTAAACGATCCTAACCATAGAGCATATCAACGCCGTATCCAGAATTGCAATGATTTTACAGAGAATTATTAGCAACAACGTATTTATAGATACGACATTTCAATACAAACAAATAATATATTATAATCAACATCATGGCTGCAGATATTACTCTCGTACAACAAGAGGCAACCGATAAAATATGCCATCAAGAAATATGTATGATAGAAGCTAGGGCAAGAGAGTACGCACGTGGTGTAGGGAAAGCAGGTGTATGCTCAAAACACGGAGCAAAGGTGGATATAGAAATAATGACATGTAGTTATGAGTGGATGCAAAGAAATTGCATTTATGAATAATATTTGCAAATTACACAACAATGAACGGATTAAGAAAAGAAGAAAATGCAGTATTCTAGGTGGTAGTACCCCTCCCGGAGGGGTCATGGTTGAGGGATGTGGAATGCCTGATGTAAATGGGATCTATCAAAGATGGTAAACTTGCCATCCCATATAAAAACAATTGCACAATTAGGAACAAGTGTCAGTACACTGGCGGTGACGAACAGTATGATAGTGTTTATAAGTATACCAAGAAAGCTGTATACAGTGGAGAATCTACTACTGCTATTCACAATGGAGAAGAAGTAGTGTTTACACTTTATCGTCGGGAATTGTGAGTATGTTTAAATTATTATTGATCTATCTGCTTACTAACATTCACTTTTTCTATTTCGTGTTAGTGGATGGCAGATATCCATTTTGGAAAAGTTGGGTAGATATACTAGAGTAACTAATAATTAGATGTGTAATAAGTGCTTTACTTACCTTAAGTCTTAAGTTTAAGAGATTCAAGCCGACCGATCAGCTCTGTCCCTGCGCTTCAAGATATTCAAACGACCGATCAGCTCTGTCCCTGCGCGAAGCGCAGGGACAGCTGATCGGGGGAGGAGACGCTGAGTATCATCTCTTCTCGTTTCATGTCTAATACGTAATTGAAATTGCGTGCATTATTGTTCTATTTTTACTATTTTGGGCTACACGTAGGGTCAGGGTCCGGTATCCTACCCCCTATGTCAAATCTAAGCCCCCAGGGGACTTATGGTAGGCTTAAATAGGCTTAATCGAATGCTCTCAGTGAGTTAGGAATGAATCTACAATG
>Ga0214477_100068_pt1 | contig 62976 bp, 52 predicted proteins | sample M1_20Mar14CPVII9_FD_165058 | JGI IMG/M metagenome (GOLD analysis project Ga0214477, IMG submission 165058) | Marine eukaryotic communities from Monterey Bay, California, United States - M1_20Mar14CPVII9sort6BwellC16 | ecosystem: Environmental > Aquatic > Marine > Unclassified | place: USA...
TCACCAACACAATCATCAAGTGCTAACATTCTAACTGATGAGTGTAAGGATATAATACCACAAAGATGTTGGATATCCTTCATATCCATGGCATTCCCACGTAATAGGAATTCAATACATTTGTCATTACCCTTCAAATGATTCAAAGCAAAGGCAACGCCCTTTTCCCCAAAGTTATTCCTCTGAAAAATGATACGTTTGAAACGAGTTGACGTTAGAGCCTTGGATAGAAGATCAACCACTTCATCCGATAGTTCCATATCACTAAAACTAAGAATTGTGTCCTTGTCTTCTGGTAAGAACTTAATACCACACCGAAACTGCTCAAGTGCACCAGCAAACTCCTTCCAGTGAGGCAAAAGCTCTTCATCAAATTGAATTCTAGCTTGCAGATTAATATCACAGCTAACAGGGAACGGAAGACGTCGGTTTCCACCAATTACTTCAGTACCGTGCCTCATATCTTTGGTATATTTCTTTATACTTTCAAGAAATTTCTCTGCTTCACCATCTTCTACGGGGTCCAAACCATTCCAATATTCTTGAGACGGACGAGGCGCTGAATACTCCCACTTCTGATTCTTTAACAATACCTCATGATATTTCTGTCTCTTATCCATATCTAGAAGCATCATGTGATTTGCATTTTGTTTTTTCTTTACATCTCGCATACTTAACCCTAACGAACTTTCCACCCTAACTTGTTTTGACTGGATACTTTTAATATCATGTTTCATACTCATCATTTCACCTTGCATACTCTTCATCATCTCCAACATATCACGATTTTGGTTCATAATCTCACTCATTGTTTTGTTCAAGGTTGCCTCTTCATTTACCGCCGTCGCCGATTCTCCGCCGCCGCCGCCGCCGACCGTACCTCCTTGATCATCAATTTTACGCTTCTTCCTACCAAACCAGCCACTCATATTTACTTACTGTTTAATATACGGCTACTAATCTACCTACCATCAACGGCAACATCAACCACCACTGCTCTCTAGAGAGCGAGGCAGCATGGTATCCTTACTCATGGGAATAAAAGTCATGTCAACCTCCTTATGAGAGTTTGGTAGTAGTCAAATTATTCCTCTTTACAGGTTGGTCTCTATCCTCTTTGCCATGGCGTGCCATTGCAATCAATAACTGCCATAATACGTCTGTTGTTTCGGTCATTTTCGTTATTTATAGGGTTTAGGAGCTGATATAATATATTGGCATAATTTACATACACATCTTGTGCACTTTTTTTTAACAAGGTGCACCTAAACTAAACACCACACATAAAGGCTAATAGAAGTTATCGAGATGAGTAGTAACCCAAGATATAGCCTTCTCGGCATTTTTGTGCTTTGCTTTCTTGATAAAGCCATATCGTGCTCCGAGTTCTTCGGCTTAGTTGAACTTGTAATATGTAACTTATGATTCATAACTGCAATGGTTTGACTTAATGTGCAATTCCTTTCCTACTAACCTTTTTATTATGGGCCTAATGATTCAAAAACAGCTAGTGATTTGTCCCATCTTTGTAGTATCTCGAACATAATCGACAGAGGCTTGACATCCAGAGTATCTTGATGTGGTGTATAAATCTTAATATGGTAGTCGGAATACACCTGAATTGTACTCAGCATATCTGGCAGTAACTCAACAGGCATATCATCGCTGAAGTGATCAACATTTGATAAGCTTCTATTCCTTGACGATAGTACGGTATATATCTTCTTTTGCCTGACATACCTAGGTATTAAAAAACGAGGACAGTTGGTTCTACCATTCATTTCTCTCACAATTTCAAGCCCATTTGAAGGGAAATCAATGAGGCAAGTGTGATTTGAGCCGGCAGCAGAATTCAAGCTTACATTGTTAAATACGGCCTTGCCTAATGCCACCCACCCTACATCCGTGATTCTATTGTCTCCAATTTCCAAGAGTCGTAATGTCGTGTTATGCTTCAGTACATTTGCAATCATCATTGCATTATTATCATCAAGTTCATTGTGGGTGAGAGAAAGATACTCCAACACATCATTATTTTCCAAGAAGCCCGAGACGACGTCTCCCCCAGTGATGCTATTTCTGTCAAGGAGAACATTCTTCAGTCTTTTACTGCCAGAAGTTTTGATCATTTGAAGCATTTCATGCCCATCAATATCTCCACCTTTACATTCAATAAGTGATAAATAATTAAGAGAAGGATGGTCGTTCAATATTTCACATAGACGTTGAATATCCTTCTTGCCCATGACATTGTCATCCAATGCAAATTGCTCACATTTGTCGTTGCCCCTCAAATAGTCCAAGGCAAAGTCTATACCTTTTTGTCCCATGTTGTTTGATCCTAATTCGAATTTATGAAAATGAGTGGACTTTAGTGCCTTTGATAGGAGCTCGACCACTTCGTCTGCTAATTCCATACCATTCAATTGAAGCTTTGATTTGTTATCTTTTGGTGAGAACTTTAGATCGTATTTATATTGCTTTAGAGCAGCTGCAAACTCCTTCCAATGTGGTAAAAGCTCTTCATTATATTGGACGCCGTCAAAGTCCAAATCTATGTTACCATTACTTGTACCATATCTCATTTCCTCAGTATACTTTTGTATCTTTTTGAGGAATTTCTCAACTTCACCTCTCTGATCTGCACCAATACTATCAAAATAGCTTACGGTTAGACTAGATGCTGAATATTCCCACTTTTGATTCTTTAATATCATCTCATGATACTTTTGTTTTTCATCCACAATATCGAATCTACCACTCATATCATTATCAATCGACGATTTTATATCTTTCTGTACTTTCTCCATACCATTGCATTTCTTTGTTAGTTTTGTTACTTCTTTTTTCATACCATTCATATCCTTCCGCATATCTTTCATCTCGTTCTTCTGTCGTAGCTGTGTAATTTCCCCTCGCATATCCTTTATCTCTCCCCGTATATCCTTCATCTCATCTTGCATACCTTTCATCAACTGGAGAATGTTGGCTATATTCTCATTCTGTGTACGATTTTGATGCACTAACTCATCAATACTTGACTTCATTGCAATTAGCTCATTATTATCGCTGTCCGCTGGCTTATCACCAACTCTACGCTTCTTAGTATTACTACTGCTCATTGTGATTGGATTATCAAATAATAACTTGTATTCACGGTAATATACATATACTTTGAAGATTTCTTAGACCTCGTAGTAAAAGTAAAAGGTGCACAAGATGTGTACAGTTTTATACAAAATATAAACCGCCAGTCAGCCCACTATGAATAACAAACGTCTCCTCTTTTATAATAACAGACGCCGCAAATAGTTGGATTGATGTTGTGTACCTATCCAGAAACAGATCCTCAAATAAAAAAGAGGTGCCCCCCCCCCCCGCTCCCCTGCCCTTCTCCCCACCACCCAATAGAAGTTTAGTTTAGTTTAGTTTAGTTTAGTTTATCATAGTTAGTAGGGCCGTGGATATAGTGCGCATGTGCGCGCGCGCACAAATGGCATGATTATCGAGGCCGCAAAGTACCCGAATATAGGCACAACTTTCCCTAAAATGGGGCAAAATAGCCTCAAAATACCCGTAAATACCCGTATTTGTACCTAAATATGGCGAAATGTGCGGCGCACGTGCGCAGCGCGCACAAATGGCTCTAAAAATGCGCATATATCCACGGGCCTAATGTTAGGTATTGGCAATCTGCAGAGGAGTACTCTAGGTAGTATATCACTGTGATCAACCTATCACACATCAATAACAGCCATAATACGTCTGTTGCAATCGCTACATTTTATTATTGATAGGGTATAGGAGCTGAAATATATTGGCATAATTTTCACACATCTTGTGCAGTTAAAAGGGCACCTAAACTATACCCACACACATAAAGTCAATAGAAGTTATTGAGATGAGTAATAACGGCAATACAAAGAAGCGTAGGGTGGAAGGCGGTGGTGCCCGGGTATCTATTGATGGTGCTGGTAGTGGTGGAGAAAGTATTTCTTCTGGATCAGCGGAGCTAATTGCAATGAAGTCGACAATTGATGAGTTGGTACAACAAAATCGTACACAAAATGAGAATATGGCAAGCATGCTCCAGTTAATGAAGAGAATGCAGGGCGAGATGAAGGGTATGCGGGGAGAGATTACACAATTAGAAGAGAAGTGTGACAATATGGAATCTTCATTATTATTCAGCTCCGCTAATCATCGTATTTCTATTGAGAACAAGTTAGGTAAGATGGAGGCCAATATTATGGAGAAGATTGACTACCACGAGATATTATTACAAAATCAACAGTGGAAATACTCAGCAGAGGAGCTATCAGATGAGTATTGGGATAATAACGCCAACCCTTACACTGCTAAGGGATTCCTCACAGAAATCAAGAAATGTACTGAAGAAATGAGATATGGTACTGGGGATACGGGCATTGTATCTCTAAATGCTCATCTACCATACGATGAAGAGTTTCTACCTCACTGGAAGGAGTTTGCAAATGCTCTGCAGCAGTACCGGTACTATCTGGAACGTGCAGAAGGAAATGGTTCACAATCAGTACTTCTCTTATGACATATGGAACTGCCAGACGAGGTAATTGATCTCCTAGCAAAAGCACTTAAATCAACATTTTTCAAGCGTATGGCATTGGCGGGTAACAGCTTTGGAGAAAAAGGCATTAACTTTGCCTTGGATTATTTGGAGAACAATCACAAGTTAATAGAATTTGGCCTTGTCAATAATCCCATACGCAAAACGACGGATATCGAACGTCTCATTCAACTAGTAAAAACCCATCCTTCTATTGAAGATTTGGCTATCAATCAGTGTTTTGGAAGTGTCAATGGCTACGAAATGCTCAAACTGATTATGACTGATTGTATTATGAACAAGTTGAGAAGTCTTTCTCTCCGTCACAATGATATTAACACGGGGGGAGATACTTTCATTTCAGACTTTATCACGAGTAATTCTAGACTTAGCTCACTCAAACTTCAAGGCAACAAGCTAAATGATAATGATGCAACAATCATCGCTGAGGCATTAAAAGATAATACGCATTTAGAAATCCTCAATATTGGTGAGAATAATTTTACAAATGAAGGTGGAGGGCCTTGAGCAAGGCGGTTTTTGACAAGACGAGTCCAAACTCTGCTGCTGTTTCAAACCACACATGCTGCATAGACTTCCCAGAAAATGATACTGTTGAATTTGATGAGGTCAGAGAAATCAATGGTATTGATAGTAGCCCCAATCACAAAGCCCAAGACGTTGATCCGATTTATGTTAGGCAAAAGAAGATATATTCCATACTATCGTTGAGGAATATGTTCTCGTCAAATGTCGATCATTTTGATGAGGATATGCCTGTTGAGCTACTACCAGATATGCTGCACTCTATTCAGAGATACTCAAATTACCACACTCCTGTAGAGGATGCACCAACTCAAGACCCAACCGATGTTAAGCCTATATCTCTAGTATATGAGATATTGCAAAGGTGGGATAAAGCTCTTGCCGTATTCGAGGCATTAAGTTCATAAAGAGAGTAGGCTAACATAAAGCATGCAATTACAACTAAGTTTATCTTAATACCTCCTCAAACCACAAGCGGAGCTACTTAGTAATTCAAACACCGCAAGAGCTTCATCCCAATGTCGACAAAGCTCATACACAAGCGAAAGAGGCTTCACTTCACGATTATCTTTACTTGGACCCATCCCAACAAAATAATCTGACATGTATTGAACTGAACTCAAAATATTTGGCAGTAACTCAATGGGAACATCTTCCAGGTGTTCAACATTTGTACCGTTTCTATTCCTTGACGATAGAATTGAATAAATCTTCTTATGTTTCACCCACTTTGGATCAATGAAGTGTTTACCATCAGCACTAGTGCCATTTTCCCTAACATTATCATAGTCAAGAATCCGTGGGAAATCAATGTTGCAAGTGTGGTTGGTGTCAGCAGCGGCATTTAAGCTTGTTTTATCATACACTGCCTTATGTAATGTTTTCCATCCTTCATTTGTCAGGTTGTTGCTTCCAATAAAAAGGGACCGTAACTTGTTGTGCTTCAATGCACTTGCAATCATCATAGCATCATTATCATTAAGCCGGTTGTTTGAAAGTTTGAGGGTCTCTAACTTGTGGTTGCCAGCAAGGAAGTTTGAGATGAATGTATCCCCTCCAGTACTAATACGATTGCCAGATAGATTAATCAAGTCCAGCGTCGTCTTACCCGCACGCATAACAGATTTGAGGATCTCATATCCATCAATATCTTCACCAACACAATCACAAAGTGCTAACATTTTAACCGACGAGTGTGGGGATATAATACTACAAAGATGTTGGATATTCTTCATGCTTAAGGCATTTCCCACGTAATAAGAATTCAATACATTTGTCATTATCCTTCAAATGATTCAAAGCAAAGACAACACCCTTTTTGCTTAAGTTGTTGTTTCTTAAAATGATACGTTTGAAATGAGTGGACGTTAGAGCCTTGGATAGAAGATCAACTACTTCATCCGATAGTTCCTATCCCTAAAACTAAGAATCGTGTCTTTGTGTTCTGGTAATAACTTAATACCACACCGAAACGCTCAAGTGCACTTGCAAACTCCTTCCAATGAGGTAAAAGCTCTTCATCGAATGGAATTCTAGCTTGCAAATCAATATCACAGCTAACAGGGAACGGACGACATCGGTTTCCACCAATTGTTTCATCAGTACCATATCTCATTTCTTTAGTATATTTCTCAACCTGTTCGAGGAAATCTTCTGCAGCATCTCATCCTCTTCCCCATCCAAACCATTCCAATATTCTTGAGACGGACGAGGTGCGGGAGTATCTGATTCTTTAACAATACCTCATGATATTTCTGTCTCTTATCCATATCGAGGAGCATCATGTGATTTGCATTTTGTTTCTTCTTCACATCTCGCATAGAATTATCCATCCGACCTGCCCTACCTTGTAAACATTTCATTTCGCCCTGTAAATTCTTCATGCCACTTTTCACAAACTCCATCTCTTCTTGCATACTCTGCATCATCTGTAACATATCACGATTTTGATTTATAATCACATTCATTGTTTTGGTCAAGGTTGCCTCTTCATTTACTGCCGCTGTGTATAGGGAATAATGTTGAATTAGGGCATACTATTATTAATTATCGTGACATGAACCTCAACTCTCATGGTGGGAATAAACTATTGCAACCTCGTTTTAGTTTATTAAAGACACCCCCACCCCCCTTTTAGCTAATGCATAGAATTGCAGAAAGGAATATGATTAAGTGATCACCTACTTGATTAAAGTCATAATACGTCTGTTATAAGAAGTATATTATTATTATTTTCGTTTCTATAGGGCTGATATTATTGGCGTAAATTTACACACATCTTGTGCACATTTTTTCAACAGTGCACCTAAACTAACACTAACACCACACTAAGTAATAGAAGTTATAGAGAGATGAGCAATAACGGCAATACAAAGAAGCGTAAGATAGAAGGCGGTGCCCGAGTATCTATTGATGGTGCTGGTATTAATGGAGAAAATAGTTCGGCGGAGCTTAGTGCCATCAAATCAATGATGCAAGAATTAGTACAACAAAATCGCACACAAACAAACATGATGCAAAGTATGCAGGCGGAAATTACACAGTTAACAAAGAAGTGTACTACGATGGAGACAACAATTAACTCTCGATTTGATGAAGTGAATGACAAATTGAAGTATCACGATATACTTTTGCAAAATCAGAAGTGGAAGTATTCAGCACCTCGACCATCTAGTGTTTCAGAAAGTGGTGAGGCAGAGAAGTTCCTAAAACAGATCAAGAAATGTACTGAAAAAATGAGATATGGTCAAGGGAATGGAGAGATTGTAATTACCGCAGATATTCCATATAATGAAGCCTACCTTCCTCACTGGAAAGAGTTTGCAAATGCCTTAGAACAGTACCATCACTTTCAGAAGTACTCAACAGAGCTGAGGGATAACTCAAAACTATTTTTAAGAGGTATGATTATACCAGATGAAGTGACTGATCTCCTATCTAAAGCTATTAAGTCAACTCATTTCCAAAGTATCGATTTGAGAGGTAACAACTTTGGTCAGAAGGGTATTTGTTTTGTATCGGATTATTTGGAGAGTAACCCCAACTTGAAAGCATTATGTCTCCACAGCAGCCCCATCAACAAAATGGATGATATTAATAAACTCTGCAAAAGTATAAAGCAACATCCTTCAATTAATCATTTGGATTTTAATAAATGTGCAGGTGCAGGCATTGATGGGTATGAAATGTTAAAAATGATAATGGATGCTGGTAAAAACAAATTGGAGGATATTGATCTATCCAACAACAACATAAGTACTTGGGGAACTTACATTTCAGATTTCTTGGCATCTAAAACTGTATTGGATAGTCTTGACCTTTTTGGGAACAAGCTCAACGATCGTGATGCAGTGGCAATTGCAAAAGCCCTGAAGCATAATAAACGATTATCCTTCCTTGATTTGACAGGGAACAACATAACAAAAAGAGGATGGGTGGCATTACGGAAGATAGAATTTGACGATACGAGTTTGAATACTGCCGCAAACTCAAATCATACATGCAATATAAAGTATCCAACTGGCAGAAGATTGATTGGGGGAGTTGACATTAGAGAGATGAATGGGGATAAGAAGTTCACCATTGCATTTGCTTGGAAATTTGTTAGGCAGAAGAAGATATACTCAGTTCTCTCTAAAAGAAATAGAGACTGCTCAAATGTGAAACATTTTGATGAAGTTCCTGTGGAGTTACTACCGAATATGTTACATTCAATTCATAAGTACTCCAACTACAGCACTAGTGTTTTAGAAATGAGTCAAGACAGAGGCCATGTCCAACCTTTATCAATTGTGTATGAGGTATGTCGACATTGGGAGGACTCTCTTGCCGCTTTTGAGGCGCTTAGTTCATAAGATATGATGGGACATGTACATCAAATAGAAACAAATTACAACCAGAGTCTACTTTAAGAATATCTAATACCGCCTCAAACCACAAGCCTTGTCTTTCGTACCCTTCTTCTTCTTACCCCTCCGTTCCCTACCAAACTTTGTCGAGTTAGGATTCCTCCTACCAAAACCAACACGTATATCATCCCTCTTCGTCAAGTCTGTAATACATCCCATATCACTTGCCAAATCACTACCAAGCGACGACAACTGAGGTATCACTTTCTACACCAGTTACAGTTCAAACTGACACAGATAAGGGTATTGATTTGAATTGATAAACTAAATAGATAAGATACATAGAGGGGGGAAGTAGACTATTAAGTCAAGGCATACAATTCAAGGCAATACAATTATACTTAAAGTCGTTACTACAACTATGACTTATCAAAACAAATCAATACACCACGACTATCATCAACATACTCATAATAGGCTTGTTTCAAAAAGTCTTCATGTTGGTAGTGGTCTGGTGTAGAGGAAACTAGACTTCATACCACTCTAAACTAAGATTAGTACCAAAAGATACGGGATCATCACAGTAAACAAGAAACAGGTCAAATGATCAGCCCCGCTTGCATTCTCTGTGTCTTTTTCTTTTGCCACATCAATAAGAGGAATCAAAGCTTGACCGCCACTAATGATACCTATATCACAATCGAGATCGGTATGGATAAAGAAAAATCCTTCGGTACCAGCGCTTGGTCCCCAGCTGTTTTGTAGGATCCAGCACTCAGCATCTTCCGTCACGTTTGTCTTGCACTTTAAAAGGTCAAGTTCGAGAAAAGACGAGTTGAGTGAAAGAGGAGGCAAATTGAGACAGTTTCAACTCATATTATGGTGTGGATGATCTAAACTTGCACTTACGTTCTTGACTTGGCATGGCCCCCATCCAGCGATAACGACTGCATGGTTCAGCGCCTGGCTAGCATATGAGGAACCTTTCCCCAAGTTTGCTGTTCCGGCAAGAGAAATATCATCCGATGGCCACTTGATATCTGTTTTGCTTTCGGGCCTTGTGACGTCAAAGCCCGGATATCCTCAGACTGCATAGGATCATCGTCGACCGCGGTTGAAACATCGCCACGAAAGTAGAGAGCATTCTTCATTTCTTCAATCGATGAGATTGGAGAGTATCCAGTAAGGCCTGTATATAGAACGAGATTCCGAGTGACACTGTTAGTATTGAACAGAATTACCTATCTAATGTACACGAAACTTACCAGTAGGAACAGTATCTGACTCCAAGTTACAGTGGCTGGAAAACCCAATGTAAGGCTCGGTTTCAAGCAAAGGCATTGCCTCGCCTAAACCAGGTATATCTCTTCTGGGTTTGCCACTAATTCCCCGCTGACATTAAGAAAGACAGGTTGAAGTGGCATGCAGTTCATAATGTGCTGGTTTGAAAACTCAATATAGTTCGAGCCAAGATCATTTGCTTGGTTATAGGCTGAACTGAGTGAATGAGCAGTTGCGAAACTATAGCAAGACCCACATATGCCTTGGTTACGGACAGGCAACAATTCGCGACCGACCATCCCTGGGACAAACGATTTCAGATCATTGATTTTAGCCTGCTCTTCTACGGTACCAAGCATCTCATAATCACTCTCTGATGATGGAACATTGTAGCGTGCTTCTGCTTCCGCTGGGACTGGGACATAACCGTTCTGTTGTTTACCCATCTGCTGTTCAAATGCCTTTTTTGCGGCCTCTTTCAAGTCATCTGTATCCTCTAGATCTTGACATACTAGGTACATTCCTGGGGTGCTTAGGAACTGACAGGCCTCTTTATCTTCATCCGATAGACGGGCCTTTGGGACATCTTCAGGATTTTCATACTCTTGATAATCAAGGAAATCAAATTCAACCTCAGTAATATCTCCTAAATTATAACGCGTTGTGTATTTGATTGCTTGTCCTGTTGCCCGTGAAAGGGTGATGGAACTTTGTCCCTTCTTCCAAACATCGGCTATAAATAAGATGAAATAAGCAAATGAAAATGATATGTTTTTGAGTGGAGTGAATCTTAAAGTGTGTTATCTATAACAAGAACATAGCCTTACCTTTCCCTTGTGTAGTTGCAATCGTCCCATCAAACTCCCAATCAGTAAAGTTTTCATATGCATAGTGTTGGAACATGAGCCTGAACGTGGCCGGATTTCCACTTAAATTACCAATGTAATATCCAGCTATATCAATAATAATGATGGGTCAATGAGATTCTTATTCTAATGACACATAAGACATATACAAAATGGACTTACTAGGTGCGTTCCAACAAACCGTCTTGATATCGTCAGGGACCCACGTGTTATCTTCAAAGTAGTTGAACTTGGCTGTCATGAACGAAGTGGGTACATCGGCATTTGGATCACAACTAACTTGGTCCATAGCGAAGTACAGAACAGAATCGAAGTCAGCATCCTTTTCCTCATGTCCTGTAGCATGGGATGAAATCGATGCATCATTACCCGCAACCGCAAAGGTATATGCTTAGAAGAGAAGGAGATGTATACAGTTAGACATATCTTGTGATCATCACATTCATGTGAACATACCATATGAACATATCATTATATCATGTCGTGAATGTGAACATGGACATGAATATATCATGTGAACATATCATATGAACTTACCATAATTTGTGTCCTCCGCAGAGGTAGTAAACATAGCACTGATCTTGTAGTTGTCGGGTAGGTTTGTTGGATAAACTCTTGGTCCTTCACCCTCGTTCTCAACAGAAGACGACATTGACATGCTTTGCTCCAAGAAGCGTAAGTATGGGTCATAATCTTCCTCGAGGGCTGTGGAGGATACCACCGCAGCCACAAGACAAAAGCATAAGTGAGATAACTTCATGATAGATAGCACTGATCGATGTTAATATAATAATATTATGTATCTGTGGTGAATTGTAATTTATTGTGATGATACTGTAGTGTTAATCGGCCTTAATAAATGTGTCATCTCAACAAAAGATCTTTTTTCATGTGTCTCAAAGAGACAGGTGTGTGGTCATTTCAAGGGGGGCTCATAAAAAATAGAAAGAATGAGAGGGTTAAACCCGCGACTGGATTCATCATTCTTCAACCTATTTTTCGTATCTTTTGCTAGCAAATCTTGATTGCTCAGTGGGCGGATGGAAGAGCTGATTCTAAAGAGTTTATTGTCTTAGATTTCATTGTTGCTGCTTTGTTGTTGTTTTAAAATTTGAAGACGTATATCGTTCGGCTGGCAGTGAAGACGTATATCGTTCGGCTGGCAGTCTTCTCGCTGATCTAATGGCAACCAATCTTCTATCCTACTATCGATAACTTACTCCATATATTGCTGGCTGTTGAATAGGTAGTAGAAGAGCTGGGTAATACGGCTTCTGTTTCTGGTTTTCGGTCCATCTTTATTCACTACTTCATCGTATCATCATCGTCTTATCACAGTGAAGTTAAATGGTAGGGTAGCGACTGAGAGATCAATTATAATGACTAACATCGTGCACCGCAAATACACCTTATCCTTATGATTTTCCACGACTATTAACCACCTCGTAAACAGAATAGACTTCTTCCCCGTGTCGGCATATCTCATACACAACCGACAAAGGCTTGATATCACTATCATCTTCGGTTGGCGCAGCAGTATCTAAATGATAGTTGGAGTACTGTTGAATTGAATCTAGCAAATCTGGCAGCAATTCCACAGGGACATCCTCAAAATGTTTCACATTTGAGCAGTCTCTATTTCTTGACGAGAGAACTGAGTATATCTTCTTTTGTTTAACACATTTGGCTGGTCCATATGCAACTAAGCAGTAGCGATCACCATTCATTTCACGAGTGTCAACTCCCTCTATAGCATCATTACCTGATGGGTATCTAATATTACATGTATGATTACAGTCGGCGATAGCATTCAAGCTTGTATCGTCAAACTCTGCTTTTCGTAATGCCAACCATCCTCTTTTTGATATACTGTTGTTGCCTGTCAAATCAAGGAAGCCCAAATTTGTATTATACTTCAAGGCTTTTGCGATAACCAATGCATCACGATCGTTGAGGCTGTTCCCATCAAGAAACAGAGACCCCAAAATAGGATTTGTTGTCAAGAAGTCTGAGATGTATGTTCCTCCTCCTGTACTGATGTTATTGTTCGATAGATCAATAGAATCAAGATTACTTCTACCTGCATTCATGATCATTTCCAGCATTTTATACCCATTAACATCCGTTCCTTTGGTTCCAGGAAGCTCTAATATTTCAATTGAAGGATGACTTTGCACTATTTCGCATAGTTTATTGATATCAGCCATGTCGTTGATTTGATTGTGCCAAACAGCAAACCGCTTCAAGATTGGATTACTCTTCAAATATGACAACGCAAAATCAATACCTTTTTGACCAAGGTTATTCCTCTCCAAATAAAACTTTTGAAGTAGGTTGACTTAAGAGCCGTTGATAAGAGATCTACTATTGTGTCTGGTAGCTCCATACCGTTCAAATGTAGAGTTGATTCTGTTTCTTTGGATAGATGATATTGATACTGTTCTAATGCACTTGCAAACTCTTTCCAATGAGGTAGAAGCTCATTATGGTATACCATTCGACGGTTGATAGAAATGTCTCCAACCCCATTGTTATATCTCATTTCCTTCGTCTTGTTCATTATCTTAGAGATCAAATCCTCTGCTTCTTCCTCAACATCCTCATCACCGTCCCAATAGCACTTTGCTGAATATTCCCAATGTTGATTCTTTAATAATACTTCATGACACTTCTGCTTGATTTGTATACTATCTAATTGGGATTTCATATTGGTAGATGATAATTTCACACTCTCACAGGTCTCTGTTAGCTCTGTAATCTCCCCTTTCATACTTAAAAGCAATGTATTTAATTTATGATTTTCAATATGGTTGTATTCATTTGCAGCTAACTTGTCTTCATTTCGTTTGTCCTCTATTCCATCTAATTTCGAGTTCATTGTTGATTCAATCCTATCACATTTATTCGATAACCGTGTAATATCCCTTTGCATAGTTTGTATTGAAGTTGTTTGTGTTCGATTTTGGTTCAATAATTCTAGCATTATTGATTTGATAGTACTAAGCTCATCTTGTATACCCCCATCACCATCGGCAGCGGCGGATATACCACTATCAACTCTACGCTTCTTTTTCGTATCGTTGTTGTTCATCTCGATTACGAATAACTATTGGCTATTGGTAATAGTATTTAGTATGTGACCTTGTTGAAAAAATTATGTGCACAGATATGTGTGTAAAATTATGTCAATAAATAACTGCTGTCTATCCAATAATAATTGATTATACTGTTCAATGAACCTCTCGTTCATCATATAAAATACTCCACCGCATATACAATAGTTATTACCATAGGTACAGATCATATCAAAATATTAAATATATCTTTTTCCCTTTTTAATGATTTCAACCTTACTGAGGTCGATTCTTAGATAATATTGGTGTTGCTGGCCTTATGTAGCTCTTATTTCTTGTGTTACTGGCTACTGGCGGCAATTAGTACACCACTGCTCTACGTCTACAAAGCGTAACCATCTGAAGAATGGACCAAGAGAAGTCTAGTATTAGTGGAGTCGAGAAATACCTTAGGCGAGAGAGAAAAATAGCCATCTTCAACATCATCATTTCATCTTCATACCACCAGATCGGATAGAATTATTATAGAACCATGATGCTTGTAAATCTCACAAGCACATCAGAAATAAATGATTGCAATTCATCAGTAGTCGGTGGTAAAGCATCATCATTAGCCAAGCTATATGCCATCCCAGCGCTACATTCACATGTTCCCAAATCATATGCACTGTCGACATCATTCTTTCGACCTTGGGTTGAGATATTGACAAAGTCTGATGAGTATACATATGTTATAAACAACACCAATAACAGTGAAGATGAACAATTTAAAACTGCCTGTGACAAAATGAAAGAAGCATGTCAAACATTACCACTTAATACAACACAACAACAAGTTTTAGATGAATTATCAAATATCATATCAACACAATTTAATCATAACTTAGCAGCAGTACGATCAAGTGCCACAGAAGAAGATGGTATAGATCAATCTTATGCAGGAATGTTTGAAACAAAGTTGGGTATATCATCTACCAAATTAGAAGCGGCGGTACGAGAATGCTTTGCTAGTAAGTTTGATTATAGAGTATTCCGATACATGTTGGCAAACAAGAAAGACATGTCTACTACAACAGAGAAAGAAGGAGAAGGAGGATTTGCAGTAGTTGTTATGGAAATGATTGATTCCGAAGTTGCAGGTGTTGCCTTTAGTGCCAATCCATTGAATTCGGATAGAGATGAAGTAGTAGTAGACTCATCCTTTGGATTGGGAGAGAGTGTCGTAGATGGATCAGTTACAGCCGATAGATTTATCTATGACAAGGTACAGAAGAAGTTAGTAGATACGATTATTGGTAGTAAGAAGGTTGAACGGAGGTTGAATTTAGTAGAAGGATGTGGAGTAATCACAAAACCAATTGAAGATGAGGAAAGACAAACTTCTTGTAGTTTACCAAATTCGCAATTAGAGGAATTGGTCAAGTTGATTTGTATTGTGGAAGAAGAGTATGGCATGCCGATGGACGTTGAGTGGGGAGTGTCTGATTCTCGACTTGTACTACTACAAGCCCGTCCAATCACAACACTGTTCTACCTTGATAGTAAGATGATGACCGAGCCAGGAGAGAAACGAGTCTTGTATTATGACTTCAATATCGCTTCCGAGGCAACTACCACAAGTCCGTTTACACATATGGATATGGATCTATATTGCAAGTTTTCTAGTATGTTAATGGGAATGCCAACGGATGTGTCAATGTTTAAAGACGATCCCAACATGCCAATGTTCAAGGCGTCGACGCGGCAGTATGTGAATCTGTCCGTGTTTCTAAAGTTTTTCTCCCCAGAATACTTTGCCAAGGAAGCAGTGCTCATGGACCCATACCTGGCATCTTTGTTTGGTTCCAAAGACTGTAACAGGAAGAAGTACAAGGTAAACAAACTGGCAAAAGGCATCAACATGAAGAATTTCGTTTATTATTTACGGAAGAACCCTATCATGGAGCGATACAAGATTGGCAAACGATTTAAGAAGAATCCAGTCAAGGAAAAGGAGGAGTATATCAAGTTGGTGAAAGAGAATTTAGAACAGCTCGAAGAGCTGAAACGGCGTGGATATAACAAAGAGGAAGGCCTACAAAGCTATAACATGGACCTCATACAGTGTATAGTGCCATCACTTAATCTTGAATTTGGATTGATCATGTTTGTTATCATGCCAACATTCAGAGCAATAGATAAGAAGCGTCGGGATGGAAAGACGGAAGAGATACGCTCCGAAGCTGACGCTTTGTGTGGAGGTTATGAAGGAGATGAGTTAATGGAGATCAATATTGCCATGTACAATCTAGCCCATATGCTTGATGCTTCAGTTTGGCAAGAGTATGAATATGATCAACTTGATCAGCTAGCTCAACGGATACAAATGAATCTTGATGGTATCATTTCAGATCTCCCTCCAGAGTTTATCTCTGAATGGCAAAAGTTCATGACACGATATGGATGGGATGGTGAGGATCAAATGTTCATTAGTAGTCCACGGTATCAAGACAATCCAGTACTTCTTCTAGCAAGGTTAAGAAACCAAAACTCTGGTGTCGAGACAAAGAATCCATCGGCAGTTCAGAAGGAACAAGTTCTAAGACGTCAGTATGTTATGAAACTCCAAGAAAGTAGAGCTGCTTCTAAGCTTTTCTCATTTGGTAAATCAAAGATCAAGAAAAGGAATGACTATCTTGACCACTTCTTTTGGATCAGAAACGCTCCAAAGCTTCACATTGCTGCAGTGTACGGGGCCTTGAGAAACAGTATTCTTCAGGTAGAGCAAGAGCTCATCAATGCAAATCGGTTAGAGGTCAAGGATGACATATACCATTTGGATTTAGCAGAGGTAGACAAAGCCATTGCAGATGAATCATATGACTTAATGGAGCTTGTCAGACCTCGAAAGGCAATCTATGAACGAGCCTTGAATGCACCAGAGTGTCCATTACTTGTCGACAGTCGATGCAGGATACTGAGACCCGACCCTCCAAATCAAGAAGACGTAGAAGCTGGTGTTATCGTTGGTTCAGCTGTTTCTCCGGGAACTGCTACCGGCAGAGTACGTATCATGAAGAGTCCGACAGATCAATTTGCTGCCGGCGAGATACTTGCAGCTACAGTTACTTCCCCAGCCTGGACACCACTTTTTGTAGGAGCCTCGGGAGTTATATTGCAAATCGGAGGAGCCTTGCAGCATGGGGCTTTATGTGCTCGAGAGTTTCAGAAGCCAGCGGTTAGTAACGTTGACGTTCATAATGTTTTGAGGACAGGGATGCTTGTTACTGTAGACGGAAATACAGGAACAATCCGTATTCATGATGAGGAGAAGTAATAATCTTTATTATGTACATTAAACTTAATACAACGACTCAACATCTAAAAATCTCTCATAAATTCATTTCATTTGGTACACAACACATGATATGTTTCTTCATGTTTGTCGCAAAGTTGGCAGAGGGAGCTCCTTCTAATTCGTTAAATGTCATACAAGTAGTGGCCGAGTTACTGTATTTTCTGCCAATCATTACCCATCCATCCCTATCACTGGTTGCACTCCATTGTTCCCCTTGAGAATCAAAATCATATTTATGCATTCCCATGACACTCTTTCCGTTGCCTTCTGGGCAATATGCAGTGTAGCTGCAGAGTTCCCGACCACCTTGTAAGTTGCAAAATGAGTTTGCATCGTCCCAAGATCCTCCATTCCAACCATCAAGCTTGTCATACCAAGTTGGTCGATAGATTTCCTTCATGATTGACTCAAGACTATCACCTTGATCATCCTTTGTGGGATCTTCACAGCAAAGGATGTGTTGCTTGTGATCTGATTGCAACTCGCTTCCATTCCACATTGGTGATGACTTCTTCAACGAATTGTATGTAGCACAGGTTGAAGTCGTTAGTCCACCGACAGTGCCTATCGCTACCCAGCTAGGATTATTATCACCTCTTGCCATACCGCTAATTGGGGCCCACTGCTCTCCGAGAAATGAAGGTCGATCTAAATATAGTACATCAGATGATGAATCACCCCCAGATAATGACCCGTTCGGACAGTAACTAGCCAAAGGACATAACTTCTTTCCCCCGACATTCTCACAAAAAGTTGCCGCCTCTTCTATACTCGTACCTTTATATCCGTGTTTTCTTGTATACCAAACCGGGTGATAATGATCCATGATGCTCTGTTCCAACTCACTACGGTCAGTCGAAATAGTATCAACGTCCACAGCGACATGTGATTCATCAATTAACTGTATACCGAATCCGTCTTCTGGTTCACGGCAACACATGATCTGTCGAGTGACTTCTTCACTGCCCTCTCCTGTTAAGCCCCATTTCGGAGGAACGGGATTATATGAATTATATGGCATGCATGTTTCGTCTGGACCTACACTTACCCATCCGTTGGGTACATCAATAATTGGTGCATATGATGTTGTAGTGCCTTTGATACCGCCAACAACATGCTGGCCAGGTCCTAACGGACAGATAGCCTCGTATGGACAAGGCACATACGAGCCTTTGGAAGCACAGAATGTCAGTGCTTCGAAGTAAGAACTGCCTTGCCAGCCACTCGAACGATCATACCACTGGGATGAAAATCGATTCTGCACTTGTTGGAAAGTTTGTGTGATTAAATATGATTCTACTGATGGCTGCATTTGTTGCTTGTATGATGGCTGTGGTGTTGGTTTAGACGATGGTGGCAGTGTTGGTTTGGTCGATGGCAGAGGTGTGGGTTTCAATGTAGTGGTAGTTGTAGTGGTCGTCACAGGAGTTGTGGCAATTGTTGTTGTTTGCAAGACTGCCTCGTCACCAACAGGTTTACAACACTTGATATGCCGTGTCATCGGTTCGTTGCCGCCCTCATTACCCCAACTTGGTGGATTAGGATTCATCCTACTCCACAAGATGCAGCTTGTTGTGCTATCAATCTTCACATACTCGTTGTATGTATCAGAAACAGGCGCCCACATATCATCACCTTCGTCAAATGGTCCACCCGGAGGTATTGAATCATTGCCATCAGGACAAATGGCACTTGTATGACAGACTGCCATGCCATTGTTGGCGGCACAAAAGTCCACGGATTCCGAATATGTGGTGCCTAACCAGCCATCATTACGGCTGAACCACTGTGATTCGTGTACATCCTTGCCATCGTCAATCAACTCTTCTTCGACATTTGATTGAGGTGTTGCTGGCTGATAAGATCCGCCATCCTCGACATTACAGCACACAACATGTCTAGTGAGATCCTCTTGTCCGTCCTCTGCACCCCAAGAAGGTGGACTTCCTTCAATCGTCTCCCACTGCATGCATGTATTATCCCCACTAACACTGACCCATTTGTTGAAACCATTTGATATTGGCGCATAAGATCCATTCGGTTCATCATTATAGAATACTCCACCAGATGGAGGTTTCTTCATTCCTTGAGGACAGATAGCTTCGTATGGGCATAGAGCAAGGCCTTCATCCTTGGCACAGTATTCTACAGCTTCAGGCCAGGTCTTTCCTTCCCAATCATCTGTATCTCGATGAAACCATGTTGGGTTCAAGTCAGATAACATGTCTTGAGTGACTACATTTGCTTCTTCCTCTTCCTCCTCAATTTCCATTGCATTCTCCATGTGATATTCCAATACCTTCTCGGCCTTGCAACACATGATTGTTCCTGTTATCTCTTCATCGTCTAGACCCAAACCGACCACTTTTTGTTTGATGCCCCATTCAGGATATTCCCCGTTGAGAGTGTTGTAGAACATACACGGATTTGCAACACCTATATCTACCCACATGTTGTACTGGTTAAACAATGGTGTCCACATTGCTGTTTGGGGTATAACTCCATTGTACGGAGGAAGACGAGGTCCCATTGGACAGACCGCTTGAAATGGACACAAGATTTGATCTTCATCATCATGTTTGGTTGACTTACAAAATTCAAAGGCGTCACTGTATGTGTTTCCCTTATACCCAGTAGTACGATTGTATGCAATAGGGTTGAACTTTTCTTTAGTAACCGTGTAGGCAGGAGAAGTTTGAACATCGATATCTTCAGCAATAGAGATAGCTGTAGAAGGATCATGTATCCCTTCTTCGACGGCATCATCGGTGAGTTCGCAGCACATTAAATATGGAGCCACATCTCCTTTGTTATCCGAAGCTCCCGTGAGACCCCACTCGGGAGCTGTATGGGGACTATCATGTACAAGACATGCATCACTTGTAGCACCAATTTGCACCCAGCCATTCAATGTATCCATAATAGGTGCCCACATCTCTTCATCGGGTTCACCCTTGAATCCACCGTACGGTCGAGTGCGTTCTCCCTCGGGGCAAATCGCAGAATATGGGCAAATAATCATGTTCCTTGAAGAGGCACAGAATGAAAGTGCTTGTAAGTAAGTCTTACCATTCCATCCGGAGTTACGTGAGAACCAAACTGGGTTATACTTTTGAGCAGTTAATGCATATTCTGGATCAACCTCTTGTGTTGCCACGGCATGTTCTTCATCTTCCTTGAGTACTTTACAACATAATACATGACGTGTTAAGTCTTCATTATCCTGACCTGAAATACTCCAATCTGGTAGAGTATCTTGATGAGAAGTCGAGTATCGTACACACGTTGGACTTGGTCCGTCATGTTGTAATTGAACCCAATCATTCTCGTCATCCGACACTGGTGCCCATGCTCCAGTATCACCACCCTTCTTATACCCACCCAATGGTTCCATGTTATGTCCAAGTGGACATACGGCATTATAACTGCATACCTTGTACGGTACATCAGGATTCGACTCATGACAAAATTCAACAGCCTCGGAATATGTTCGTCCTTTCCACCCTTTTGATCGATTATACAATACTGGCTTGTACTTTGCCAAAGCATTCTCATATACTTTCGACCATATCATCACCTTGTGTTCCTCGGCTGCCTCCTCTGCTTCCTTCTCGGCTAACTCCCCTTGTTCCTTCCCATACTCTTGAGCTTTTATTGCTGCTTCTTTTGCCTCCTCTTCCATTTCTTCTATACCCTTTTGTTCTTCTAAATCCTTCTTTAGTTGGATCCATTTCTCCATGTCTTTGTCATCTATTACCTTGCAACATAAGACATGACGTGTTAATTCCTCATTACCCTCACCATTGACTCCCCATGATGGTACCGCATTGTTATTTGTTTCTGTATATCGGACACAACTTGGACTTGGACCATCAACATTGTCTGTACTACCATGTGCCAATTGGATCCAGTCATTGAACTTGTCAGAGATTGGTAACCATGCCCCCGTATCACTATTGGTATCCATGGCACCATCAGCACTATGCAATAACATACCTCCCGGCTTATATCCACCAAGTGGTTGTGATTTCCTCCCCAATGGACAAACCGCATCATAACTACATAGTTGATACGGCACATCATAATTACTCAATACACAAAAATTCACAGCCTCGACATATGTCTGTCCCTCCCATCCTTTATCACGAGTATATTCAACCGGTGCATATTCCAGTGTATCATTTAAGTAAACTCCTGCCCATACTTCTTCTTTCTCTTCTTCCGCCTCTTCCTTCTCTTCTTTCATAATTTCCTTCTCGGCTGCCAATTCATGTGCTAATTCTTGCATGTTGGGTGATTGACAACATACTACATGTTGCGTGACTCGGGTATGTGGTCGTGCTGTTATTAAATGTCCATCATCTATATGTTTTTCACATGAATCGGACATGCCAACAGAGGGATGTACACTTGTCCATAGGTTACTTTCATCAATTAGTGGTATCCATTGTGCCGGTCCTTCTTCTTCTTTGATATTCATATTTGAATACTTAATTGGATATGACTTGGGTCCCAATGGACACACGGCAATATACGGGCATAATTCATATCCACCACTAAACTCTCCATCTTTGGGATCAGGGCTTTCCTTGTGGATTTTACCGGTACCACAGAATGTCATTGCTTCTAAGTGTGTTGATCCCTTCCATCCAGTATTACGATCAAACCATGTTGGGTTATATTGTTTTATTGTATATTCAATTATATCATATCCGTCATCTGTATTTAATGGACGGTTATTGTTATTATGCATATCTTGATAGGATGATTCCGATGTGGGTGTATTCTCCCACCACTTATCACCACCCTCTTCTGTAATTCCCTCTTTACTAACATTTCCCAATGCCAACTCATCAACACTACCCTTATCCTTGTTGTTATTAGTAATAACAATCGGTAAAACAATGAACAAAACAATCATTACTAATCCACCAATTATACTCTTCATCAATTTATTCTTGAAACATAACTTTTTCGTCCAATAACTACGTTTTGGATGATATCCCAAGTTACCATAGAAATCTTCAAAGTTCGAACTACTTGAAGCATCATTGATATCATTCCCGTTAGAATCTCTTCGACTTATAAAGTTATTATTATTATTATTGTAATCACCTGGAAAATCATTGTATAATGTAACATTATGTAAATTCGATGTTTTAGCAGTGTCACCACTTCCGATTGATGGGTTACTACCAAATCGACTACTACGACCGGAGGGTGCCATATTACTAAACTCATTCTCCAATTCATTCATACCCCTATTATTATTCCCATAACTATTAAATCCACCACCACCCAATCCCAACATACCGGCAATACCACTTCCACCTAATACATTTCTACCTTTTTCTATATCCTCTAAATCCTTCTTGGGGATTGAAGTTGGTGATGTATCACTTTGGATTTCGGCAATGTAATCTTTATAACTACTCATAATTTGATTTGTCTTAGCTGCCAATGTTAAATGCTCACCACTCCCTACTTGATCATCTTCTGTAGATGAATTATTTAAGGTTGTACCCATTAAATCGCTGGCAGATGGTAGATCATTCTCATGTCCTTGATCATCAGAAGTTGATAAGTCAGAATTGTCAGATCCGTAATCAACTTCAAGTGGTGCATTTTCATCAATCTCCTCTCCATCGCTGTCTTCTTCATTTGGTGAATCGATTGAGAAGGAGGCTGATAGTGGGGGAGAGGTTAATCCCAAGTTGTAGGCGTCTGCCATTACTTCTGCTGTTATGTCGGTTGTACCTGTTGATCCGTCGGGGTTTATGTCGCCTATGTGAGGTGTTGATGGTGTTTGGGGTGCTTCGTTATTGTTTGTACTCATGGTATATAGTATATGTATGTTGTTGATGGGGGGCTACTCTTTCAAAAGATATGATTGCAATGCAATTTGCAATGAAATTTTGTGCACAAGATATGCTCAAGTTATTTGATACTTTCTACAGTCGCCGCCGCACTTCGATCAGCACGGTGGTATATAATTGGACTATGCTGATTGTATTCGACTTATGTATCTTTGATCTCTTGGCATTAATAAGCGAGCATATATGATGAGGGAGGCAAAAGGGGAGGCTTGTCAAAAAATCTAAATCATCATGGATGACTTTTGTTTGAACGGCAATTCGACTCGTGTGTCTCATGTCATTTGGAGCAAAGTTAATACTGGAGAAGAGAGGGAACAAGCCTGCTGTATTCATATGCTATCATATAGCAACACAAGGCAGCTACATGGTAATACCAATAGATCAAAAGAGTTTACTAAGTTATACTTAATCTTAGGGTATCCTTGCACTCATCAAGGGTATCTTACATTTATCGATCTTGCCCGACTCAAGTGCCTAGTTAGACACACAATATCCATACACTATATAACATAAAAGTTATATTGTTCACATATGATTGTATATTTACTATTATTAGGAACTTAATGCCTCAAACACGGCTAGAGACTTATCCCATCGTTGGAGTATCTCGAACATAATCGACAGAGGCCTGACATCGGCAGGATCTTGAAGCGGTGCTTCATCCTCAGTCTCTGCATCAACATCGTAATAGCTAGAGTATCTTTCAATGGTATTCAGCATGTGTGGTAGTAACTCAACAGGCATATCATCGTCAAAATGATCGGCATTTGATAGGCTTTTATTCCGCGCCGATAGAATCGCATACACTTTCTTCTTCCTGAGGCTCCCTGGACAACACAAATACTGTGCATCTGCATTGAGATTCTCTTGTCCTAAAGGAGTAACACCTTCTTCAGTAGAGGAGAAGCCTTCGATGCCACAAGTGTGATTGGAGTCGGCCGCAGAGTTAAGACTTGTCTTGTCAAATAATGACTTACTCAATGCCTCCCATCCTGCACTTGTCAAGTTGTTATCTGTTAAGTCAAGGACTGTCAATGTTGTGTTGTGCTTCAGTGCACTTGCAATTGCTATTGCATCGTTATCATCAAGCTCATTATCAGTAATCGAAAACCTCGTCAATTTTTTGTTGTTTATCATGAAGTCTGAGATGAAAGAGTCTCCTGCCGTATTAATACTATTGTCACCTAAGACTAACATTTTCAGTTTGTTTCTGCCAGAGTTCATGATCGTTTTTAACATCTCATATCCCTCGATATCTTCGCCTTTGGACCCGTTTAGAATCAGTTCTTTAATTGTAGGATGTTCTTTTACTATGTTGCCGAGGCGTTGAATATCTTCCATGCTGTTCATGGGATTGTTATGAAGTGAAAAGCGTTTACACTTATCATTCTTCTCAAGGTAATCTAATGCAAATTCAATAACTTTCCCTCCAAAGTTACGGTTTAATCCTAATTCAAACTGTTCAAAGTAGGTTGATTGTAGAGCCCGTGAAAGAAGGTCAAGTACTTGGTCTGATAGTTCTACACCCCATAAAGAAAAAGTTTTCCTACCTCTGTGTAAGCACTTTTGATGAAATTTATATTGTTCTATTGCATTGGAAAACTCCTCCCAGTGAGGTAAAAGCTCTTCATTATATAGAAGAGGTGCACGTATTTGAATATCTCCGTCACTACCATATCTCATCTTCTCGGTGCTATTCTGAATATCTGAAAGGAAACTCTCTGCAACGTCATCCTCGCCCCCATCATCATCTAAATTATCCCAATATTCTTCTGAAGGACGATCTACAGAATACTCCCACTTTTGATTCTTTAACAATACCTTGATATATTTTTGTCTTTTTCTCATATCATCAAGTGTTTCTTTTACATCATCAAACTTTTTATCTATATCTTCAGTTGGTTTCTCTATACCACCGCATTTCTTTGTTAATTTTATGATATCTTTCTGCATACCATCCATATCCTTCCGCATATCTTTCATCTCGTTGTGCATATCTTTCAACATGCATATCATCTCGGACATTGTTGATTTTATATCCTTCAGCTCTTCCGATACCAATGCGCCGCCGCTGCCGCAATCGACACCGCCACCACTACCGGCGGCATTATCTCCTCCCACTCTACGCTTCTTCATACTACTGCTCATATCAATATAGGTTCTATTATTGCTATATAGCTGCTATTGCTATCGATCAATCACTGTTGAAGAGAAGAATGAAAAAAATCTAAATCAAAAGCATGGCGTCTGCCCGTCGCTTTATTCGTGAAGAAGGGGAATGTTTAACTGATAACTGAACACTCTGGTCAATAGTATAGTAACAATACACGCACTGCATAATAGCCAAGGTACTACTAATTATATCTATAAGGTCATATACTTTAATCTTAGGGTATTCTTTCAACCCATGATACTCATCAAGGGTATCTCTTGAGCATAAGCTCGCTCACCCCCCCCCCCCCCCCCCCCCCCCCCGACTCAAAACTCAAGTGCTTGAGTAGTTGGACACACATATCCATATACTATATAACATAAAAGTTATATTGTGAAAATATGATTGAATATTTACTATAATTAGGAACTTAATGCCTCAAAAACAGCTAGTGATTTGTCCCATCTTTGGAGTATCTCGAAGACAATCGACAGAGGATTGACATCCTGAGTATCTTGGAGCGGTGCATCTCCATCATCTTCTTCATCAGTCTCATGATAGTTAGCATATCGTTCAATGGTGGTCAGCATGTGTGGTAGTAACTCAACAGACATATCATCATTGAAATGATCAACATTTGATAAGCTTCTATTCCTCTCTGATAACACAGAATACACTTTCTTTTGTCTGAGTCTCACTGGACAACTGTCATTCAACTTTCCTATATCATTTCCACCAATGATACAAGTATGATTTGAGTCGGCAGCAGAGTTTAAGCTTGTCTTGTCAAACACCGCCTTGCCTAATGCCTCCCATCCTGCACTTGTAAAGTTGTTATCTTCTAATTCAAGAATCTCCAATTTAGTATTATGCTTCAGTGCACTTGCTATTGCTACCGCATCATTATCGTCAAGCTGGTTCTTAGACAGCTCGAGAAAGTTCAACTTTTTTGGATTCTTGGCCAAGAAGTCTGGCAAAAATGTGTCTCCTCCCGTGCTAATATCATTGTTCGACATGTCAATGACACTGAGATTTTTTCTACCAGCCTTCATAATCATTTTTAGCATTTCATACCCATCAATATCTTCTCCTTTGCATTGAAGAAGTTCTAGCGTATCAACAGAAGGATGTCGCTTGACTACTTCACAGAGTCGTTTGACATCCTCAATGTTGTTCATGGGATTACCTCGAAGTGAAAACCGGACACAGTCAACATTGTTCTCCAGATAATCTAATGCAAATTTAATACCTTCATCTCCGAAATTGTTGTCATACAATGCAAACTGTTCGAAGAAGGTTGATCCTAGAGACTTAGATAGAAGATCGACCACTACATCTGGTAGTTCTATACCCCATATAGCAAGTACTGTATCTTCCTCGCCGTTCAGACAAGATTGATATTGCTTTAATGCTTTTGCAAACTCCTTCCAGTGAGGTAAAAGCTCTTCGCTGTATGGAAATGGAAGTTCAATGTCCAAATAAAGAAGAGAAAGAAAGATATCCCCATCACTCGTACCATATCTCAATTTCTCCGTACACTTTTTGATTTCTGTGAGGAATTTGTGTGCATTATTAACCTCGTCATCATCTAAGTTATCCCAATGTACTCCCACTTTTGATTCTTTAATACTATTTTTGTCTTTTATGATATGCAAGTGTTTCTTCTACATCATCAAACTTTTTATCTATATCTTCAGTTGATTTTTCCATACCATTCTGTACTTTCTCCATACCATCACATTTCTTTGTTAGTTTTGTGATCTCTTTTTGCATACAATTCATAACAAACCTGCTATCCAATCTACCAAGCTTGTCTTCCACATCATCAAACCGTTCATCTAAATCTTCGATTGATTTCTCAATACCACCGCATTTCTTTGTTAGTTTTGTTATATCCCTTTTCATACCATTCATATCCTTCCGCATATCTTTCATCTCGTCATACATTTCATCATGCACATCATCTCAGACATTGTTAATTTTATATCCTTTAGCTCTTTGGATACCGACCCGCCGCCACCGCCAATATCATTATCATCTACGGCGGCACTATCTCCTCCTACTCTGCGCTTCTTTATACTACTGCTCATATCAATATCTATATATCATAGCTACTCTCCCCTCCTTACGATTCTCCCCCTTTGACAACAATGCAAATTTGCACAATTGCTAACGACGGCCAGACCACCAATAAAAATATGAGAGTTGAAAAATGAAAATGGTAACATTTATTTGCCATCTCCTCCTGCCTATAACAACCTATCCAATATGCCGCCGTGTGCATCAAGCACAACAATGACCTCATCATCCTCTCCTACACAAGCTCAAGCAGGCCTCTCATCTACAACAATGAGCTCCATCGCCGCCAACAATATGAACAATAACTCACAACAAAAGTATCATGCATTAATAATCGATTCAGGAGCAATCATTAAACAAACCTCCCTCTCCTCCTTCTCAACCACTAATTCCTCCTCCTCTAATTTACTAAATGCAGCAAAATATTATTATACAGTACCAGCAGTCTTTACCGAAATTCGTGATACTAAATCACGTCAACACCTCTCCAATTTCCAACAAATGTTAAAATCTATACACAATTCTGAATTAATAACACGATCACCTACTAAAGTTGGTATAGAATACATTATAAACTTTAGTAAAAAAACAGGTGACTATAATCAATTAAGTAATGTTGATATACAGATATTGGCATTATTGTATGATGTTGAAGTTGAATGTGCTACTTTGTATAATAGTGTAGGTAGTGTGGGATATGATGGTAGATTAAATCATATTCGAAGAGAACCAAAGAGGGTACTTGGTATTAGTGTCAAGGCATTGAATGGTGATGGTAAACGTGAGATTAAGAAAATTGACAAGACTAGTGTGAGTGGAGGTAGTGTGGCAGATAGCAGTGGTAGTGTAACGAGTTCATCAGTTGTGAGTAATACTGCCTTCTTCTCGGGTAATGGTATTATTGATGCTTCGAATGTTGATTTTGAAGATGACGATGACGATGAAGATGATGACGAAGAAGATAGAGTAATTGTTGATACATTGCATGAACCCGAAGATCGACAAGATACCACAAGCATTCATACCGATACCGGAAGTAGTCAAGCTCCAAAGAAGAATTCATGGGCAACATTAGTCAATCCAACCAAGGCATCAAGTGGTCCACTTGTTGATTATACAATTGGTAATGTATCTGCTACATCAAGCAATGTTAAGAATGAGTTTAATACTGTAGAGGAATCGGCTGCAGCAGTCAACCTTGAAGATATCAAGATCAAAGATACCGCAGTCATTGAAGCAGGACAGTTTGATGATGCCTCTTCCTCTGAAGACGAAGATGAAGATGATACCTTCTCAACTAGCAATGAAGAAGAAGATGAGGGTATATTAGATGCATTAAATATTGCAAATGCAACATCGACAGATGAAATAAGTGACGAGGAATGTGATGTCTTCATATTGGATCCACATGAGGTTGTTTATCTCAAGAAATTAAAAGAGCAGAAGAAGAAGGACGCCACAGTATCTCAAGATGATAAAGAAGAGGATGGATTAGAGTCAGAGTTTCCAAGTCTATCGGTAGCAGCCAATGTACCATATGAGGGATGTTCCGATGACGAAGAACCAATTGAATTTGATACCCCACCCAAGTCAGCTGCCGATCAAGCAGCATGGGAAGCATCAGAAGAAGAACGCAAGAAGAAGGCATTACAACCAATGGTGAATGGTCGTATAGTCAAGAGCGAGAAGGCACAGGGTGTGCGTAATCCATTCCGAAAGTATGGCAATGTTGTTAGTGAACAGGGTGCGGCTGTGGCCATGAAACAACAGAAGAAGATTGAGGAAGAGAAGGAGGAAGTTCCAGAATTGGTACCAGTTGATGAGGATGATGCCAAGGATGACTCCGCCCCTCCATCAAGTAATAGTCGGGCATATACATCCCGTATATCAGGTGCTGCCAATGCTGCCCTAGCCTCGCCGTCTAATGCCGATGGTCACCCAACCTCTGAAATGACCGCTGATGATGATGACGGCGAGGGATGGGTAACCTGTACACGTGACATACAAACCATGAAGGCAACAGGCTCGTTACATCTCGAGAACAACCGACACTCCAAGAACAACAAACGCTCCGCCAAGAACAAGAATGCAGGACCACCAATCTCTCAACGAGCCGCATGTGCTACCACTGACTTTGCCATGCAGAATGTTATACTGCAAATGAATCTCGAGTTGCTCAGTGTAGACGGAGTACGTGTCCGTCGTCTCAAGACATGGGTAACCCGATGTGGTGCCTGTTTTACCATCTATGGTAATGATCACGGCAATAAGAGTAGTGGCGGGGGTAATTCTGGACGATTATTCTGTGACAAGTGTGGTAGTAACACATTACAACGTATAGCTGCCAGTGTTGACAGGGATACCGGTCGGTTGAAGTTACACATGAAGAAGAATTATCAGTACAATACACGAGGAACAAAGTTCTCATTACCCAAGGCTGGTAAGGGTAACAAGTATGAGGGTGATATCTTATTAGCCGAGGATCAATTGTTATATGGAGCATGGAATCAAAAGGTCCGAAAAGGCAAGAATAAGTCGAGTGGACAATCAATCTTTGGTAGTGATTTGGCAAGTGATATGGGATGTATTACTGACTTGACGAAGAGGGATGATATACGTGTTGGTTTTGGTAGGAGAAATCCTAACTCGACAAAGTTTGGAAGAGAAAGGAGGGGTAAGAAGAAGAAGGGTACGAAAGACAAGGCATGTGGTTTGAGGAGGTACTGAGATACTTAAAAGTAGAGATTTAGTTGTAATTTTGTTCTTTCTTTATGTTTGTAATCTACTACACCAGATCTATGAGCTTAATGCCTCGAACACGGACAGAGATTTATCCCATCGTTGTAATATCTCGAACATTATCGACAGAGGCTTGACATCCTGAGTATCTCGGGGTGGTGGAGGACGATTACTATTATCAGCTAGTGAATGGTAATCGGCATACTTTTGTATAGAGTGCAGCATATCTGGTAGTAACTCAATGGGCATGTCATCGTCAAAGTGATCAACATTGGACATGCTTCTATTCCGTGATGATATGACATGATAGATCTTCTTCTGCCTAACATTGATAGGATTAAAGCAGTTGGCATCACGAACATTGGAGTGGCTTCCAGTACCATTGATTTTTCTGACCCCATCAAATTCATTATCATCTTCTGGGAAGTCTATGCAGCATGTATGATTTGAGTCGGCAGCAGAGTTTAGACTCGTCTTGTCAAAAACTGTCTTTCCTAATGCTTCCCATCCTGCATTTGTCACGCTGTTTTCTCTAATATTGAGGGTGCGTAACTTTGTATTATCTTTTAATGCCGCCGCAATATTAGTTGCATCATTATCATTAAGCTTGTTGGCATCAAGTTCGAGTTCGATTAGTCTAGAATTACTCCTGATAAAGTCTGCAATGAAAGTATCTCCGCCTGTACTAATATCATTATAACAGAGAGAAAGACTTCTCAACTTGGTCGTAATACTACTAGTCATAATCAGTTTGAGCATATCAAATCCATTAATATTTGCACACAATGATTAAGTGAAAAAACCTTTATTGAAGGATGAGTTTTCACTATTTCACACAGTCGTTGGACCGACATGTTATTGATGGGATTATCAACAAGGCCAAACTCGATTAACTTGTGGTTGTTCTCCAAATAATTCAACGCAAAATTAATGCCTTTTTCTCCAAAGCTGTTATGAACCAAGCATAAACGATTGAAATATGTTGATTTGAGAGCCTTGGCTAGGAGATCAAGTACTTCGTCCGATAGTTCCATATTCCATAAGCAAAGGCTAGAATCATATTTTGATTCTGTTTTATTTTCTTCTGCACAATCGAGGTAGTACCGGTACTGCTTTAAAGCATTTGCAAACTCTTTCCAGTGAGGTAGAAATACTTCACTGTATGGAAGATCTGCGTTAATAGAAAACCTGATCGTATCCCCAGTACCATATCTCATTTCTTCGCTACATGTCTTGATTTCTGTGAGGAATTTCTCAGCTTCAAAACGTTCATTTGCATCCAAACTATTCCAATAATCATCAGATGGATAAGGTGCTGAATACTTCCATTTTTGATTTTGCAATAGTATCTCGTGATAATTCAACTTATCATCAATTTCATCAAACCTTGAAATAATAATATCCTTCTCAATTGTTGTCTCCATGGCATCACACTTCTCTGTCAATTGTTTAATTTCTCCTCTCATAATTTGCATCATAGCATTTTGTTCAAGTATTGTGGTTGTTTGTGTACGATTTTGTTGTACTAATTCTTGCATCATTGATTTGATGGCACTAAGCTCCGCCGACTCTGAAGAACAACTCTCCCCAGCACCATCTAAAGATACTCGAGCACCACCTTCCACCCTACGCTTCTTCGTATTGCCGTTATTGCTCATCTCGATATCAATTCTATAAATATATCGTGTGGTGGTAGAAGTAGGTGCACTTGTTGAGAAAAAGTGCACAAGATGTGTAACGTGTGTATGTAAATTTACGCCAATATCATAGCCTACTATACCCTATATTAATAACGAAAATACACCGCTTATAACAGACGTCTTATGCAATTGCACGCCTTGACAAAGAGGTAGACCAAGAGGACAATTTATTGAGCCCGTTGACAATTTTATTCCCATGAGTAAGTAGGTGAGCTATCAGTATGTATGGATTAGTATTAGTAGCCGTGATAAACAATATATTAGTAGTAATATGAGTGGCCGATCTGATAGAAAGAAGCGTAAAATTGATGATCAAGGGGGCACGCTTGGCGGGGGCGAAGATGGTAGATCTACAGAGGAGATAACCTTGACCAAAACAATGACTGAGATTATTAACCAAAATCGTGATATGTTACAGATGATGAAGAGTATGCAAGAAAAGCAAGATAGGATTGAAACTTCAATGCAGGGTATAGAAGTGAGGCAAGGTAAAATGGAAAGGTCTATGCAGACTATGCACAAGAAACAAAATACAAATACTATGAAGTTACTTGATGTTAAGAGTGTTTTAGGTACTGTGGATGAGAAACAAAAGTATCACGAGATATTATTAAAGAATCAGAAGTGGGAGTATTCAGCAAATCGTCCATCCGCAGATTATTGGAACAGTTTAGGGGAGGATGATTTTGATGAGGCTGAAGATCTCCTTAAGCAGATGAAAGAGTACACAGAGGAAATGAGATATAGTATTAGCATCGGTGGTGGTGAAAGGGAAGAAGATATTGAAATAGATTTGGACGCCGTACTTCCATACAATAAAGAGTTTTTACCTCACTGGAAGGAGTTTGCTGATGCATTAGAGTTATACCAATACTACCTCAAGTTCTTACCAAAAGACAATCGAAAAAAGAAACTTCGTTTATCTGATGTGGAATTATCGGATGAAGTGGTTGATCTCCTATCAAAGGCTTTAAAGTCCACTCATTTCAAACATGTATTTTTGCGGAATAACAATTTCGGAGACAAAGGCATTGGCTTTGCATTAGAATATTTGAAGGGTAACAAAGAATGTAAGGAATTTGACATACGTGGAAATGTCATGGGAATGAAAGATATCAAAGAGCTTTGTGACATTATACCCTTACATCCATCTCTTGAATACTTGAAAGTTATGAATTGTGTTGGTGATGATGTTGATGGGTTTCAAATCCTCAAATCAATCATCAATATTGGGGAATCGAAGCTGGACTCTATCAATTTATCTAATAATCGTATTAGTACCGGAGGGGATACATTCATCGCAGACATCATAAAAAGCAACAAACATAGTTGGAGAAGTCTCAAACTCAACAAAAACTTACTTGACGATAATGATGTAGTGGCAATTGCAGAAGCACTGAAACACAATACAAAGTTACGTCTTCTTCAAATTGATGATAACAACATTGCAAAAACGGGATGGAAGGCATTACGGAAGGTTGAGTTTGACAATACGAGCTTGAATGCTGCTGCTAACTCAAACCATAAATGTGGCATAAAGTATCCTCCAGATGGTAGTGATGTGATCGAAGGGATGGATATTAGTGACATGAACGGGGACGGGTACCGTGCATTTATTCCTAGTCTTGTGAGACAGAAGAAGATCTACTCAGTTCTCTCGTCAAGAAACAGAGACTGCTCAAATGTGACTCATTTTGAGGATGTTCCTGTAGAGTTGCTACCGGATATGCTAAAAGGTTTTGAATACTACTCCAATTATCACGGCAGACATCCCCAGATAAGCCCGGCCATATGTCACGCCCAACCTTTGTCGATTGTGTATGAGATATGTCGAAACTGGGATAAGTCTCTTGCTGTTTTTGAAGCACTGAGTTCATAAGATATGATGGGAGTATAATATAAACCTGGATATTGAATATAAATCTAGTTGTAATTTTGTTCCTATTTCATATTAGTAATCGGCATCGGCTGCCGTATAGTTAACCTTTATTTACAACACTATGAACTTAAGCCTCGATATACTTATCCCAAGTGGAAATCTCCGACATGATAGATAGCTTAATAACGGCAGGATCTTGAGGTGGTATAGCTTGTAAAATCAAACAGCTTTCTTTCTGGAACGAGTCATCATACTGTGCTTTCTTTTCTTGCCTTGTTTAGGGGGTGCTGGGACAAAAAATAAAGGCATCATACGGGCAAACTCATAAATGGCCGATAACTTCCTCGCATCAATGTTACCTACTGTGCCATCCAATAGATTCCCCCTGGCCGTTTCTAACCAATGAATTGCTATTGGTAATACCTTCAAATCCCATTCGAAGAAAGGTTCCATGCTCAAATGTTCATGACATCTCAGGATCTTATTTTTTGCAACACTATTTTTATTACTGCTCCCATTCAACAACAACGATTTGCGAAAGTTTCTTGTAGCCCTCACTCTCTGGTTATCACTTGCGATGCATTTAATTGTGTGATTTGAATTGTATGTGGCATTTATACTTGATTTGTTACACAGTAGCTTTGACATTCTAGAGTTCCCTATCCTTGTAATATCAGGATTTCGGTCAATGAGAAGATGCCTCAATTTATTATTCTTTTTTAGTGACTTTGCAAGGATCTTGATACTATTATCATTGAGATGACAATCGGAAAGACCAAGTTCTACTAACTTTGTTTTTGGATTATGCAATACCTCGGCAAGATGACTACATCCACGCGATCCAATGGGATTTTTCGTCAATCTAATCACCCGAAGATTATTATTACATTTATTTTTGATAGCTGATACGATACCCCCCATACCTTTACCAGTAATGCCACATTGTCTTAAACGTATGCAAATCATACTATTGCATTCTCTAAGGGTATTCACAATGGCACGATAACCCCCATTTCTTAGATCTCCAGTTTCAATATATATATTTCGAAGACTTTTGTTGTTACTTTTGTAAAAGTTCATTAATTGAAGACCCAAACCTTGAGAGAAATCAATACGTGAGGCAAAGGCTATGTCATTAATAGATTCATTGCATTTAAAACCGTTAATGAATTGTCGTGTTGTTGCTGCCCCCGGTGTTCTCCTATTGCAGCGACAAAAAGCAATTCGTTTAAGTTGTGTGTTATTACCTATACTTTTGCCAAGATTAATAAATTCAGTATTGTTCTGAACAGTAATAGTATCATATTTCATGAAATTCTTATTATTTCGGTATGGACAGTCACCAGTACTAAGGTGGATGAGCAATTTTGTCAGAGAAGGATCATTCCCTTCTAAGCACTGTGTTAATTCTTTGCTTGTTCGTTTGGTAGTCGACATAATGCTATCGTTGTTGTTATCGAGTTGATATCTTATGTATGTTAGCTATTCTATTGTATCGTCTCTAAAGCAATCTTGTCGATTACATCTATTATCTTCGTGCTTCATCTGTGATTTGTTATTTGTTATTGTTGATTTGCTTTTGGGGGGCAGGGCGGGGATTAACTCACTTTTTACTTTTTATAAATGATAGATAATAGACTATAGAAGAGATAAGAGATTAGACTACATCAACAACATCTATCATTACTGCGGCGTCTGTAATTATAATAAGGGAGACGTTTGTTATTTATAGTGGGTTAGCTTACTTGGGTAAATCTGTGTACACATCTTGTGCACTTTTTCATCATAATATATCGAAATCGAGAGAAGGTGCATCATTTGAAACCTCGAAGCATACAATATATTACCGTAAATAGTTATTATTTGGTAATCTGGTAAACGATGAGCAGCAGTAGTAATACAAAGAAGCGTAGAGTTGGCGGCGATATGCCAGCTGCAGAGACTGACAACAGTAATAATGAGTTAATTGCAATAAAGTCAAGTATTGATGAGTTAGTACATCAAAATCGTACACAGAATGAGAATATAACCAACTTACTTCAGGTAATGAAAGGTATGCAAGATGAGATGAGGGATATGCGGGGAGAGATTACACAACTACGGCAGAAGTGTGATTCTTTGAGTATGACTTCATATCATATGCATTTTAACCAGGGGTCGGTTAACACTGTCATGACCAATATTAATGGCACAAATCATAATCATAATCATAATATGTCACCTACCACCCAAGCAACAGCAACAACAACGACAACAACAACAGCAGCATCATCATCAATGAATTCTAATACACCACGTGCAGTTAGTGGCAGTGATGCTGATGGCCGCCCATCAGATGATAATGAATCTGCACTGCAAATTAATGCAATCAACGATGAACAAAACTAAATACTAACTCTGATAAAGTGCACAAAACTAAATACTAACTCTGATAAAGTGCACCACAACTCTACACTAGATTCGGACCAAGATTATGATTATTATGATTAGTTGGAAAGATATTACACATTAAGTCAAACCATCAAAGTTATGAATCACAAGCTGAAGGATCACGACGGTATGGCTTTATCAAGAAAGCAAAGCACAAAAATGCCGAGAAGGCTATTCCACCCAAGATGAACAATGAATTAGAAGAGTATGTCAAGAGCTCCCGTCGTTGTTCTTCACTTGTATTGAGTGTAGGGTCTATATAGATATCACCACTGGCAGATAGACCTTGCCACATTACAATAGGGCCGATAAAGGAAGCTATGTCTAGAGCAGACAGTGATCTCGAGCTAACTTTGGGTAGATTTTGCTTACCCCACATTGCCAGAGCAAGGGGAGTGAGGAATATCTTCTTTGCACCCAGACAGAAGGCAACGACGGCATTGGCAATAATGAATCCAATCATCCAACCAGTCGACGTACAGTTAAGTCGAATTATTGTACCCGTGAAGAAGAACATTAGTGGTGATATGAAGGTAGCTAGCCAACACCGTGCTTTAATTTGATTAATCTTCCAATGGCAAAACCAGTCACAAACCTAGCAAGTGCATATGTGATCAAGAATACAAACGATGATATACTTTGAACTAAAACACTAGCCTCGAAGAGGGCTGACATGACGGGTGATATAGTATACTTGATTGCAAAGCCTGAGACAAGTTATGAAATAAAATTAGATACAAAGATCAAAATCAGAGACCAAGGCTATGGATCAAAACAACAACACATACCTGGCATCATTACCAAAATCCAGCTCACGTATTGTATCCAAATCTGTCTTGTTCGGCTAAGTTTAGCTGTCGTTAGTTCTGGACAGTCAGTATTCTCTTTGAAGCCTGCCTTCTTCGATTGGACAACGATATCGTTTGTTTTATCACCGTCCGTTACTGAATCATCATCTATTTCGAGTGGAAGCTCTTCGGGTGATCGTAATAAAAAGATTGACGGTACCATCATGATTGCAGTGATTAAGGCAACCCAAAAGAATGAATCTCTTACTGAAATGTTGGCCAACGCAGCACCCCAGATGGAGAACAAAGTTGCCCACACACCTAAGATGAGTCAAAAATACCAGCTCCCAATGCCGGCCTATGTATTTCTCTGTACCATCCTACCGCTTTCAATAAAGTTGATAAGGCAAGAATAGCCCTCGATGGACCAGTAACAAAGAACATGACAAGAAAGAGCCCCCAATCAGATTGGTACCATACACAAACCCCGCATAGAACTAAGGCGAGATTGAAGCATAGTGTACTGATTAGCATAAGCTGTCCACTGGACCAATTAACCAGCTTCTTTGAGAAGAGAAGACATATTATGGCGGCGGATATTACTTGAGCGGTGAATGCATAAAGTACCAGTCCATTCCGCATCGTATACTGTGCATCCGGACCATATATCTCTAAACATATCGGTAGTAGCCAAACGTTAAAGCCGTAAAGAGGTCCTCCGGGAGATAGTGCAGATGCCACAGCGAAGGGAACGACGTATTTGGTATACTGTTCACGCTGTTGTCTAGATTTAGTTGGATCGGGCAAGAATGGTAGAAGTTTAACATTGTTGCCTCTTAAGAATGGTCCCGAAAGTACAGAGTCAATCTTTTCCAACAAGTCGCAACTCGTCGGGGGAGGTCGATTTGATTCTATTTTTGTTTCCGATTGAGAGGCACCACATTCTTCGTCATCAAGCAATGCTGTTGTAGTATCGTCTTCCATTGTTTATACTATTGATATTATGAGAAGCACATACAACCAATCAACTGTGAATGCATGATACCATCTTGTTGTGAAAAGAAAGAAAATGCATACAGCTCAATGTGTCTTGCAAGTCTTGAAATTTGCCGGCGGTATCCTTATTCGAGATAAGAACAAATGCTTGAATGTCTTTAGTACTAAGGCCGTCTGCACTATCCTACACAATACAATTACAAGTTACCGAGATATCTTACATTGCCGTCATCAGGGATAGTTTACCATCATATCAGTATTCACTGATCTCAGTGGATGCGGTATCCTAAATGAAGCAGCGGTATCCTATCACCGCTTTTCAACGATTGGCTTGCAGCATTCTCCATAGCGTCACTATGAGAACCATGACTACGAAAATCGATATAGAACTTGTTAAAGAGCTCATTTAAAGAAGAGTCTGCTTGAAATAGTGTAAAACGGTCATCTAGATGGGCATTAAGGAGTCATTAAGTCGAGCCCAATGTTTAACTCAATCATGCGGGTTCGCCCAATATCAAGCCCTCGTAGAGCCATTGCAAAACAACTAAACACAAAGAGGTAGAGAGGATGAAGCAAGAAGATGATCTCCTACTCTGAAAAGGCCAAAGCTCATATCGAGGCTCAAAGGATTAAGGAGGAAGAGGTGGCGGCAGCCCATACTTGCAATAATACGCCGCTTGACACAGGGCGAAACTAGAGGAGCTACGCCGGAGCTTCCCGAGCATGATTAAAGAACACAAGTATGATTGTAAGAAAGGAGATGTTATTACATATCGTCATGCCAGACCAAGTGGACACTTCTTTGATCATTCAAAAACAGAAGGTAGAGTTATGGGGATTCTCTACCACGGGACGAGTGCAAAGAATCTTAAATCCATCTTACGTAACGGTTTGCATGATCAATCATATTTCACTCCAAGTCTTGACTATGCCATTAGTAGAAGTAAGTTTAAGGAGCTAAGGAAAGAGTATAATGGCTCTAAAGTTGTTGAGGTACTGGCGATGGCTGTAATTGTGGACAGTAATGATAAGCTTCGGAAAGACTTGAAAGAAGTAAAGCTTCCATCTCGGGACTATTCGTTGCCTCTTTATATTATCACAGTGCAATTGAAGAATCCATGAGTAGAGGAGAAGGGTATCAATATAACTGTAAAGTGTGTGTAATAGATATGAGCAGGAAAGTATGAGCAGCCTTGACAGCATCTTTAATCTCTCTCCGTATATTGATACTTGAACTTTTAATTTACATGTGTATACTCCGAGCTATCTCTCTCCCATCAATAAATGTTATCTCTGGCAGTGATAGCTTTTATAATCCCCACCAATTTAACCTCCATAACAAACGAAACAACCGCCCACTCCAACCCTATAAATCTATTACCAATATAATGCCACATCCCCTTTACTCTATCAACTTTGGAAAAACAACATTAGGATCATGATGATCATATTGATTTGTAGGCATACCTAATTTCCGTCTGAGAGGTACGATAACAAGAGGCATACAAACACCCACGGCAGCTAACGTACATGAGAATGCTATAATCGGTTGACGATGGATCATTGATTTAAACCAACCTTTACCGAATATACCATGTGTTACTCCGATGGCACCACCGATGGTGGTTAGCATACCAAATTCATGACCGTCTATTTTCATTATTTATATTTTTAGTATGTATGGTGTTTATGTGTGTATGTCTACCCTGTTGTTTTAATATTGTTTTTTTTGTGGTTATAATCCGTAATTATATAGTCGTATTAGATATTAAATAAGTATAGAAGGAATAAGTGAAAGAGTTAGATAAAACATATACAAGTTGCAATAAGAGAGGCCTTGCCACAAAAATAAAAAATTACACATGATGTGTCTCAAACCGCTACCCAACTAAAAATCCCCACAATTAATCTATACCATCTAATGAACGATATTCAGTATATACAACACGCTAAATATCACCGCTGTGCTCTCACCTCTTGATGTCCTCGACGCCAAACACACCTAACAAATACGATTATGCAAAGAAACCGAGGGGCAGTTTGCTCGGGGGCTAAGTTGAGTGCCCATCATGCTCAAAAGTCAACTCTGTGAAGAGCCGTTGAGTAGAGTGGACCATTTTGCAAATACTAGCGGCGGCAATACTATATAACAACAATATAGACAAAATGGTGAGTATATAGTGGTTTATTGTATGCTTTGGTTTGGGTCGTCAAGTTTTTATTGACAAGTTTTCACTCAAAACTAAAATGCTCACATCTTATGCTCAATTTTATTCTCCCTCCAACATTATTGTGCCTCTCATATCTTATACATTCTAATACACCACTCATACCTACAAACACAATACAATACAATAAATAGGCATCTTCATCATCTTACTTAATTTCAGCAATATCCAATTCCGGTCAAGCACCAGAAACATCCTACCGACAATTACAAAATGCAGCAGCATGTCCCTCAGCACCATTCGGCGAGATGTTTAAACTCGAGGTACCATCTCTAATGGTTGGTACACTCGACAGTTTAATGAACCTATCCGACGACCTAGGTAAGACCGATACATTAATTGAAAGCATTGTACGTAAAGTTGAAAAAAGTAGTATCGAATTAGCCGGTAAGAAAGGTACTGAATTAACAGTCGGTGGGGTACCATCTACACGATACATACAACAATTTGCATGGGATTATGCTAAATTTCCAAACCGTCGTCCATTAAAAGAATTAGTATCATTAATTGCTGGGAATGTAGCCGCTATTGATGAAGAATTGAAACAATTATCAAATTCCTACGGTGATAAACAAATTGCATTACAGGATACGAAACGTAAGAAGGGTGGTAATTTATTGAGTGTGGATTTGAATGATGTATTGGATAGTAAAATTGTTGATGGTTTGAAGATTGTTGATACGGAATATTTAAAGACGGTATTTGTTGCTGTTGGTAAGGCACAGAAGGAGAATTTTGAGAATGATATTTATACCTTGGGTGAAGAGTTGGTTGGTTATGGTGGTAAGTTTTTTCTTTTGTTGTTTGTTGGATTGGTTATGTTGTGTTGGGTGAGAATTGGAGTTAGAGGAGATATGTTATTAACGATACTGTTGTCTATTTGTATACACTCATCACTCACTCAACTCATATACTTTGTTTGATATTTCAAATGTAGGACCGGACTGGGCAAACAACCCAGCTGGACTAGGAAAGGGACAAAACTTTGGCTCACAGGTGGATAGACACGGTAAGAAGGGTTCACCAGTTGTACCCGGATCATTAACAAGGGTTATGGAAGATTCGGATAGTATCTTGTACACTATCACTGTATTGAAGGGAATGTATGAGGCTGGTTACTACGAAGGAGAAGAGTTTGTTCATGGTACAAAGACTGATCTTCTTGGAGCATTTGCCAAGACTCTACGCGAGAAACGTTACATGGTACGCGAAGACTTTACATTTGATCCAACCCAACAGGGTAAGGCTGCCATGGCACTTGAACAGCTACAGGTAGAAGTTGATAACATGCGGTCTGGATTAACCCGTTGGTGTAAAACACACTATGGAGAGGCATTCGTGGCATGGATGCATATTAAGGTTATCCGCGTCTTTGTGGAGAGTGTATTGCGATATGGATTACCCGTGGACTTTACAGCTGTCTTGTATAAGGTAGTTGTGGGTAAGGAAGTTCAGTTGGTTAATGCATTAGACAAGGCATTTGGAGAAGACAAGAATAAAGGAGAGGATATCGAGGATGAGGAGGAATATCACGATTTTGTACTCATTAAATTTGATCCGTAAATTTGTTTGATGGAGTAGAGGTAAGGTTGAAGCTTGGTGAGGTGAGGTTATAGGCTTATAGATTAAGGACCCGTCGAACTTTTATTAGTACGATAGATATATTGTAGACATAAACATTGGCTGCTATAAGTTAACAGCTAAAAACTCTATTCTCTAGAGATGAAAGTTTCTATTCTTCATCATCACTATCATATTCACTCTCATCGTCGTATTCTTCATCACTTTCCTCGTCTTCTCCGCTCTCTTCCTCCTCTTCTCCAGTCTCGTCTTCTTTAGCATCATCCTCGACTTTGACAATCTCTGATACTCTCAAAGCAGTCATCTTGCCCAATCCAGCACCCTCGAGTGTTTGCTCCTCCCCTTCTGAATCTTCATCATAGATAAACTTCTTGGCACCATTCATTGTACTCAATTCAACCTTTTCTCTTTCAATTTCATGCACAGCATCAATCCAATTGAACACATCATTCGTAGTACTTGTACTTGCATCAAATCGTCGTTTACAAGTTGACATATCACGTTTCACACCATCGGTAAATCGTAATGCAATGGTAATCACACCATCTTCTCCCATATCAGGCTCCTCCACTAAGTTTACTAACAATTCTTTACGACGATTTACTATCTCTTGTATTCGAGCCTTTTCCTTCTCCTCCTCTTCTTTCTTCTTTTGTTTCTCTCTCTTTTCCTTCTCTTGACGTTGTTGATCTTGTTGTTGACTTTCGATATATCCCTCTGTACGTTCTTTCAATAATTGAAATTCCTTACGATCAAATTGTAACTTGTTATATTCACGTAAATGACGTTTACGTATAGTATTCATCCATGATATGAGTGTATCGGATGTTGATGGTGGTGGATGACAATGATGTTGTGTTACTATTTTGGGTGATACTGTTAGCTTATTCCCTCCTGATGATGGATCAATTGCTGTTGATGGATATACTATAGTTAATATAGGTGCTGCACTTTTGGATTTCTTCTTTTTGGAAGAACTGTTACGACTAGTGGGTGGTTTCACCTTTATTCGTTTCATTGCAACATCAACATCTTTATCATCATTTGTTATCCAAATGTAATATGAGGCTGTATCACCAGTTTGTTTTTTACCCAGTGGTTTACGATTAATCATTTTCACTACCTCTGATGATAGTAGATGTGGCATGATTAATGCATTATTCGTATTGTTTGATCCACCCTTGGAGATGTAACAAATAAGAAATCGTGCATCAGTATTAGCTTTTTGTAATGCCTCATTAAGTGTAATTTGTGAACTAAGTAGGATGGAACTATATCTTTTGGATAATGGCTTATTGGATAAGAAGTTGATATTGTATTGTTTGGCAAGCTGGAGTATAGCAGCATCGTGTGATGGTCCTTCATCTTCTTCGATACCGCCACAGCTTGGGATTGCTGTTGGACTGCTTGTATACATTTGCTTCTTTTTCTTCTTCCTTCGACGACGATGTCTATGCGTTTGTTGTTGATCATCTGTATGCTGTTGCTTTCTTCTCTTTCTACGCCTCTTCTGCGTACCCTCTTTATCATCTTCTACAATATCCAACTCATCAATACAATCACCTTCTTCAGATGGTGTCAGGGCAGCATGATACATCTGCCCAATAACATATGCACCTCTACCCAAAATTGTATTAACAACTGGTCTATCCCTATCCTCATTATCATCCTCTTCTATATCACCACTTATACTATTATTCTCATTCATCATAACAGCCCGTACACCAGCTATACATGCACGTTTTGTAACTCGTAGTAAAACATGTGCATAATGCATTATATGTATGTTGGATAAGAAGGAGAATTTGGATGGTTCTAATCCACCTAGTGGAAGGTTGAGTATTGGGTCTATTATTGGTTCTTCATCACTACTCTCTTCTGTATCGGTATCAACGTATTCAGATCTTTCAATTAGTTCTTCATTATCACTATCAAAGTAGTCTATATCAGATCCACCACGAGGTACAACATTTACCATGAAGGCAACATTCTTCTTCACTCTACTCTTACTATTTAACACATAATTTCTAATGTTATATTTTCGATATGATACAGGATGAATTAGTGAAGAAGAACCATCACATCTTCTTATAGGTAATATAATAGTTAATGTGAGGAGTATAGCGTGTAGATATAACATTGTTTGGCCTCTCATATTGATATTGTATTGGTGTAGGCTGTCATGTAAGGTCGATACATACTTGACATATGAATATGCCATGCGCCAATAGAACCTGCCCTCAACATAAACTAGTGCGACCGACGGTGGCAAGCTATACGTAATAAGGAAGTAAGAGGATATACAGCTGCAGCCTGCAGCGGTTAAACTTAGAGGTGTTGAGGTTTTATTAGTCAGTCGCGTCGGCAAATAGAAAAGGTTTTCTTTGCAATTCTATTATTCAACTCTTAACGCAGCTTAGGACTTTAGGTGCACCTTCAATAACAGCTCAACGCAACCATTGTTTGTAGTGTAATTGTTATATCCATCCTCTAATCTATACTGAATTGTACGATGCCTCATGTAGAGATACCCCAGGCTGAATTCAAGGTAAGCTTTATTACTATGATACATACTGTATTGAAACTTTATACATATCATATGCACTAACTTCATTTTATCACAAAAAAAATACACATACAATATATTATACAGGTGGTAATACTTGGAGATTCACACATTGGTAAAACATCACTAGTAACACGATTCGCTGAAGGGTACTACCGCGAAAACAGTCGTCCAGCAACAGAAAGTCCGCATTAGTATTGTTTTATCATTGTGAACACGTGTGTTCAAATTTGAACTTCGTTAGCCCTTGGTGATTACCTTTGCAAATTAAATGTACTAACAGAAGTTTCATATTCATAACTGTGAAACAATCTTTCAGATCGGCGCACATTTCAAGACTAAGCGAATGACCTCCTCCAATAACACACCAACTAAAATACAAATATGGGATACAGCCGGTGCTAAAGAATTCCATGCCATGGCACCAATGTTTTATAAGAATGCAGCGGCAATTATTGTTTGTTATGATGTGACATGTCATCAATCATTCGAGGGTATGAGAATATGGTTAGATGAAGTACGAAGGAAGGTTAAAATTGATGAGGATGTTGTTGTTGCTATTGCTGCACTTAAAACTGATTTATTACAAGATAATAATGGAACTAATAATAGAATTGAACCAGCAGTGCCTGAATATGAAGTGGAACAATTGGCAGAGGCATTGGGTGTGATATACTTACCAACATCTGCTAAGACTGATATGAATGTGAATGCATTGTTTCAATGTGTATCTGATCGAGTATTGCAACACCGTTATACAAATAACAACAATAATAATATGAATACATTCGGTGGCGGTGGTTATGGCAGTAATAATAACGATATATTGATAAACCGAGATGATTTAAATTCGTCTCCGATACCAAGCAGCACTCAGCCAAGAACAAGTAATCAGTTTGATAAATATTACAAGAAGAATAGCGAGACTAGTCAAGAATCATCTCAGATGAATGGTCATGATGAATCAACCAATTCAATGACAAATTCTAGAGTTAGAACAAACAGTGGTAGTGGAATAGGCAAGCTATCCAACGATGGCACACCAGGCAGAGTACCAACACCAAACTCAGACGGTACCACAAGCATCAATAATGTAGGAGATGATTCGATAATTGCCTCACCTTCACCCGGAAAGAAACGAAGAGGAAAGTATGATAAGGATACATCACCAAATAAGAATAAAGATAAGGGATTATGTCCAGGAGGTACTGAATGTGCCGATGAGAATTTGTATACCTGTAGTCCCATGACATGTGGTGTTGGTAGTACTGGAGATGGAAGTAGTAGTGGTTGTATAGTACAGTAAAAGGTGGAAAAGAATATGGAAACAAAGTTGTGTTTTCATTTGTTGAAGTCATCTGAATCTAACAAGTTTAAAGTTAAGAGATGCACGTTATGTAAGTTTTATTCATACTAAGGTATCAACTGATTTTCTTCTCAAACCAACCGGGCATATCCAAAACATCCAATAACGCATTGATCTTATGATATCCGATTGACTTGTAGAAGTTTGCTGCGATTCTATTGCCTGTAACCAATTGCATTTTGATACAACTTTTCTCTATTATCCAACTTTCAGCTTTTGTCACTAATGCTTTCCCAACACCTTTACTTCTTGCAGATTTGTCAACTGATACTCGCCATACTGAACCGACGTCTATTTGGACCTACTTCTGATTCGGATGTACCAATCTTTACACCGCAACATCCTACTATTCTTCTTTTATCAATTGTATCAGTATCTCCATCATTGACATCATCAGTATACTCTGCAACAAGCATTACACGATCTGTTTTGTTCATCCAATGCTTTACTAAATTCGATCCATTAGGTCCAACATCACCGTCGTTTGATGTAGCATGTTCTTTCAACTTGTTCATCATATGTGATACTAGATACTTGCTAATATTCCACTGACATGCTTCCGTTGTTTGATCTAATCCATCACACCATATTTGACATATATGAGGTGCATCGTTTGGTATCATTGGACGTATCCGAATGTTACTAGTGGTTGTATTATTTGATGATTCTTCCGACATAATGATAAGATTGAAAGATATCAACTTGATATGTGTTATAAGTTCGTATTATATGTAATGACTCTCTCGCCGCCGACCTTTATATCATCACAAAATCTTTTAACCTTATTGATGGCTCCTTACGATGATATTGAACTCTTCTAAACTTACCTAGGCGGCTTCTGGCTTCTACTCTAACACACAATTCACAATAACTTTGAAATGAGGTAGGCTCTGATGAGTCTACGTCTCGACCCATGATACACAGGATCACGGGGCCAACATGTAAAACGTCAGCGAGAGTAAACAGCTCCGTCCACTCTCAACATCAAAGAAGACTGCCAATCAACTTGGTGACAGACGAAAGGAGATTAGAGATCAGTAGGACGTATAGATAGGGCCGTGGTCGAGGGCATTAGTATCGACAATCATATTTGAATTGTGGTTAGTTTTTGCAATAGAAAATTAGCCATCAATTTGGCAAACAAACAAAACAATACTCATACACATCATACTAAGATGAAGGTATCAAGCAGACAAATACTATTACTATCGAGTACAATAATTGCAATACTATCAGCAACAATATGTACACTTACTACTGCATTTATACCATCGTATAATACACGAAGTAACTTGGCAATAATAAAACCATCATCAACTCTGAAAGAAACTATATTGCAACAAGAGAGTGGTGAACGATCATCATCATATCAGGAGGGTAGAGGACGTGGACGTGGCGAATATGGCAGGGGACGTGGAAGAGGAGGACCTGGTGGAAGGGGTGGTAGAGGTACGATATTTTGTATATTTCTTTGATATAATTATTGAAAGAGTAAAAAAAATGTGCACTGATGTGTGCACAAAATCTCATCTAACTCATACATCACTAAAACCAAATTATATCTCTTTACATTTAAATATATAAAACAGGAAGAGGTCGTGGTAGAGGCCGTGGAGGTCGCGGAGGACGAGGACGAGGACAAGGTGGAGATATTGGAGATTACAATGGACCTATATTAAAACTACAAAATCCAATGAGATTACAAAGGATACCTGTTGCTATGCCCGAAAGGGAGGGTAGGGGTGAAGGACGTGAGTTTAGATTTTAATTAATGTTTGTTGCTGTTTAGTATATGTAGTTTGATTGTTTGATACATGTGCTCTTGGTGTATGTACTTTGTATCTGTCTACAAAAAAACTGACACTCACATCAAATGCACAAATTTTACACAAAACATTTCACAGGCGGAAGAGGAAGGGGTGATGGAAGAGGACGAGGTAGAGGAGATGGACGTGGTAGAGGGCGAGATGGTGGAGGTAGAGGACGAGGACCACCCGGTGCAGCTCGTGGACGAGGAGGCGGTGGTGCAGATGCGCCAGACTTTTCATCAGGTAAGTTGTTTTTCATTTTGTATTCTATATGAATTGAAAGAGGAAAGCAAAGGCTACACTGTTTCATACCAGCTATTGAAGTATCATCAGTCAAAAGCATTATACAAAATATGTGGATAGCTCTTTCCAAATCTCTACCCAATCTAGTTTGTCGTCTTCTTACCGATGTCTTGTGTATTTTTACTTTCCGCCTCTTGAGGTTCAAATTATTCAGATCGCGGAGGGCCATCACGTAAAAGATTTGGCGGCGGAGGCCGTGGAGGTGGGGCTGGTGGACGTGACTATGGACGAGGTAGAGGCCGTGGAAGGAATGGTGTGTCACTTCGAATCGGCACAGGCAAGAAGGGACGACAGGCATCAATCCGTAATAGGAGAGGTACATTAAAGAGGAAGGATAGGAGTGCCGAGAAGGCGGCTAGGGCAGAGAAGAGAGACCGGCTTAACACTGTTGTATTGCCTGATGAGCCAATGACAGTGGGTGAATTAGCTGAGGTTATTGGAGAAACGCCTGTATCTGTTATCAAGTATCTAATGACCGATTTGGGTGTTATGGCAGCTGTGTCTCAATCATTGGATGTACAAACATGTGAGTCTGTTGCCGAAGGATTTGGTAAAATCGTAGCCGGGGAAGATGATGAGTTTGATGACGAAGATGATGAGGACGATGATGAGGACTGGGAAGATACTGCCATGTACATGGGTATTGCAGCCGATGAGGATGACCCAGAGGATCTCCAACCACGTCCACCTGTTGTTACGATCATGGGACATGTTGATCACGGCAAAACATCCCTCCTTGATGCCATTCGAAACACCCGCGTTACAGCAGGCGAGGCTGGAGGTATTACACAAGCAATTTCCGCATACCAGGCCGAGCATGAAGGAAATCTTATAACCTTTATTGATACACCCGGCCATGCGGCATTTACTGATATGAGAGAACGTGGTGCCAATACTGCTGATATGATTATTTTAGTAGTCGCTGCCGATGATAGTGTGAAGCAACAAACTGCCGATTCTATTGCATGCGCCAGACAAGCGGGCGTGCCTCTACTGGTGGCAGTGAATAAGATAGATTTAGAAGCTGCCGATCCTAATAAGGTGTTGGCTGACTTGGCTGGGTATGAGGTATTAACCGAAGACTTGGGTGGGGATGTATTATGCTCACAAATTAGTGCCAAGGAGGCTACCAATCTAGATGATTTGTTATCAAAGGTTATGCTCCAAGCAGAGGTATTAGACTTAACTGCTAATCCTGATAGGGATGCACAGGGTGTAGTACTTGAGGCACGAGTTGAGAAGGGATTGGGCACGGTTGCCTCTGTTCTTATGCAGAAGGGAACTGTCCGTGTCGGTGATAACTTCGTGGCAGGCGAGGCTAGTGGTAAGGTCCGTACCTTAATCGGCTTTGATGGTAAAACAAGATATAAAGAGGCAGGTCCTAGTACCCCCATTAATATTGTGGGTATAACTGGAGTGCCAGAGGCTGGTGACCTGTTTACTGTTGCCGAGGATGAGCAAACTGCTAGAGAACTTGCCTCTGCACGTACAAGGTAAGAACTTTGTATGCTGACGGTTGTTTAATATGATAAATTTTGCTACATGCTGCTCACACACCACACTACTCTACTCTCAGAATTGCCCGTGAGAGAAAGTCGTCATCCTATCAATCAGGGCTCATGTCATCTGTTCAAGGAATCTTTGCCGGCGGGCAGAAGGAACGTCGTGAGATATGTGTCGTCGTTAAGGCAGATGTTCAAGGATCGGCCGAGGCATTAGCAAGATCTCTTACCGAACTGAAGCTTGAAGATGAAGAGTCAGAAGTTGGCATTAAAGTATTGATTAGTGAAGCTGGCGATGTTACCAAGAGTGATATTGCCGTGGCAAGTGTTACGCCCGATACTACCGTGATCGCCTTCAATACAGGTGCCAATGCCGCCGCAATGGATGATGCTCGTATGTTTGGAGTACCTATTGAATATTATAGTGTTGTGTATGACGCCATTGAGTCTGTAGAATGCCGTATGCAAGAGGTACTTTCTCCCACACCCGAGGGAGAGTATGTTGGGTCTGCTATTGTTCAGGAGGTATTTAACATTGGCGGCACAGGTAACATTGCTGGAAGTAAATGCAGAGATGGTATCATCAAGAAGGGAAGCAACGTTAGGGTAATGAGGGGAGATAAGATCCTGACAGAGAGCAAGGTTCGAACATTACGAAATTTCAAGGCTGAAGTTGACTCTATCACATCTGGGGATGAGTGCGGTATTGGATTATTAGACTTTGAGGACTTTGAGCCAGACGATGTTATCGAATCCTATGTTGTCAGATAAGTGAATTACGAATATAGACTTAATGTGCTATAAAACTACTTGTGGATTATCAGAGTAGAAGTGAACAATATCGACCCTGCTAAATGTTTAGTTTCGACAGCCAAACAGCCGATTCTATGTCTAAACGAATCTCCTACACTCTGCCTTTCAATTTGACACATCACTCTAATCCAATTTTTATCTAACTCCTGTATTTTGTATTGTATATATGTTTTGTTATGTATTATAATCCAGAGACTATATTCCTTCCCTGACGATTAAACCAGTTATACCGCCCTGTGCACTTGTAACAAGCGAAGCGGCTCTTAGCCACCAGTAACAACAATCATCTATTACCACTAATTTCTTTTATAGGTTCGGCACGCACATCATCCTCCTCATCCTTCTCATCATCCTCACCATCACTAATAACAGCAACATTATCACCTCTAACAACGAATAATCCCAATTCTACCTTCTCCACTGGACTTTCCATACTATATACTTTTTCATAGGAATGTTTTAATATTAAATTTTGAAGTTGATCATATCCCTGTAAGGTACCGAATATTAATCGACCATCACAGGTTAGGACTGTTACTGGTTTAGTTGTTAATTCCGATAATGTTGATGCCATGTTTTTGTTGTATTGTTGTGTATATTAGGGCCTTTATGTATCTACTCCACAAGTGGAAGCTTACTCAATACAAATAAAATTAGTAGACTGATTAATACAGGCCACCAAAGTAAGGGATTATTATCCAATGGCGATGACGCTGGTGCAATGTTGATAACGATCAAGAATGTGGTTGCAAGTATAGGATCTATATGGAACAGGAATAGCATATATATGGAGACAAACTTCTTCCTTAATCCTTATTCGACAATCAAATTATGGCAATAAATTATATAAATATGAAGAATGTGATACTACACTCTCATAAAAGGATACCACCCCTGGTCAAAGATTAATGCGCTGACCTATCATATTGCAATCTCTATCTGTTGACCTCACCGCCAGAGCCACCGCACGTGTTCATTGGTAGTGTAAGATCTACTCAGTAGGGTTTGGGGCTTCTTTGGATATAGTTCCCTTTCTTTTATACTTGTCCGTGAAAATTGTGCACATCTTGTGCACTTACTTTTCTAGATATATAAGAAGTCAGAGGTAGGTACACCGATCTACAATCCACTGCAACTCAAACAATAAGCCTCATTTGACGACGGGGAAAGATTATATCGATTAAAATAACAGAAGTTTAATTGGGTGACAACAGTATATCGGGATTTTGATAAATATGAATAAAGTTATTGCAAGTAATATCTCAACATGTGCAGCTTGTGGAAAGGGTGGTATCAATCTAATGACCTGTGCCGGCTGTCAGAGGGAGAAGTACTGCAGCAAAGGTATGACGTGCTTCTTTATCATAGTTTTTATATCTTTTTATACTTGTCTCTACACCTCTCTACACTCTACATATCTGACACTTCTCTCTTCATAAAACAATACATAGAGTGCCAATTAACACATCGTAAAATTCATAAAGGTGCATGTATGTTACGTACTGCTGAGCTGAGTTGTGAGCGTGCTTATCCTATGGTTACTCCTTCAGACGAAGTGCTATTCAAGGTACCACCTCCCAGTTTAGAAGATTGTCCAATATGTCTATTGCCTATGCCAATAATTGAATTGCATTGGAATTACTCACCATGTTGTGGAAAGTTTATTTGCCATGGGTGTATGCATCAAAAGATAGTATTAGCCACTTCTCGAAAGGGATCAAAATCACTCATTGGGAAGTGTTCGTTTTGTAGGGAACCAACTTTAATATCTGACAAGGAGCAGATTGCAAGATGCAAGAAGAGAATGGCAGTTGGCGATGGTGATGCATTCTGTTTCTTGGGATTGAATTATTACGATGGGCTATTAGGTTTGCAGCAAAACAATATGAAAGCAGCTGAGTTATGGCTCAAAGGAGCGGCACTTGGATCAGTGTCCGCCCAAAACAAGGTTGCATTTGCATATTCTAAAGGGGTGGGTTTAGAAAAGGATGAGAGGAAAGCTTTACATTACTCTCAGCTCGCGGCAATGGGGGGAGATGTTACTGCTAGGTTCAATCTTGGAGTTTCATGTGCACGGATGGAGGATACTATTGAGCACTGGAAGATAGCAGCAGGGTCTGGATTCGAATTAGCTTTGGATAAGATCGAAATGCTGCTTAAGTGTAATGCACTGTCGGAAGAAGCATACGAGAGTGTATTGACTACATACCTGTCCTCTCGGGATGAGTTGAAAAGTGCCGAAAGAGAGATGGCAGAGAAGAAGAAACGCGGAAGTCCCAAATACGAAAAGAACTTGAGTGCATACGGTCGATCCGATCTCCCAGGTGGTCAATCCAAAGTACCATCTACAGCATTATCATCTTGTTCCGTATGTGGAAAAAAGACTCCCCGGAATCGAAACGTACTTTCGAGCTGATCGTGACCGTACTCCCGGATACTAATCTCATGAACTGTGATCGCTGCAAAACGAATGAGTATAGGGTGTGCTCAAAAGAATGTATGCGTAATGATTGGAAAAGACACAAAGCCGAGGACTGTGTCGACGACTGGGGCCGTCCTAAGAACTGTGATAGTAAGCGTTGTAAGGAGGGATTGAATGAGAGTGGGATTGGAGATGATAAGGTGTCAGATTTCTTCAACGAAGATGTAAGCCTGTTGCGTGGTCGAATCGAAAGTCTCGAAAAGTGTAATTCATTGACAGAAGACGAACTGAACATGATTGCTTACCCATACCCCAGAATTACCTTTTTCATGTGTAGGTATACTGCTCATGCACCAGACGGAAAGGCATTTACAGTACGCCAGCTTGCTGAGGCGTTATCAAAGGCCGAGGAGTACAGCAAAGACTCTCGTTATTGCTACTTTGAAGGTCTATATCGTCATAAAGATCCTCATACTTTCCAAAGTACGTGGGGGTCGTAAAGATTGGGAATAGGTCTGATCTTGGTTCATCATTCATCTCTTGGTCTTTTGTTGCCACAGAAGTGCGGTCGGCATATTGTACCATATATCTCTATTGACCCCACCATATAGCCACCAACGTGTTCATAGTTTTAGAGTATTTAGTTCTCAATAGGTTTTATTAGGGGGCGTCGTTTATAGTTCTCTTTCTAATACCCTACGCAGCATTGAAATTCAGAACTTTGACATGAACTATGAGGCTAGTCGTTTACTAGCCTTGGCATTTTCTAGTTGCAACAAAAGAGCATTACATCACATTGGATTAGCAATGAATTATAATGATGAAAGCAATGGTGCAACAAGAGTGGTTGATGAAATTGCAACACATGAAAACGTATTGGAAATGGAGTTGTCTCTTAGATGTCCTAATGAAGAGTGGTATGTTGCATTAGGAAATTTACTTTAACAGCCGATGTCAAAGCTGCAACATCTTGATCTTCAATATGCAAATACAAGTGATGAAAGCTTGGCTGTGATTGGAAACGCATGCGGTAATACCAACACAGGCCTACGGAAACTCACTTTAGTACATAATCAGAATGTCACTTCATTAGGGTGGACTACCTTTTTGGCATGCTTAGCCAATTCCTGCTTGGAAGAGTTAGATCTAAGCCGTAACAATAATATATGTGATCAAGGGGTGTCAGTGATGATGGTCTCTTTGGCCAGAATGAAAAGAATGAGGAAGTTATCAATGTGTTATAACTCTCTGATTACTCCAGTTGGATGGTCTCACTTCTTTTCTCAATTGCCCGAGGCAGCCCCTGACCTAGAGAATCTTGATGTCCGAGGGAATGAGTTTGGGGATTATGAAACAATCAATTCAATGATAAATGGGCTAATGGATTTAAGGTCACTAAAGACCTTGCAATTGAATTCTCATGATCCGAGCATTGCACTTACCAACATCCAAGGGGGCCTGCTTTCAACTATATTGATTAACCCCGGATCAAACTTGGAATACTTTAGATTCTCAGTTCGTCTTATCAATGATGGCATGATCGATGCGATTTCAAATGCTCTGTCCAACAATACCAGGCTAACATTCTTGGATATAGAATGCAACTCCGAATACGTTACTTCAGATGGATGGGATGCTATCGCAAATCTTCTCTGCAACAAAACAAGCATTAATAGTATATTCAATTCCAACCACACTATTCAATTTATCAACTCTCCACGGGATCATTCTCTAATAGAATCTTGTCTGAGACTAAACAGAAATGAGGATATAGACAAAGTTGAGGTTGCCCGTAGAAAGATCATACAATACTATTTTGATAATGGGAACAAGAACATCGAGGAAATAGTAGATATGGAACTCAGTTTATTGCCTCATGCACTAGAGTGGTCTAGTAGGAATGATACGGGCTTTTCACTGTTATACCGCCTTCTTTGTGGTATGCCTTTTCTGTTTGATTCTGAAGGGAAAGCAGCTAAGAGGAACAAAGTCTGAGTAAAGATTGAAACGGAATGTGGAGCCAAAAAAATAGTTGGGAATATGGCTTAGTATCTGATTGAAACCAACTTGTAGATAAGCACAGTTTGCAATAGCAGTATGCATATATGTATGAATGTATATGCTTAGCTTTACAACTGACTCGATTGTCTTATAGATTTCTATAATCAAAAGGTCTTATCAGTTGAAGTCTTTGTCTTCTCCAAGCCTGAACACTACTAGGGGGAAAGGCCTGTGAATTCTTCTCCGGTAACCTATCTGGACGACTTGTTATCCACGATGGTATAGTCATATGCGTCCCACGCCCCCTACCATTATGTGATGCAATGAATGCCAATCCTTCCCGAAGTCTGCGTCTACTTATACTTCTTGCAACACTACTATCGAATGATACTTCCATACTCCTTACAAAGTTGAATAGCAAAGATAGACCCTGACGATCTTTTGCCATCCATGAAATCGCCTGAGGATATACTTTGCCATTCATATCAATGAAAGGGTTGATATTTCCATCACTAAAGTGGGCCTTCAATACTTTCAATCGAGCTGCAACCGAAGCAGGATTGTTGCGGTTCAATTCGAGTAATGACCGGACCTCATTTGGTATATTAATAACGTTATGTTCAATCTTTTCCAGTGTATGGTTTGATAGATATGTATCAATGATGCTTGATGTATTGTATAAAAGATTCAAGAAGATATCCGTTGCAATACGAATATCATCGAACAGCATTTGGTCAAGGCCGAAGGAAACATCTTTCAGTCGATGATTGTTCACTAATGCAGAGCAAAGGGTAACTACCGCTGCCTTGTTTTCATCCGCTGATGCTAATGCATTAACAACGCCAAGATTTAATCGTTCCAACTTTGAGTGTGGATTCTGTAGTGCAAGTTTGAATGCCTCGACCCCTGTCGTCGTGAGGCATTCGGTAGCTAGATACAACTCCATTAACTTGCTGTTTGAAGACGAAAGAGCATTTGCCAGCGATATAGCTAAATTGTTATTCACTCCACAGCAGTATTCATATGCACCTATACATAACCCCTCCAATGAGCAGCTGGAACTTCGAAGAGGGAGACTAAGCGCTTGCCATCCGACGGTAGTAATGTTATTGCAATTCAAAATCTTCAGTAGTATCAGATGTGAATTGATCAACACATTAGAAAGATGCGCCATACACTCATTATTCATATCCGCTTCTTGTATATCAAGACTGAGTAGTCTGCATGGTGAACTCAAACCATGTGCAATTGTTTTCCATACACTGCTTTTCATACTACCGGTCAAATCTAGCTGTTTCAATTTGCAATCTCGAGATGATAGAATATCCGCAAATACATGTGCACCCACAACATCGATATTATTTCCACATAATTCAAGCCTCCAAAGTCTCTTTAAAAAGTGATGCATGATAGTAAAGAATACGTCACCGCCACGGATATCATAATCACGAAGTAAAAGAGTATCAATTGATTGATTTTCTGATACTCTCCCCCAAAACGATTTAATCAAACATAAATCGGTATCACTTTCCCAGTGAATTAGAGTCCTCAAAGTATTATAATTAGCAATAGCTCTACCAAATAATTCCCAATTCCGTCATGCGGATAATAATCCATTGGCAAATTCAACTCTATTCCTATCAAATTATTTTCAATCTGACGTCGCCCTTTCTTACACCAAGTAACCATATCCTCTTCTGCATGTACTCGATCTGCTAAATCATCATTGACAATATGATTAATTTCTGCTTCATTCTCTTGATCAATCATATAATCCATCAAAGAGTCTAGATCCGACTCTTCTTCATTGTATGCCATCATGATGTATAATAATGTTGTATTGTATTTATTTTTTATTCGATTGGATGTATATCAAAATCTACCAATATCACCACGACTACCTACAGTCAATATTCGAAATATGACTTTTAGACACTGTCGGGATAATAAACACGCAACCACCCTGCTGATATTGTTAATGATGTAATCTCTTTGCTCCTCTTCTTGTCGACTCGCTCGGCTTGTGGGATTAAAAGTATGGTATGACAACACCGCACCCGCCAGTAACTTTACTCTCTAGATAAATACAACCCTCTATTGCTGTGGTTATTCCTCTCTGTACTTGTGCTATTACCTCCAAGGTAATAGCTCTCAACTCTCAACTATCACTTGACTAACCCCTCAAAAAATGCGATCTTGGCGATATTTTGGCTCGCCAGAGAATAACATCACACTCTCATAAAAAGTTGTACTTTGTTATTATTATTGTGTTTAGTTGTTATATTAGAGCGTCAATATGAGATCATTTATCATTGCAACTATATTATCATCGGCGTTTGCATTTGCTCCATCTCGGCCTGCAACGGACTGCGCATCTCAAACTGCCCTACACGCAGAATCAAGTACAAGAAGACAACTACTTATCCAACATACTGCTTCCTTCCTTGCTCTTTCCTTCTTTCCTACATCAACAAACGCTGCAGATGCTACATCCTATGCAACATCAATTGAACAATCAACAAACTTATTATCACAATCGTTAGGCCATGCAATACTAGTTATTGACGGTATGAATAATCAAGCTAAGCGATTGGGCTCATCTCCCTCTCCCTCTCATCCAATAGCAGTATTAGATGGACTACATGCCCAAGCAAAGCGATTAACACATGATTTAGACACATCCAAATATGTATTAGAAAGTATTAAAGATCAAGCTAAAGAAATTACAATTAATGATGAAAAATTAGGTATGGTTGGTGTTACTATTGCACATACTGCCAGGAAAGTCCGCGTTTGTATTGTTTTATCTTATGAATGCATGTGTTCAATGTGAAGTATTTGAGATTTGAGTGCTTCATTTGACCTTACTTTGCCTTTATTTGTTGTCTTGCAAACTGCTTGTACTAACAAATGTTCCTATCATCTCTCTTCATCTTCCTTAACTGTGAAAATCTCCAGTGTATTAGATGGTATGGTCGCGCAGAGTAAGCGGTTAGAGGGTGCTAGTAATTCGGGAGGCGGTGCTAATACTGATGATGAGATTATTTACATGTTGAGTATATTGGATGGTTTAAATTCTCAGGTTAGGAGATTGGATAGAGAGAAGACGTTTGCTATTCTTGATGAGGTTAATGCCAAAGCATCCATGGCTCTTTTGTAAATTGGTTTAGCAGAGAGTAGGGAATGTATTATTGGACATAGCTGGACTTGAGAAGTTTAGTCGGGATATACTATATTGGGTCATCAAATAAGATTTAAGGTTGAACAATCATCGAGGAATACTGAGGGTAGGATGTCGTGGAGAAGATCTCATTTAGGAAGGGAGGATTGTATTTGAACAAATAGCTATTATTTTGTCTGTGTCTACCCAATGACATCCGACAGTATCTAAATCCCCTTTTGTACATTTTAAACTATCCCCCTTTGACTTCTTCTTTTCTTTTACTCCTCACCTTCAAAGTATGAATCCCTCCCATTTTGTTTGATCAGAACATCTCCACATAATTGGATTACAGTCAGTGTAACTGTTGTTCCAGAAGTAGCACTATCAACATTATCATCATCTGTATCCATTGATCTATTACCACATAATGATATTCGTCTTAATACAACATTTGTATTCTTTGGGCATCTAACTAAGAGACTGCCACATAAATTAATTGCTGCAAATTTATAATGACTACCTGCTGGAGGGTTCTCGGGCAATTTTATGTTTGTGTTTCCGCATAGTTTTATTGCAAAATGAGTTCGACCTGGTTTAATACGAATGCCTGATTTAACATCATCTCCACAGCATAGTATATCAAAGCCAACTCGTTCTTTTTGAGGAGGTAATGTTGGAGGAGGAGCTGTTGCTGTTGATTGTTGATATGATGTTGCTGTTGGTTGAACTTCCTCCGCTTTTAAAACCACAATCTCAGGATCGGCATCTTCTATAGTCATCGTTTATTGGTAGTGGGTAGTAGTATTTGTTGTTTGTTTTGTGGTGAGCTCATTCTTTCTCATCTCAGCCGTGCACAGTAGAAGGATTTGTTCATCATGATGAAGAAACCAACCCCGAAAGTAGTTTGAAGCAACTATCAAATAATAATAAAGAATGATATTCCAAAGGATTCAATTATCCAAGTAGCTGGGTGGTTTACTATGTTGTTATTCGTTATATCTTTGGAGTACACATCATGTGTCATTTTTTTATTGCGCCCTTCTATCGGCAGAACTATCATCCCCTCTATCACCACCGGCTCCACCGCTACCATTACCTAACAATCCCCTCAATACAATACTACCAGTCTTATAAACTAAACCCAACACAACACCACCAACTAGTATTGATTTTATCTTTCGACGTAATCTTGTAAATATCGTATCATCAATTGATCTGTATGCACTTAATTCATCAGCATCTATAGACTTGCCAATTGCAATACCCGTTAGTAGGGCTAGAAGATGGGTGAATGCAGTGCTTGAGGAGGGGAGAGATGCCATTTGCAATCAAGGGAGCTATTTAATGAGAGTAGGTTGGGGACGTCACAACACTAACATACAATGTTGATGGCTAGTGGCTAGCATACCTAGTGACTACTCTCATAATAAACTCTCATAAAAAAGATTTGGTATCCTTGAAAGGATGGTATGTAGCTAGGTGTGAGGTTATAGATTCTTATACTACTGCTGTCTATCTCGTATAGATTGACTTACTTGTATTGTTGGCTCAACTCATAGATGTTAGTTGAGTTAGATGTAGTTGGCTTGTGGAGCCAGCATTAAGACGTTTCCAGGAGGTACTTCACAGTCATCGAGATTGTCATCCTCGAATTGAATAGTGTAGCATCTTACTATATTGGAGTCAACAGTTTCTTCTTCTTCTTCTGAGAAGAAAACTTTGTTTGTCTCTCCTATCTTACCATTTAAGTGCTCCAAAGGGCCTTGAGGTAGTCCCATCACAGCGACAGGAACAATTTGAGTAAGAATACAAAGCCTTCTAGGAGAGACCATTGTTTTGTTACGCATGTCCTTATAACGATCATTCTCCGATCCTTCTTCCTCATTAATGGAATCAGAATCGGGCACTCTCAGAAGATAAGAATCCTCCTTTTTATCATAGGCTAGTACATCAAACTTCATCAAACCATGGATAGGTTCTAGAATTGAGCAAGATAAATGAGTTATTACTTCCAATTTCTCTTCAGCCTTCTCCGTCACCCAATGTTCTGGGCCAAATATTCGTTTGCTGTCTGAGTATAACTTCTTAATGAGTCTTGATGACTTGACAACGGAGTGTGAGTGTAATAAGTCTGCATAATTAATACCTTGAGTAATAGCAGATGTCGAAAATTCACCACCGTCTCTTTTACTTAGCTCATATAGACGTCTGTATTTCTCCAATAACACTCTCCCTTCTTCTTCTCCTTCTTTGACTTTCTCCTCCACCTGGTTATCATCTCCACCATTCTCCATAAACTTTTGCAGTTGAGCTATATCCTCTTCTATGAAAGCTACCTTAGCTAAGAAGATCAGGATCGTTATTTGCTGTGTTAGAAGACATTCAATCATCGGATGAACACAATCAATTAATGAAAACTCACCTTCATAGTCCGAGCATTCATAAGTTATGTCAATAGCCCCACTAATTAGCAACTGAAATAGACTAATTGCATGCCTATCATATTTAATAGCTGCCGCATAATCCCCATTAGTCGTAGCTATAAAAGACAGCCCAATTCTGTGAAGATCAGCCTCTAATTCTACTTGACGCTGCTGTGGAACAATGGAGGTGGCCTTCTTGACATTTGGGAGAAAGCGTTTGATAATCTTATCTGCAACCTGTTCCATCTCCTCAAAATAAGAATCATCAATATGCACAGCATCCTTAAGTCCATTAAGTAATGTCATATATGACTCTACAATAAGAAAATCCCTTATATGAAATAATCCCTCCTTTTGTTCGATATATTGCACAAAACCAGCTGAATGATGGCCATCGATTATAAAGATAAAGAAATGATGATAACTTATGTTAGTATAGAATAAAACAGGGGGAAACTAAGTTCAAAGAAGTAGTCAAATCACCGAGACTTCATACTCAGTCACAATCTACAAAACAAACGCGGACTTTCCTGAGAGAGCCAGCTTCAGATCATTCTCGTAACATTGATTGCAATTTGGACAATTGGTCCATTTTAAATACCACTGCGCCGGTTGCGTCCCGGCTTCTCTATTTCGAAAACTATCAAAGTCGGAGTCAAGCTGTTGAGTGGCATATCTGCAACATAAGATAGTTGACACGTACAGTTGAGAGATGAACAATCACAATACAATATCACATAAGTAATCAAGAGTGAACTACTTACTTAGATAAACATTCGTAATGGGCCCAGCCCGAATGATCCCCACGGCAACAACAATCCCGTAGAAGAGGTCTATCTGACATATTCTTCTCTTCAAGACATATCCAACATGATATGTCATTAGGGAAGTTTGTAAGTTTTTCCCGTGCACTATCTTCATCTATATAGTCAATTGGTTTTCGTAATTTAAATGTAGGTTTGTTATTGCTGTTGACTGCAGCCGTTTGCTCATCAACTAATAAACGTTCAGGGAGTGGACGGCTGGAGATATTGCTTGATGTACATTCCTTACATCGACGTTTGTTTTCATTATTGCTCCACTGTTTGCTGCTAAATTTAGCCTTTGATAATTCAGTATGGCATGCACTACAGAGTTTCCCCATTGCTTAAACAATCCGTATTGAAGTTGTTCTATTCCGTAGGTATATTGATATAATTGGAGAGCTGTGCCAAATCGAGATAGGCTAGGGAGGGAGAAGAGTGAGGATACTGTATTGTTCTGGCCTATTTCAATAGGAAATTATAGATATCTCTAAACTCACTAAAGTCGATAGCACACCCCTCTCTTACATAAACATATATTGATTAGATGATCGATATAAGAAGGTATATGGATAGACCTACCGAGCTTAGATTTTGTGGTCGGACCGAGTGAAATCTGTAAAACCGGGCTACATAATAAATAAAATACAAGGGGTATCCTTTTACTCGCGCTGAATGTCCGATGATGACGATGATCTCATATGTCAGAATAGGAACTACAATAGTATGAATTAGACTAGAGATAACCAATATAACAGATATAATATTATAACAATGGAAGGTCAACTTACAGTGGCTCATCAGCCACCAAAGAACAATATCATTAGAAAAACTATCGGCCAATTGATGATGTATACTCTTGTGCCAATCTTAGCTCCAGTATTTATATCAATCAAGTACATTAGTGATAAGACCTTTCGTTCAACATTCTTTACCTATTCAACAAATTTGTACTCATTGGTAAGCTATGCAACTATACAACCTATATCAAAAGAGTGGTATTATCAAGATACATCATTATTAAAACAGCTATGGACAAAACCATCTGCACAAGCATACATTGATAATGCTGAGTATCAAGTCAAAGAAGGATATTGCGGCTCCGCTACTATGTTATGTATACTACGAAGCTTTAGGCTAGCATCCGACATGTTGCCACCACAGAAACGTGGCGAGACTAAGCCTGAGAAGTGGTGTACACACATAAAACAGATAGCAAAAGAAACCGATGATAGTATGAATCTAGAAACTACAATCATTAAAGGAGATGTTAGTTATGATGAATTCGTAACACAATTAAAAGATGGATTGGCGAATGGTAATGTTAGAATAGCGTGTAACTTTCTAAGATCGGCGTTGATGGGTTTTGAGAAGGCGAGATATATACCTACTCATTTGATCTTATCACTTCTTGGAGGTCACTTTAGTCCGATCCTTGGTATTGTTGAGCATGTTGACGAACAAGAGAAGAAGAAGGAGTATGTAGCAATCTTTGATACGAATCACAAGTATGGCGGTGTCTACTTTGTTCCAATGAAACGGTTGTATGAATCTGTGAAAACGGTAGATTTAGGTTCAAACAAGCACAGAGCTATCATATTAGTGGAGAAGAAGTAGAAGTAGTATTGGAGTTTGTATGCTTTACAAGTTATTCTTTATCAGTCATTCTCTATGAGTTTTATTGTTTTCTGATTGGAATACCATAGTTGTCAAATCGATTTAATAATGTAATGATACGGAGATACCCAGCAACACATAATGCAATTGGATTAAACCATGAAAACTCTTGTCCAATTATCTGAGAAATGAGATTATAGTTCT
>Ga0214477_100069_pt1 | contig 62878 bp, 50 predicted proteins | sample M1_20Mar14CPVII9_FD_165058 | JGI IMG/M metagenome (GOLD analysis project Ga0214477, IMG submission 165058) | Marine eukaryotic communities from Monterey Bay, California, United States - M1_20Mar14CPVII9sort6BwellC16 | ecosystem: Environmental > Aquatic > Marine > Unclassified | place: USA...
TAGAACATTGACTGAGAAATATGGTATACCTTCAACGCTTGTAGATCCGAATCCAAGACATGAAACAAGTAATCATGATGATGAAAGTGATGAACAGTCTACAGCAACTTCTACATTATTTAAAGTGATACCACATCCTTTGAATGGTGATGGCAGTGATCTGACATCTCGAGACGATGAGATAGGAAACATTGTGAACAATTGCTCATTGATATGTGGACTTCATCCAGATCAGGCCACCGAGCCAATCGTTACTTTAGCCTTGCGATTGGGAGTACCCTTTGCAATACTACCATGTTGTGTTATGCCAAGTTTATTTCCCCATCGTTTCCAGAAACGCTCAATCAATCAAAGATTCGCTGTTAGAAGTTACAGTACATTTTGTCAGTATCTATTGGATATGTGCCCAGAAAATGAAGAAGAGTTTAAAGTTGATCACTTGCCTTTTGTTGGTAGGAACAAAGTGATTTACAGAGGTGGTTGCAACAAACAGACGAGGAAAAACAACAACCACCGGCAGCAATCAGCGACTCACAAGGTTCCTTTACTTCCATTGACATTAGTATTACTCGTTGCTGTTCATCATAATCTCCTCGTGCAAGGATTATCCTTGAACTATCCAAGGTATCCTTCAAAAATACATTCGACAAGACGTTCCTTGTCAAGTATACACCAAGACGAAGATGGCAATTGTGTGTTTGGAAAGAAGGATTACTGGGATGAAATGTATGGCGGTCAGCAGCTTGTCACTGATGTAGATTACTATCCACAAGATGCATACTCTTGGTATTGTGGATGGGAAGAACTGTCTCCATTTTGGAGAATGTTGGTCCCTGACCTACATCTCGTGTTGTTATCGCCGGGATTGGAAATGATCAAACATCTGTCGATTTGTATGACAATGGATACACGAATATGATGGCGTACGATTATAGCGAAGAGGGTGTAAATAGAGCAAGAGAATTGTTTGGTACTGATAGATGTGATGTGGAGTTGATAACAGCTGATGCAACAACCCTACCCCTTGATACGGCAAGTGTTCACGCTACTCTCGACAAAGGAACCCTCGATGCTATCTTCATTACTGGCAAGGAGATATTCATAAACTCTGTTAAAGAGATGACAAGATATACAGCTCCAAAGGGACGTGCCGTATCCATCAGTCGAGTTATAGATCCCGACGTATTGCTGGAAGCATTTGACAATCAATACTGGGAGAACATTAATGACGGGACACTTGCATTTGCTACCGATGGTGAAGCAACTATTGATTTAGGTGCCGAATTGTATTCATGGAAGAGAACAGATGTACCATTCATTTAGCTTTAGAGTAGTTAGTATTAGATTAAAGTTCATCTCTCTTACCCGTCAGTTCAAATATAAATAGATGACCAAGCACAGGATCTCCTCTTTCAAACCGAGGTACAATCTCTTCGTATGAAACTAAATTATACCCAGAGCTCGTGGCAGCGTCTAAGACGTGCCACTTTGTATGCGAGAATCGTCCAGACGTCAGTAATCTCCAACCTAATGGTGCTTCCTCTTCTGTGGCCCGTTCACAGGAGAATATCAACTTGGCTCCTTTGGTTGACAGTTGAGCAAATGTTGCGAGTACCTTTTCTAAGCTGCCAAAATATACGAAGACATCGGCTGCTACTATCAGATCAAAGCCTTGTATATCATTGCCGCCCTTGTTTGCTAGTGTATTTTGCAATGTCATATCCTCTAAATCCATAAACAAAAGATCATTATACAACGGTTCTTCTTTCCCCTCTGCTATAACTGCATCTATGTCTAAACCGCATCCTCTCATAGAGGTACACTTGGCCGCTATATCCAACATGTTTTGAGAAGCATCAACGCCAATCATTACACCATCCTCTGCCATGAGCGGTCTCAAATGCCTTCCTGCTAATCCTGTCCCGCATCCTGCGTCTAATACAGCTTTATATTTCGAATTGAATGATTTAGCAGCATCACCAACAAGAGCTGGAACAATATACTTGAGATCCTTCACAAGTTTATCGTCAAATGTCTCAGCAAAGCTATCAAACAACTCTGACATGAACTCTTTTGGTTTTCTTTCATGTACTGATCCTTCTGTAATACTTTGTAATAACTTTTCACTTTTGGAGTTTGTTGCATCTAATGTAATGGAGTTCTTTAGGGCGTTATCGGCATTCTCTTTACATAGATATGTCGATGGAGGAGTATCTTTTGATACTGTTTCTATACCGATTAATAATGTGTGTGGATCTAATGCAAGACTATAGCATTCTAATGCAGTCAAATCTAATAGGACTTCACCATATGCTCCATATAATTGTGATAAAACTTGGTCGCGTTGTACATTTGTACCCTCACCTTGAGCAACAGTTGCCTGTTCTATAGCGAGGATACCCTCTTCTAATCCTCCTACTAGTTGCAATCGATTATGATATGGATTAGTTTTGGATTCGTTCCATCTATCAAGTAGTTCAATTGTATATTCCTTCCATGGTTGATAGCTCTGTTGTGATGACGATTGCCATTGTTTGATAGTTCTCCGATATAAATCTTCTGGTGATTCTTCTGCTTGACAAACACCGATGATGGTGATGTATATGAAAAGATATACTGACCACATCATGATGACAACAATGAATGTTAGCGTTTTGGGGATTAAGTGCAAAATAATCCTAATATAGGCCATTTTTAAGTGCACTTAAGTGCTTGGTACATTTCTACGTAGACCCCTACGTGAGTACCGCTTATGTCACATCACCTAGTAAGCTACATACAAACTGAATACCACTTAGTACCGCTCATGTCACATCTAACTATGGAGACCAGCCCTCTCTTGAGATAAGTTTGGGGTCATACCATATTTCATAATTGGTGTCTTTTTATTGCATTTTTGGATAGCTCTTGATAAGTACATGTATTTAGATCATTGCATGATTGCATAATTCTCAATATTGGCCAATATATGGCCGATTTATTCCATAAAAGCCAACTCTACATCATTTAATCACCTTAGTTTATTCCCATAAAGGCCCAAACTGCCACTTAAATGCACTTAAATGAAGTCCAATATGGCACTTTTTAAGTGCACTTAATCCCCAAAAAGTGTAGATCGGGGATTGATGGCTTGCTCGAAGGTTGGTAGTGGGTGGTTCCTTTAGTTTTATACATGTCTACGTATCGACCTCAACCACATCATCAAATGAATGACGATGATGATGACAGTCGGTGCATGAACTACCTCATAATACGGCCGCTTTGTTATTAATATCTACTGTATAAATCTCCACTGTATATACAATTTGTACTAACTGCCTCATTAATTAATTTAACTTCCTCTACTATTCAAATACTCTACAACAATGTCTTCATCTCCCTCACCAACTAAACGCCCTCGATCCGATTCACACCATTCCTGTGGATACGATGATCATCATGCCGGTGGTGCCGAGGCATTACGACTACAAGCCGATGGTGGAAAGTCGAAACGATATGATGATGAACATGGTATTGTACGTAAACGTACCAATATTGAGAATGTGGTATTAGATCGTGAAGTGGCAGCACATGAAATTGCAGAGGCATTACCCAAGGAGGTAACTGCCGTGCCTAAAGTCGACTTGTTTATTCCAGAGGCATTGAAGGATGCTATTTTCATTGGTCATTTAGTTACAGACTTGGATTCAGTTGGCGGTGCGATTGGAGCGGCAGCTTTGTACGGAGGCAAGGCAGCGTTGGCATCGAATATCAATTCTGAAACAGAATTTGCCTTGAAAGAGTGGGGTGTAGAGATTCCACCCACAATTGAAGAGGTACTAAAGACGAATCCAGATGCCAAGATATGTTTAGTAGATCATCAACAGACGTCACAAATGAATCCATCAATCAATCCTGATAATGTTGTTGGAGTTATTGATCATCATGCATTACAATCCAAAACTATTGTAACCGACCGGCCGATTTATATTGATATCCGTCCTTGGGGCAGTATGTCATCTATTATTGCACATACATTTTTGACTCATTCTCGTCGTCCAAGTAAAGGAGTTGCAGGCATGTTACTGTGTGCTATTCTTAGTGATACACTAAATTTGCAAGGTCCTACTACTACAGAATATGATCGATTAATGGTATCAGTATTATCCGAGATTGCGGCAGTAGATGATATTCAATTCTTGGCAAGTCAACAGTTCAAGGCCAAGTCTAAAGAACTGGCAGGCTTGTCAGCTCATGGATTGGTTAACGGAGATCAGAAGGCCTTCTCTTTCAAAACTGAATCATTCGAAGGTGATATTGGCTTTGCAGTTGTTGAAACGACTGATGATGCTGTCATCATTGATAGATTAGATGAGTTACTTCCTGAGATCGTGGCTTGTAAGAAAGAGAAGGAACTATCAGCATTATTTTTGGCTGTTGTAAACATCGTCAGGTAGCTCTATGTTTTCTGTGCATATGATATGTACTTTTTACACTATCAGTCTAACTTGTATCTTTCTTCTGCTTAATTAGTTTGAAGGGTACTCTAATATTGTGCGGTCCTACAGAGGTTTCGTTAGCCCGTGCTGCATTCCCTGAAGATTGTACTATCGCTAACGATGCTTCAACACTCATGAATTTGGGTAAACGAGTTAGCAGAAAGAAGGATTACATCCCTGCAATCACATTAGCAATCAAGGGTGGATGGAAGAAGCCTGTAAAACGTGGACCAAGCACTGTAGACCTAGCTAATTTGGGTAAATTGGAAGTTGATCCACTCGATCCTTATCAACGAGTTGTAAGGAAGGGAAATGTGCTCGAATCTAAGAAGGCTGCCACTGATGAAGAACCTGCCAAAGATGAGCCTTTAAAGGTTGTTGGATAGATTGTTTGGCTTGTATTAGAGAGACTGGAGAAGTAAGTTTGTGTTGTAAATAGATTAAATGGTAACGATCGAGATAAGAAGAATCTAATGTACTGTTAGTCTATACACTTTAACAAGCATGTTATCATTTAAGACGATAACTACTACAGTCTACAACACTATTCAACTCAACTTTCAATACTTCACACTTGCTCTATGAGCTTCCTCTTCCTTCCTCTTGATAGTCTCAAGCATCGCAGCCATTGCAGCTTCCTCATACAACTTCTTTGCATCTTCGGGCAAACCTGACTCGGTGGGTGTTTTGCAATCCATGAAAATCTCCCCCATCTTCTTCAATCCATGTCCTCTCCTCAAGCGAGTGTCCTTTGTCACGCTCTGATCATGTAATACCATTTGAGCTACTTCGTGTAGTGTCGATGTAATATCCACAACAGTTGTAGTCCACATGACGCTCAAAGTTCCAACAACCTGTGCATTCTCCATCTCCGTCTGTATCTTCTTTCGTTCCTCGTCAGTCTTTGCATTCTCCATATCCTGTGCAGCCTTTTGTTGTAAGGTCATCATCTTCATACCAGCAACGAGTCCATCACGTTTGTTTTTTGTTGAGTCTGCCGATTGTTCCATCTTTGCATATTGAGCCTTTCCCCATTTAGCAATACTTGGCATACCAACACCACTATCCATGGCACCAAGGAACTGGTGTGCAGATAGACTATAGGCCCTTCCAATCAAGTGCACAAGCTCAGTTCCATAGCTTAGTAAACCAAGAGAGGCTGCGGCTGATTCCCAAATAGCCTTTGAGCCATCATAATCCTCTTCAGTCCACCCTTGTAGACGCTCTGCAAGTTTGATTGCCAATCGAGTAACACGTCTTTGTTGAATAATCCTGGCCTCTTTAGCCCCAATCTTGGGAGAGTCGGCAACTAGTGCCGAGGTTGCCATTGATAATCTGCCAATGTAATCTCCGAATTGATCACTACCAAAGAGGAAAGCAAACAGAAGAGCTGGGTCGGGCTGATTAATTCCGTCCGCAACATCAGTACGGTCAGCAGATAAACCATCTTTTCCTTCTACATCATACTTTGCCCTGAGCTCAGGGTCTGATAGAACTTGGTATGCTTCGGCGATATCTTTAAACTTGTCGGCGGCCTCTTTGTCATCCTTGCCGACTTTGTCCGGGTGGTACTTCCTTGCCAATAAATAGTATTGTCGTTTAATTTTGGATGGTTCAGTGTCGGGAGACACTTCCAATGCATCGTAATAGGTTGTGTCTGCTACTTTCGACTTTGTAACGCCTGGACCTTTCGTGCCATTCTCTGCCTCTTTTTTGGCCTCTCCTAATATATCATCATCATCCTCAGGAATGTCAAGCATTGCCTTTCGTTCCTCATCAATGTTAGTTAAAATCCACTTTCCTTCTACATCTAGTTTGTTGTTGGTTGGGAATCAATTGATTGTAAGAGGACGAAAGGATATATTAAATACTTGAATGAAATTTAAAACATATACTCACCATTCCACCATTTACCACGGCCAGGCTCCATTACAGCCCCAGGAGTTGCTGCAGCACCTCTGGAAGATTCGCGTTAAGCAATTTATGGAGACGAAAGAGAGAGGAATGCAACTTCTGTTAGTACATACGGCTTCAAAGGCAATTGCAAGACTTCATATTGAACACTTGTATGTGAAATAATACTAATGCGGACTTTCCTGAATACTTGTGCCACACCTTGCAATGTACCCCCAACTGCAACAACCGCACCTCCCTATAATAAAAGATAAACATTATAGATGAGAACGCTAAAAGAAAAGAGCACATATGATATGTATCAAATATATGCTTACAACAACGCCCGCCACAGCACCGCCAACTAGACCAATTGTACCGCCAATAATACCTCCTTGCTTGGCACCCACGGCAGTACCAACAACAGGCGCCAAGACAACAATTCCTACAGCACCCACTGCTCCCGCTACAATATTGCTTAAGCCAGATGTTAAACCGTATCCTAAATGTTTAGGACGTGATTGATCAAGTATAGCATTTAATTGTTCTTTAGCTGCCTGTTGTTCTGCTTCTAATTCTTCTTTCGTCTTTTGCTTTGGTTTATTATTAGTATCATTGTTGGTATCTTTGTTATCTTCTGCCATGATTATTTATGTTTATTTTTTACAAGTTTACTAATACGCTTTGTAATTATATATTGTGGATAGAATACACTGATGATATGGACCTGCTTCTTGTCACGATCTCTACGGCTTTGGTGAGATTTTATCTCTATTATATATCGATCTTTGTTTTCGAGTTGTTGAGTGTGGTTCTCATAAAAAGATACGCCCGCCCGTTTACCTAATACAATCTAGAATCATTTATCTAGAACTATGAAGATAGTTAACATTATACAATATATATTTGACTTGCAAAGGTATGGGAATAAACCACAGCGTATCTTTTACTTATGATATCTTTATTTCACAAGAAGAGGAAGATGAGGATAGATATATTATAAGTACACCATTTAAAATACAAAGAATGTCAGGTCATCAGAAGAAAGGACCATTAGAGTTGGAAATTGCAGCACGTTTGTCGTCCGTTCCGTCTTCTTCTACTAGTACGAGCCCTTCACTTAGTTCATCAAATGATATAAAACTTGAATCATCATTACTAACAACTAGCAGTAAACCGGAGGTAGTAGTAGAGTCTGTACAATCTTCATCTAATACATCAACAGTACCAAAACAACAAGCAACAAAATCAGATGATAGCAAAAGACCGGCAAAGAAGAATAAAGTAGAAAAGTATTACTTGGAAGTTAAATGGTATGAGTATGATATTGATAACAATAAGGACATATACCATTCACTGTTTGTTGATGATATACCTAAGGGTACCAAGTTTTCAAACTCACAAGCATTCCTGAAAAAGTATGAGGGTGAGAATCATGAATACCATTTAACATTTTGTTTGGTAGATTCGAAATCAGAGCATCGAAATACATTAGTTGAGATTGGTACTTATTATTGGAACTTGCCAATTAATCTGATGCACTTTCATATCCTATCTCAGGACTTAGCAAACTTTTGTAGAAAGTTATGGGTAGCCGCTGGGAAGAATGAAGATGTATATTGTGACATGTCAATTGAATTTGGTGAATCGAAGTATAGTAAGGTCGAGATAAAGAAGCTCATCGGTACTGCTACCGGTATAAAGAGAAAGAGTGACATACTATATGTGAAAGATGTTAAGGTATATCCTGGATCGACTGTCCAAGATGCTAAGATGCTTGTTGAGATGATATTTAAAAAGTGTACGTCGGCTTCCTTTATTGTATATGAAGTGGATCTAAAAAAACTTGGCATCAATGAAATGTATGCTACTATTGGATTACAGAGGATGAAGAACTTTGATTGTTATATCGGGCCAACTCGTAAATTTTGATAACAGGTAAAGAATGTGCATCGATCGTTTTGAAAGGGGAAAGAAGGATCTAGTTGACAGGAGGTAGGTCTAGAGACGTGACGATGAGCTGGGTCTACAATTAAGTAAAGTAGTCCAGTTACTCCATTGAAGTATATCTCCCCCAATCATCATAAATAGAGTTACATTACCCAAAATGATGAGGGGAGAGGGGAGAAGAGGATAGAGAAAAGGCAAGCTACGGAGGATACCAAGGAATTAATACCACAGAATTGGGGGAGTAAGGTCACAGAAGGACCTAGAGAGCTGGCCATTGCAGCACACAATAACAATTCCGTCATCTTCTGTGGCTAGCCTTTTCTTAGTGCATCAAATACACTAGGATACTTACATACCTACATACAAATAGTACTGAGGTACAGCATGCCGGCGAGCGAGGCAAGATTTCATGCACGCTGAGCTCTCATGCACTGCACTCACAGTGCAAGTTTTTACAGAAACGACGGACAGACCTTAATTGAAATGACGATGGCATGTAATAGTACGCTAGATTTATAGCTCCTTAGCCGCCGACTAATACCCTTAATAGCACACACATCTATCACTACTATTTATATTCATAATATCATGAATCCTTGGCGTCATAATAATATACTACTCGCGATATCAACATTAATTCTTAGTACATCATGTGTCTTCTCTTCAAGAGTGACATCATCATCATCCATTGTCTCACCTATCAATAACAATAATAATAGTCGAAATCCTCTTGGTAGGATAATTAAACACAATACTAGTATCAAGTCTTTATCTTCTCGTCGACGTCGTGTATCATATGATATATCAATAACTGCATTGCAACAGCTACGTGGTGGTAGTTCACCGTCAGATGATGGTAACGATATTAATACAGACGTAAATGAAGAGATTGATACCACACTCGTCAATGACCCCATTGATAAAAAGGAAAGTAGCAGTAGTTGGGGCAGTCTATTTAGTTCTAAAAAGAAATCACCCACCACCAGTGAAGAAGAGGAAGATAATGAAGGATCATTTGAAATAACAATGAACTCTAACCCCAATGGCAAGTCAAATGTGAAAGTTGATATTGAAACACCCAAATCTATACAGGACATGGCACCAAAGTTAATGAAGGACGTGATTAACTCTGCTAATAAATCGTTAGGTGATAAGGGTAGTGTATCACATCAAACGGTTAGTGGTGGTGATAATAAGGTACAAGTTGGAGCAACAATAGGCAATAACAACAAATCAAAATCAAATCATATATCTACCAAATTTCCAATATCCAAAACAGAATTACCACATTTTACAAGTATGTCAATATTAATGTTCTTATTCATTTATGTCTTCACTACAGTACGTGATACTAAAGATACATTAGTAGTTAGTAACTGCGGAGCGGAAGCAATACCATTTTTAAAATTATATGGCGTTATGCCATGTGCAACTGCATTTATTATATTCTATTCCAAATTATCAAATGTTATGAGTAAACAAAGTTTGTTTTATGTTACATTAATACCATTTTTTATATTTTATGGTATATTTGCATTTGTATTATTTCCAATGAGGGATGCATTGCATTTTCCATTGGTAGATGGTAGTATTGGTAGTGGTATGGGAGGAGCATTGGGTAGTGCATTGAATTTAGTTAGATATTGGAGTTTTAGTTTATACTTTATTGTTAGTGAATTGTGGGCTAGTGCGGGTGTTCCATTGTTATTTTGGTCGGTAAGTTGAATTGTTGTGTTTGATATGTTTTATGTGTATTAACAGGCTTAATACTCACTCACTCACCAAATCTCGGTTATGCCATATGTATACAGTGTGCCAATGATGTAACACCAATGTCCCAAGCCAAACGATTCTACCCATTATTCGCTGTTACGGGTAATCTCGCACCCATCGTTTCTGGTAAAGTCATGTCATATGTTATCTCACTTCAAAAGACTACAGATGATGTTGGTTTTGGCAGTACATTGAAAACATTGGCAGTTATCAAGGGTATAATATGTCTAGGTATCATTGGCATCTATCGACATGTATATGCAATGGCCGAGGAACGTGATCGTAAGGAACGTACTGAACAATCACTATCAACAATTCGGGGTATACAGGAAACTGGCAAGGTTGAAATAACAATGAAATTTAAGAAACCAAAGCAGAAATTAACATTGAAGGAGTCGGCTAAGGAATTAATGGCATCACGGGAGCTTAAGGCAATGGCAATGATGGTATTCTGTTATAATGTATGTGTGGAATTAACTGAGGTATTGTGGAAGGCTATATTACGAAAGACATACCCTACAAAGACTGAATATATGGAGTATATGTCAAACTTTTCACAAACTGTGGGGCTGGTAGCGTTTATATTGCAGTTGGTTGCATCAGAGATTATCAATATCTTTGGATGGAAGTGGACGGCTATGATTCCACCGGTTACCATGGGGGTATTGGCAGTGGCCTTCTTTGCAGCTGTGATTGCTGGTGAGGATCAGATTCCATTGGCTCAAGTGTTGCTCATTGGTACAGTTCAAAATGTGGCTAATAAGGTGACCAAGTATTCATTGTTTGATCCGTGTAAAGAAATGGCATACATCCCGCTTGGTCCCGAGGCAAAAACAAAGGGCAAGGCAGCAGTTGATGTCTTAGGAGCTCGTCTAGGACGCAGTGCAGGATCAGCAACACAACAGTTACTTGTCTTCTTAGTTGGAGGTGCCTCTGGAAGTATAATGAATTGTGCACCATACATCGGGGCGTGTTATGTGTCGGCTATTGCCATGTGGTCTAATGCCGTGTCAATATTGGGTAAGTTATTTGAGAGCACTCCTGATCCAAGGCCGGACAATACTGAAAAGTTGGAGAGAATTGGAGAGGCCATCACGATAATAAAAACAATTGAGGATGCCAAGAGAGAAAAGAAGAAAAAAGAAGGAAAGAATAAGAAGTAAAGAAGTAGATAGTAATTCATTGGGGTTTGGGGAAAGTGTATCTGTGAACTGAGGGCTTGCTTTAAGCCTTGATCTCTACATATTTAGTTCATTTGTCAATATAGGGGTATCGTTTAAGTTAAAACCTGTAGTAACGCAGTCTCTTTTGTACTTGCAATGTTATGAAAAGTCATCCAATAGTATCTCATTCCACCCGAGCTTCTTCCTATAGCTCGAATAGTCTACCTCGACTCCCTTGTCATCTTCTGTCCCTGGAGACCTATGTTCTTCCATACCTAAACACTGTATCAAGAAGTAATCTCCGACGTGTAGGTCTGCATCCTCAACAACACCATTGGATACCTCTATAGATTGTGGTTCTTCAGGCTTGCTTTCAATCTTTCTGTTTGGGGATCTAAATGGCATAATATCCCTTGGTTTAATTTGCATATCTCTATTAGAAGTAGGCTGATCTGACGGGACAGCATCAACTTCTTTCTGTAGCTCCTTCTTGGCAAATTTCCAAGTAATTGCCAAAGATATTATACCAAATGCTGCTCCGGTAGACATGAGAATGATTTGCAACATTGAAACTCCACTTCCACTTTCGGCATAAACCGTGGCAGAACTTGCTCCTAAACATATCAACAACAAATGCCATGGAAGAATACCAATCATTGCCAACGAGTATACTGCCCAATCGACACCTGTAATTCCAAATACATAGTTCAAAACACCGAACGGTATTAAACAATTCAATCTCATCAATACCATAACTCTTAAGGAGTTCTTGATAATGGCTGCATCCACCGCCTTTATTATTGGGTACCGTCTCATTAAAACCTCAATCAAATCACGTGTCATATATCTAGCTCTCCAAAAACCAATCATTCCTCCGACAATACTTCCTAAATAACTTGCAGTTAAAGCAATTAAGACGCCCCAACCTCCCCACAGCTGATTGAAGAAGAGAGAAAACTTAGATTAGTATATTATTCACATCTTATGTGCACAAAAGTATATATAATATCATACTCACTGATTGAAAAGTAAACCCAGCTCCAAATATTAATATAGATGGCGGTATAAATATCAATGATGCTACAGCCAAAACAGCTATATAGGTCCACACACCTAATAATTCATTCTCTCTCATCCACTCCAAGAAATTATCAAGAAAGTTTGTTACATATCCTGTTCTTAATATAAACACATCCAATATAACTGGTATTATCATTCCAATTGCTAATATTGTAAACAATTTCTTCTTCCACGACCTACGTAAGAAGAAAGCATATAATTCTTTTATTATATGTGGTTGTTCCAATCGATTATTCTCTGGTTTCTCTTGTAACTTTTGAGTTGGTGTTTTAGGCTCATCATCAAAGCGTTCATATCCCATTTGAATACTACTGCTCTGTTTACTACTACTTTGTATACTACCAGTTGATACAGCTATACTTGTGGTACCATCTCTGTCCACGGCTACTGAATTGTTTGATGCACAACATATAAAACCAAGTGGCCCTTCTTGATTATTATTTGTTTCCTCTTCTTTTGATAACTTTTGTTGTCTTTCTATGTCTAGCGACATACGATTTCTTGTCTTAGAACGCACTTTAGATAAAAGACTCTTCATCTTTGCTACTATTACTCTGCTGTCGGCCGCCGCTAATTAGATCTATGCCCGCCTATGTATCGATATCACTCAATAGTAATAGAATAGGTATCTCTTCAGCAGATGGTCAGTTGCAATTGTTATTTATTTACTGAGTTCCTCCTCTCTAAAACAGAGTTTTCTAAAAATACAAACTCATGAAAACTGATTACTTTCTACTTTCTCTAAAAGGAAAAGAGAATTGAGTACTCTGAGAGGAAAATGACGCAGCGGCGCGCGGATGATGCTTTGTAGTACGAGTGCCGCTATTACGTTAATGCTATGCCAGGAGCCTAAACAATAGACGTATATTGATAGGATAAGTGAGCTAGTTGATTAGGATACCGGGGATACTACTAAGATATCTAATTGCAATGATGTTTGGATTACACAGACGACGACAATATTCTAAGGATGATGATACTGTACCAAGAAGAAGCTCTAGTGTTGTCTCTATGTCATCATTGTCTCAATCAGTTGATGACTCTACAACTATTGATGGAAGTAGATACTCAATTATTGGTAGTCTTTTCAGATTTGACTCGTCAAATTTACAATCTACACAATATCGGAATAAACAAATGTTATCATCAATCACCACTCCTCCGACATTTATACATCACTTTGGTGTAGAAGTTTGCTTCACAGAACAATTCCATTATACTAAAGCTGAATTGGAACCATACAGAAAAGTAGGCGATGAGGAGATGGATAAAATATTGCAATACCTATCTCAAAATAAAGATGGATGTGGATGTGGCGCATTCGATGATGTGATATCTTATATAGCAGAGGAATATCAAGTCAATGGTGATGCTGATACCCCTACTGTTCAGTTTTACAAACACTATTATGAAAATATACCAAATTGGATAGACTATGATCAGATCCAGAGAGGGATAGATGTGTTCTTGGCATATTTGCCTGTTGCTGGTTGCTCGCTTTTTTACAGAAGTTTAGTTGGCGGTTTTAGTATTCCACAGATTGTAGAAGTATTACAAGCAACACAATATCTTGTTGGTGATAAGGAGAAGTCAGTCGAACGTTTGTTTGATACAGGAGGGTTTCTAGCATGTTGCTTTGCACCATCACCACCAACAACAACGACAGATACTAATGACATACAATCTGCTCTATCGCTTCGGCCTGGTGGTAAAGGTTGGGAGGCGGCGCTAAGAGTCCGAGTCCTTCATGCAAAAGTTAGAAGATCACTACTTCAGTCAAAAAAAAGAGTATGGGATGTTGAAACAAATGGAATACCGATCAATCAAGAAGACATGGCTGCCACTCTTCTCGCATTTAGTGTTAATGTCCTTCTAGGTATAGAGATAATAGCAGGGAGACCGCTGCCTGAGAATGAACAGGTCGACTACTTGGCGTTATGGCGTTATATCGGCTGGTTGCTTGGAGTAGATACGGTAGAAACAGAAGAAGGCAGATCATCTAATGCAAGCAAACACAGCAATTTGCCTCCTATAGATCCATGTGGCGAAAGGAAGATTGGTATCAAGGATGCTAATAGTCAAGAGGATATCTTATTCGATGACGGGAACTCAATAATACATTCATATGCAACCCTAGAATCAATGATATTACATCTACTTCATCCAAAGAAAAGCTCCCGAAGCCTGGTATCACATCTACATATTTCGATCAGAAGTATGCAGAACATTTCTAGGCCAGGAGCTATCAGATGAGCTTGATATCTCTCGATCAACAATCAAATGGAAAGGATTGAAGTGGGAGACATTCAATAATGTGATGACGCACTTGGTTATAAAATTCTTCGTGTACTCATTTCTAATGTTTCTTCGCGTCTACACTGTAATGACAATGAGCTTTTCATGGACTCGGAGGCGTGCCATCAAGTTGCATGCCGTATTAGAGACAAAGTTTCTAGTTGGTTGGCAGCAGATGAATGCTAAAAGAGTGACTAGAGCAAAAGCTACAGTCAAAAGTGGTGACTCGAAGAGCACATCAAATTGCCCTTTCTCGATGATCATGCCACCCGTCAACTCTAGATAGATAGTTGTTTATGTATATTAAACTCTTTACTTGTACATAGAATGCATTAACATTGGATATCTATACTAGTCACAACGAGCGTTAAGTTTGAATAGACGACCATAACTTGTATATAACCAGCATCCATCATCTTCTTCTCCTTCCTTTTATTTATCTAACCCATTAATCTTACGTTCAAGGTCGTTCAATCCGCTGTTGCCCCAGTCGTTCCAACCAACTCCTTGAAGATGCACGTTTCCAGTCATAAAGATGAAGAAAGATGATAATAACTTATGTTAGTACATGTGGGTTGCAAAGGCAATCAAATAAAGGCAAATCGAGTTAAATGAAGTAGTCAAATCACCAGACCAAGACATCAGATTGAGCACACGAATTCACATGATAAAATGCTAACTTGGACTTTCCTTTCACAGTTGAATAAGCAAGTGTTGCAGGTAACAAAGCAGAGCCCAACCATGAGCTACCTGCCGCCGCCCCAGCATACTTCGCAACAACCACTGGAACATATGGTTCAAACTTTAATTGACACATATGTGTTGATAATGTTAGTATGGTATATGATATAAAGAAGATATCAACATTAGTATATCATACACAACTTCTTACCCATGCGGTGTTACTGCCAACATACGAATTGTAAGTCTCACTCTTAAAAGTAGATAAACGATCTTCATCCTTGTGATTAGGATTGAATGCCGCATCGCCGGCGCAATACAAAGTAACTCCACTAAAGATAAACAAGAAGGTATGAGCCACAAATGCTCTTGGGGACTTTGCAAAACACAATTCTTGCTTATACATGTTTTGATAGATTGCCTGGGAACTGTAAATGGTGGTAAGGGGGAAAAGAGAGAAGAGAGATATGAGAGAGACACATGATATCTTTATCGCCACATCGTCATTGAAACTCACGCATGATCTGGAAGATGCGCGTTAACACAATTTAGGAAGATAAAAGAGAGGAGATGGTAACTTCTGTTAGTACATATGATATACAAGTAAGGGCAATAAATAAAGGCGAACTACTGTCAAATAAAACAGCCAAGTCGTCGAATTCATACATACAAACGCGGACTTTCCAGTGAGTGCCAACGCTGCAGCCACTCCTACAATGTGCTGAGTTCGGGTTCCCCAGAATTCTTCACCAACTTCACGTCCGATTAGACGATTGAGTCCACCATAGTCCATCTTTTGTGATGGATGCTATGATACAACAAAATGAGTTGATGTGAAAAAGATACATATGATGTGTCAGAGATACCTCAGAGCATATTGACATTGATATGACAGATTGCAGCGACCACATACTGAAATTGGCAATGTATAATTGCAATAACTCACCTGTAGGAAGTTGGACAGAAAATCACTATACCGCCGACAAGAAGAGAGGATGAAGTTTGTAATATTGTGAGGCATTGTTTGGATATTTATGACAAAAAAAGATTCTATGGTGAGGTGACTTACGCAGTACAATACGTGCCGAACGTGGCTAATATTGCTGCCATGATAGATATATAGATATTGATTGGATAGTAGTGTAGAAGACATTGAAGTTCAACCAGTTGAACTTGATGATGTTGATGGCTGCTAGCCTAGCTCACCTGTCATTTTTTGCTAGGATACCGCTCACAAAAAAAAGATCCATAAAGATATTATTTTATGATATGGTACCATATCTCTATTGTTGATGTTTGACGCCCCCGCTATATCTATTAGTTATTAGTACCTCCAATTGTCAAATACCGATTAGCCTTGACAACCTTTGACAACTTATCCACAACTGATATTACATATCTCAAGATAGCAACACAAAACATCTCGTATCTACTATAATGGTCCGCTTATCCGCTATTTTTGTATTCTTTACATCGTGCATTGCAAACGCCATAGCAAAAGAAGATATATCATCATCCATCAATCAACATCATAGACGTGAGGATCAATTATCAAGTGTCTATGATACATCCTACGATGGCAATGAAACTTTTGTAGCACAACCATCAGAAATATTAGGAGTTAACGGTGACGATCCAACGCCCGATTATCATGATTACCTACCGTATATCTATGTTGTATTCGGAAGTCAAGGTTTTCCACACGTTCGAGCCATCGTTGAACCTGAAGATTTTAATGCAGACACAAACGAAGATGAATGCCCACAACCCTTGAATCTACAAAGTGGCAAAGATGACGAGAAATTAAAACCTCTTTATGACGGGACAGAGGATAGTTTAGGTTTTAGTTCATCCGATCCAAGTAAGATGCCATATAGATTCCCTGTTAAGATATGTGAATTGGTAGTAGACGAGAATAGTATATACTTAGAGGATATAGGGTTCGGTAATATGAAACTTTCACACAATAACAAGACTTATGATGTGCCTCAAGTTAAATTGAACCCATCGAAGTTTATACTATTGGGCGATACGGGTATGAGAATTAAGCCAACAAACTTAGGATTGGGCAAACTTGGAGAAGACAATACTGCCGATGGAGGTTTTAATTGTGATGGTCCTCAGGAAAGTTGCGGCGCATCATCTTTACTTGATTGTCTTTGCAAGCTGCATACACTAACAGAAGTTTTATTTCTTAATGGCATTTCCAGGTTTATGGTGTAAAACAGTGCCTCACGAATTTCACTAAAGAAGATCTGACAGAAACTCCAGAGGGATCTTATCAAAATTTAGAAAACTGGTACTTCAAGGATATAGCTGATTCAGCGGCTAAAGAAGATGCAGATGTTGTTGTTTTCGTAGGTGATTATCTATATCGGCAAGGTCCTTGTCCAACTGGCGCTGTAAACACAGCCAAAGAGTATAATGCCACTGATGGAAGTACTATAAGCAAGAATGAAGTGAAGGAGTGCAGTGCAGTAAATGATAATTCTCATATGAATGAGACAATCCAAAGCCAACATATGATGAATTTTGTGCCGGGGCATTATGGAGACAATTTTTACGGATGGTGGGCGGACTGGTTCTATCCAGCTATGAATCTACTTCAATCAACTCCAATCATACCAGGGAGAGGGAATCATGAGATCTGTACAAGAGGGGGATTTGGCTTTTTCTTGTTCATGTTTCCATACGATATTGATGACGGCTCGACAAACTATTGTCTAGATAATTACCCTCCCTATGCTGTTCGTTTTGAGCACGAGCAATTCCTTGTCATGGATGATTCCATCATCAATCCTTTACGTGGTGGTGTAGATCACTACATGAATACTCTTGAAGGATGCCCTGGTACTCCTGAAGACGGACAGCCTCTGATTGTACCTAAACGAGAGAATAGGTACTTGGACCCGAAGAATGCTGAGGAGACTGAAGAGCAAGTCGAGTTGTTTACAAAATGGTTCAAAGACATAGAGTTCCTTTCCCTTGATCGGGAAACAAACTTCTATGTAGGTCACAGACCTGTGCTTGGCATCGGATGTAATTATACTGATGTTGTTACATTGGATTGGACATTGCAACAAAGCCTAACTAACACAACGTTTGATCGCATTTCAGCTTTGATCACCGGTCACATGCACTGGCTTGAGGTTCTTGAGTTTGAAGATAATGTTTTGCCTGCCCAAATGGTGGTCGGCAATGGAGGTACGATGATGATTGAGAACAAGATTGATCAATCTTCTATTCCTTATATCAATTTGACAGTTGGCAAAGAAGAATATGGGATCCATGGAAGAGTAAAGAGAGGCATTACAAAGTCTGCTTTTGGATATGGTATCATGGAGCGTCAAGATGATCTTTCATATGAAGTAAAATTCATGACTTGGCAGGCAGACAAAGGATCTGTGGCCAATCAGTTTAATCTGACTATTCCTGCAGGCCTTAGGAAGAATGCTCAGACAGATGCAACGGAAGATGGAGATGAACCAGTGACGATGCAAGGGGGGAATGTCATCGTATCCTCGGGAGATATCCAATCTCGTCTTTCTTTCATCGTTGGTGCATTCTTTGTGATTGTATATTTGTGTAACTAGAACTAGATGGAAACATGTAATATTAGTAGTCGTGAACCTTTAAAATCTATATCATATTACAACACTCTTGGCTCAACCTTACCAGATCTTACATCTATTCCCCCAATCTTAGTGTTTGTCGAGTCGTATTGCACTGGGATATCTCCCGATTCATACCCAATCTTTATGAACACATCCATTGCCTTCACAATATCTTCATATTCTATGCCTAATTGGAATGGATCAGGTGAACCTGTTAGTCCAGTCATATCTAAACCCAAGACCCCTCTACTCGTTCCTCTCATACCAAGTGATGCAGTAGCATCGATTGCCTCAAGCGATTTGATTAATTGTTTGTATGCCAAGAGCAGCTCATCAGCCTTGGCTCCGTCCTCTCCTCCACGAACTACTGTTAGCAGATCTTTTCGAAGTTCATCAAATGGCGATTCTCTCAGAACTTTCTTAACTCCTATATAGTTATTCGTTTGGCAAACTGGCAGTAGCTTGATGGGTAACTGCGACTGAGCGATCTTTAAAGATCTGAGTGCGGTAGAACTTGCAATCTTATTTGTAACGTCAGCATTTGCAGTTGATGGGAGAAGAGCATTACTCACTATTGTAAGGGTCGATGTTATAATTGCTCTACGTCGAGTGTGTTGATGCATATCAGTGTCCTGTTTATATCTTTCTACCACTTTGCTAATATCCTGATATCTCTCTACCACTTTACTTCTACTATCATATGACCAAGCTCCACAAGAATCTGACAATATAATAACTGATATCAACAAGCATTGCAGTAGAGATAGACCGAACATCTTTTGAAGATGAGATCAGTAACAGCGAATCAATAATACTGTATTATCTGATGACGTTAATGACTTAGTGCCACAAATGTTGATGTTCTATGATAGATTTGATACTATAATGACGTGATGTGCACAAGTTCTAAATATGTTTTCGGGTAGAATTGTACTAACCGGTCGATCTTCTCTCTATCCTCTCTACTCTTATATACTACTACTAATGTAGTCGTACAACAAGCACTAGATATATTCTACTGCCTCCCTAGTGATATTGAAAGTATGTGAGTATGTAAGGAGGTATCGTAGATACTTAAAATGAAACTTTTATAAATGAAGTTTCAACAAGATCCTTTCTTTTTCTCCCTCATTGATAGCAACATGGATAAAGACGCGTGTGGCATCAACATAGAATAATGCTACTTAATATCGCATACAAAGATGAAATACATTCTAACTATTGCCTTTGCTACACTCTGCCTAACCGGTAGGGTGTATGGTGACGATGACAAGAGAGATGGTGGAGGAAAGTCTCCCAAGTCGAAACAGAAGAATAAAATTAAGAATGATTAGTGTGAAAGAATTGATAAACTCGAGGCACTATTCGAGGCACAATCATATATGATGTTGGAACATGAGGCACGCCTTGCAAAGCTGGAAGAAGAGGATCGCGGTGGTAGTGGTAGCGGTAGGTTGGGAGGGATTTTTGGTGACAGTGAGGGTATGTCACCCCATACTAATTGCGGATGTGATCCAAATGTTTGTACAATGGATGTTATGAATAGACCTCTTCCAGACGCTGAGAACCCCTCAGCTACTTTGGGGAGTAGGCTTAGTTGGCTTCTTTCTGATTTAGCGGGGGATCTAAAACTTGACTCTCCTATCGATGCATGTATAAAGGTGTGTCATCATGATTTCCCAACAGAATGTGATGATGCAATCCGATTCGTAGCAAGACGATTGGATTAGGGTATAAAAATGAGCAATGGACTTATTTTTTTCCACAAGATACTTTATACAAAAAAAAGAGAATAAACTACCAATCCTGGCACTTCTATCAAGGTTGCATCTATTTACAAGATACGGCAGGAAGTCTCATCGACCAAACTGATGTTGTAACTCTTTACCCTCCACCCGATCCAGAAACTGCAACTCATTTGGCCCATTCTATGGGTGCTGATGTGATTACCTCAAAGTTTATACCGCCACCAAATCCTTGGGACACACCTTATGCTGGCTTACTCTCAACTTCAAATTATCAATTGAACTTAATAAATTTGTGGAGAGGGGATAATTGGCTAGGTCAGGACCTTTCAAACGGGGCAGGACTTAATCCATTGTTCGATGCACGTAATATCAAATGTTGTGATGAGGAGACTCAGTGGCCATTCCATTTCGATTGTAATAATTTACCAGTTGACTTTGGTGTGTATCTTCGTTCCGAACCAAAGTATACGGATTCATTATGGTTTACAAACCAACATAGAGAGCGTCTGATGAGTGAGATTACGGGAGGGATTAATTTGTGTGCTACGACCTTTAACAGAGCAGCAACTGATGAGGTACTTCGTTCTTTAGCTAATGCTATTCAGGCTCACAGTAACCGAGACACCATGTGGGAATACGTTCTTGATGCATTTTCATTTGCATTAGTCTTCCTTGCCCCTGAAGCAGCATTATTTGAATATTTCTTTGCGGAAGGTTTGGAAGAGGTGGCAACTTTGAGTGTAGAGTCTCTAGTGAAGAAAGGACTTCCTGCAGTAGTTGTGGAAAGCTTAATCGTCATTCCACAAAACATTAAAAACAGTATGACCGTACCTGAAGTGGAAGCTATCAATGAAGGACTCAATCTTATAGATTGGATAATGGATATTGTTTTCCGCCATTCAAAAGCTTTGATTTCACAGTTGAATAAATTGGACAACCATGGTCTGTCTATGTATAAAGGCATGCTCTTGGGGGATAAGTCACCTTGTTCCTTATCAAATGTCACGAGCCTTTTAAACTATACACAACAAATGGTTGAACAAGGTCACTCTTGTTGGGGCTGCGAAAACAATTTAGGGATGCAAGGCAATTATATTAATTTCAGAGGTCTCTGTCAAAAGGATAATGAATGGTACTTTGCATATTGGAAACTTATATATGTTAGGCCTGGCTTTGGCTGTGAACTAGAAAGGGGACCTGTTTTACAATCTAAACTCAGAGATACAGCCCGAGATGTTGTTGGCCAGAAGTTTGCTATTGGTCAAGCTAAAACAAATTTCACGAAGTTCTCTCTATATGATTGTGATGCTAATTGGCCGAGTGATGTTGAATGTTATTATAATGAGATAGATTGGAGAGGCTCCTCGGGCATAGGTTATGAATATTGGGCATGTGACCCTTATAACCCTAGTTGTGATTACGATGGTGGGAATAACTAAGATACCTCGGTTGTTGAGTGAGAGTGATTCAGTGACTTGCTTTATCTTATTTAGCTGCTTGCTTTAATTGTAATTGGACTCTGTATACGGTGAATGTGTTGTATGTGCTAGATAATCAAGCAGCCCGGACATATCTTTGTGTTTATACACGATATGATATGGTTGAGAAGGAAGACAACCAGATTTGTTATGACCCTAACATTAAGATTACATTATGATAGAAGATCCTCCTCGTCTTCATCGCCAATAGCAAATGCACCCAGGGCATCAACTTTTGTATCCATATCATCTAAGTCTGCCAAATCGAAATCATCACCCAACAAGTCAAATGCATCTGTTGACAAATCTCCTAGCTCAGCTGAGAGTTTATCTAGCTCATCAAACCCGTCTAAGCCTGTTGTTGTTTTCTCTTCCTCCTTCTTAGCGGTCGATGTAGCTGCTCCTTCAGCTATTACATCTTCTACTACTGAAGAAGAAGCAAACGGGTTGACTGGAGACTTAAGACCCTCATCGACAGGACTTGATGAAGTTGTCCCGTCAATGTTAACTTCCACCTCTTGCCCGGGTGTTGTTGGAGTATCATTAGGTAAGATACTAGCCGTTCCATTCGCAGGCGAAAAGTCAATGACTTCCGAGGATGAACCACCGTCACTTTTTGTTGTAACAGCACTATCTCCACGCTTCAACAAACTAACAAACCCTCCTACACCTCCAGCAACGCCACCAATTACTGAGCTTGTAACATTCTTAACAGATTCTTTTGATGGTAACGGTGGTACCTGTTTCCTCAATGGACTAGCCACAGAAGTAACAGCATGCTTCTCTTTAAGTTGGATACGCATGAGATACTTGGACTTGACTCGTCGAGCGACATCTCGTAATTCATCCACGCTCTGAGGGCCTGCACCTAGTACCTCGTCTCCGACACGTTTCTCTGTTCGTTCCATGATTTCTGAAAAGTCAAAGACTGTAACCTTGCCACCTTCACTACCAGGCATGCCTCCCTCTTTCTTCTTTTTGTTGTTACTGCTGTCATCTCCCTCACTTTCAGCAGCGGCAGCTTGATTCTTCAACTTTTCAATCCGTCGTTCTCTACCAATCTCAACACAAACATCACATAACAAATCTAAACTAACTTCCTGTAATACCAACATTGCATTAGGATCAATAAACATCTTCCAGAATGGTTTCGAACTTAATAATGCATCCATCTTATCCACCGCCTTACTAAATAATAAGAACTTAGCCAACATATCTGTAATGTTAATACATGTAATACCAAATGGCAATACCGATGCATCATCTGTAATAATCTCTTCTAATGAAATAATATCACTTGATATGTATGATGATGTGGCATCACTATCTGCTTTGGGTTTTGGTACAAATCGTGAATGTACCAATGGACAACTTTCAACAATATGTACTAACATTGCTAAACTTAGTACACCGCCACTACGAAAGTCAGTTACTGGATCATCTTGTTGAAATCCTAATCGGTCTACCCAATATATATGTGGGATGGGTGGTAATCCTTTTTCATTGATTAGTGTGTCAATACTACCTGTTGTTGATGAATCAACACCGCTAGTAGAACCACCAGGTGAACTGCTGTCAGCATTATTATTTAATGTGGCATACCCACCTTTTTCAAAAGGCATGATAGCACCACTTAGCCATAATCTTGTTATTAAGTTATCATATGATATAATCATTTTCTTTGATTGTTCGATACCACGTTCCCACCATGGCTATGTTATAAAGAGGAGGGCATAACAAATGAAGTGCATAAGTTTTCTTGCATTTGCATAATATACACAAACGAAAAACAGTCCATTCTATACTTACCATATGCAACACAGCCTTCTGTGCAGCAGTACCCTGATAAACCCTACTCAATCGCAATCCCGGTCGACATTTCGTATGTAACAACTGTCGGAACATTAATACCTGACTAGCCGTTGTCTTATCTGGCATTGTATTCCGTCCAGCTATATTATTCGTTATTGATTTAAATGTAGAAGATGCTGATATACTGTTGGTTGCTGATGATACTGACGTTGATATGTTCGATGTTAGGTTTGTGAAGAATGCATTGCTGCCTGATGTTGGTGTATTTGTATTGTTTATAGAGCTTTGTGTAGTTGTGGATGCTGTCATTGAGTTGGGATTTGAACTATTGCTACTGCTTAAATCAGAGGTTTGCTTTGCAACTGTATTAACAGCACTTCGTGCAGAGTTTACTATTGATCCTGTCAAGCCACCCACCATTGATCCCCATCTATTATTGTTTGTATCATTACTATTGTTTGATTGTGGTGCTGGTTTAGATGAGCCCGTTGAGGAGAGAGCAGTTGCAATATTGTCTGAAGGTGCACCTTCATTGCTTGGATTGCCACCTAAAAGATCTGATGATTGAGATGCGGCCATGGACCAAGCAATATATAGAGCTTTCCGGAAGATAAGAAAAAGAGTAGGGATATGTATGTAGCAATTAGTGAGAGTGAGTTTGGGGGGGATCATGGGGGTTCCCCCCTTTTGTCATTATTTGGGTTGAGTTTGTTGGATGAAGAGAATAGCCGTAATAGAGAGGCCCTCATCAATCATACAATTATCCAGGGTTATCGGGATGCAAATAGCATTAAATAGCTCATGACTCCAATCGGTTGACTGTGGCTTTTGATTTATTGGAAATTGATTGTTTAGTGAGAGATATTGAAAGATACTCTCGATAGTCGAATAGCCATCACATCATCGTACCTCCTTGATATTACACCACAGTCTACATAATATTTGCAATATGAAAGTTCTATTGACGATATACGTATCCACCATTGCAATTGGAAGCACTGCATCTACTCTATTAAGAGGTCAAGCCGATGAAGTATCTACACCACCTGACTTTAACTGCTTTCATTCAGCTTTAAACGGAGATGATGCTAAAGAAACATGCAGTAAAACAAAAGATAAAAATAATTCACAATGCGTATGGTGTTCAATGTCTGGTGCTGCTTCGGACAGTGTAGCGGGAGCATGTCTATCCAATGCAGAGGCATTAGTAACAGATGGCAAGTTTGGTTTGACTTGTCCACTAAACATCTACATTGAGCCAGCAAAAGAAGAAGTGAAGACTAGTTTACCAGATGTGAATTGCTTCAAGGCAGCATGGAATGCTGTCAATGCCGAAATTGCCTGTGGGGAAACAAAGTCCAGTGACGGTAGTGCATGTGTTTGGTGTCAAACTAACGAGGATAAAGAAGGTGTGTGCTTATCAAGACCAGAAGCGGGTCTTGTGGTTGGCAAGTTGAATCTAAAGTGCCCAAGTAATGATGATGTTCATTTGATACAGATGTGAAGTAAAGAGAGCGACAACTATGGATAACCATTTGTTAAGAAGTGAGTAAGTTTTGTTTAGTGAGATTATAATTGGGCATAGGTGTAAAAATAACTTGTACATATTACTCGTCTCGAAAGGTATTCTCATTCAATATCCCCTTTGTCAAGAAGTCGAAATGTATTAAGACTCTCCCAACCGCACATAATGTTCTCCATTGCAAACTATCTGCACAACATTCCAAGCTACCACTACCAACATTATCACTATTCGGATATCTACCACTCTCTCGTTCTCTTTGTAGTGCTTCTTCATTCACTCGTACCGACTCTCTGCCATATAAATCAATAACAACATCCCATGCACTTTTATAGGCATCTTCATCGTCTTCAATATCTGGTAATAGTTGTTCAATTTGTTCTAATATAGATAATGCACTACTATCCACTTCCACTATATTATTACCGACATAATCGTCATCTTCGGTATCAATAGTTATACTTTCATAATCAACGGGAGGTAATACTAGTAAGTGTAAGAATTTACTATCTCCAATACCGTCTGACACTTCCAACATGGCCTTTATTGCACTCTGAATATGACTCTTCTGTTCATCATTTAATACCGGTGATGCATTACCTCCATTCTCATCTTTATTATTTGATGTAGCTGCCGTCGGACCATGCTGTAAGTAAGCCGAGAGTGAAAGAAGTAATACATTTTCAATATCAGAGGGTTGGAGCTCTCCTTCTAGTAGACACTGCATAAATTTCCATCTTTCAAACTGTTGATCTAATTCTAAACGTTGAATTGTTTCTTTTGCTTGTTGCGGTATGTTGTTATTGCCACTGATTGAGGTAGAATACAAAGGAGTGGTGTGTTGTCGATGAAAGAATTGATTTTGTGCACATGATGTGTCATATCTTGATTGTATAGTTCGATGCTTTGCCATATACCGACGTTTATAATGGGATATGCAAAGATTGTTATTGATATCACCAGGTATAGTTGGTATAATGGGCAGACGATTGATATTTGGTTGTGAAATAAAGGCAAAGGCAAGTGTTGATGTCTGAGTTGGTCTTCGAGATGATGAAAATTGCAAAGATGATATAAAGTTCGCTGCATCCGCTACCACCGCTAATTTCCATAAACCAGTCGATAACAGAGATATCCAAAAGGTTATTGTCATATGCATACGCATACTTATTAATGGTTAATAGGATAGGTAGTTTTTGCTAGCTTGCCTACCTCTTTATTTGACGTCGTTTGATCGCCAAATCAAAAGGTAGTTTTGGCGACGGCGACTGAGCAGTCTGGCCGTCGTTTCCAATAAAAAAAGAAAGTAAAAACAACTCTCAAAGATAAAGGCCTTTTATACGCTCATTATATACAGATTAATACCACTATGTCTAGAATTGCAACCTCCTCAATAAATAGATATACAGGGCGTTTACTGTCGTCTTCAACGGTGTCTTCAACCGCTGCAATTCGAAGGCTATCACCAACAACATCATCCCTTCCATCCAACCACCACAACCACTCAATATCAATATCTCCTTCCCCTCAAATAATAAGACAGTACCATGCAAGGAAGTCTAATAGTTCTTCTCACTTAATACATCATACATCTAGATTACGACCTATAGACGATAATATATCAAATCGGCGGACATTGCAAATATTGAGCACATCATATGTTGGTGATGTCACATTATCTCAACAATCATTTGCAATACGTCGTGGTATTAGCTCTACTCGTCAACTACTAGATGATGCAGATGCTAAACCAGCAGTTAAAGAAGATTCAAAAGAGGGTACAGAAGAAGAGGATGATGATCCATGTCCAGCATGGCAAAATCCATTACATCACAATAATCCAGATTATCAAAAGGTATTAGCTGAGGACTTTGAACCCGGTGAGGAAATGCCAGTGGTACCTTTGCCGCCATTTGAGGAGGAGGGTAATGAAGATAAGGTATTAGCCTCGCCTGAATTACATGCATTGGCAGATGAGGTTGTTAGATTAAACATGTTAGAAGTTGCCGAGTTAGTTGATAGGATTGGTAGTCACTTTGGATTAGAGGATGGTGATGGATTTGATGGCGATGATGGTGAGGGTGGAGGTGACGATGCAGCTGAAGAGGAGGCTGCGGAAGAAAAGACGGTGTTTGATTTAAAGTTAACTGGATTTGATGCCAAGGTACGAGACTATTGTTTGTCATGTTGTTATAAGTGCTTGCTTGACCTCTCATTCTAATCCAATCTTTGAAACCAATGACAGAGTAAGATTAAGGTGATTAAGGAGATTCGAGGTGTGACAACTTTGGGTTTGAAGGAAGCTAAAGAACTTGTCGAGGGTGCTCCGGTAAGTTTGATTTAGTATATGTATGTGTAATCTTTTTGTATTGAGTTATCTTGTTGGAATGAAATCAAATGTGGAGAGAAAAAGGGTTGACAATGCGGATATTTTACGGCAGAGGGGGGAGAAAGACACAAAACGCTAGGCCAGCTAACCGAGGAACAAATACATCCTACGATCCTTGGTCCGTTCATTCCTAGCAATATCAAAATATATCATGTCTTGCATTCTAGTTGTCGTGGCTTCATCTCCACAATGTCAGCGAACTTTAATGGCCAAAGAGCGGAACTGGTTCATCGATCAAAAGGGTCGTATGTCATCCATTTCTTTTTGTTTTTGTGCTTGGAGGTTTGAAGAATGTGGCAGGAACATCTCTATCATTTTGTACCAAGATGTTGAACTCGTATATAACTCATGTTCATATGCTCTCATATATTTGCTCTGGTTATTCGACATCTCAGACGACGGTGAAGAAGGATATTAAGAAAGAAGAGGCAGAAGAATTGAAGGCCAAACTTGAGGCAGTTGGAGCAACAATTGAAATCGTTTAAGTCTCGTATAAATGATAACAATAGAGATTTGACCTAAGTGAAAAGAAATAAACTTTTAGGGGACTTTAACTAACTAACATAATTTAGTTGATATTATGTCGTCAGCCCACCTTCTATGGTTGCTGTTGTATATAAACTGTTGTATATGAATTCATAGCAGAGAGACTTTCGGGGCTTGAACTTACCAGAGAGTATCAAGCATTCTATTCATTGGGAAGGTTCTCGGGGTGGGGAGCATTTTTGACTGGAACTTAAAAACAAGTTTCAGTGTTGATATGTGTAAGTTTCATATGAACTTTTCTTTGCCTCTCACAATAATAAGAGTTGGCGCGGCGCTAAAGTTGCAGTGTTCAGATTATTAGTAGTGACATATAAATCCATATCCTATTATTGTTTTACTTGAAAATAACGGCTATAAAATATCCATCATTAGGTACAGAGTCTGGTTAATACGGATAGGTAGTTTGTTGCAATGACATAATTTTGAGTACGATATTTAGTATTATATCAGCCCATATAGAACAGAAAACAATGAATAATAATATTAATAATTCTCTTATTAATAATGGGATAGGAGAAATGTATAATGGTATTGACGATAATCATGATTACTTTGATCATAGTGAGTCAAGATTTCTTCCTGATTTGAATAAAAGTAATTGGAAACAGATAAGAAGAAACGATCCGGCAACAAAGTATATCTATATTAGATTCGATGACGAAGATAGTTTTGTATTTGATATAGACTGGGAAAGTGAGGGTCGATACTTCTCGTCTAATACCAGCCTAAAACACGTTGTTCTGTATGAACTACGAAGTCATAGCATTAGTGATAGGCTTTGCCATCTATTTCGGGGACTTGCTCAAAATCGATCGATAGAGAAGCTAGACATACATGATTCTGATATCAAAGACAACAGTTGGTTACCTTTGCTTTGGCCGCTCTTTGAAAATAATAACAACCTACACTCTTTTGAAGTTCAAGATTGCAGTATTGAATGTGCTCATACTGATTTTTTCAATGTTCTTGCAAGAACCATGGAGAGGTGCAGTAAAACTTCCTTGAGAGAATTTATCATGGTACAAAATGATATTGATTCTCCTGAATCCATGATAGATATAATTCAATCATTGAATATGCATCAAAACATTGAGGTATTAGGCATGCAGTCTGGTAATAATCAGGGTGGAGAGGGAGTTTGGAAGGCATTAGGGAACCTCCTCAAATGTTCATCAAAGTTGAGAAAGATCAATCTAAACAATACTCGGATAAAAGACAAGCAAATATCAGACATTGCGGATGGATTGATTCGGAACAAGTCGTTGAGTCATATAAGCATGATGGAGAACACAGAAATTACAGCCGCAGGATGGCAAACGTTTCTAAAAAAAGCCATCAGTATACCTCAGTTGACAAAACTTGATACCAGCTACAATAACATTGACGATGAAGGAATTGTTATTCTGGGTGAGTGGATTAAGCGCAGCAAACCAAAGATTCTAGATATTAGTGCAAATGAGGAAGTCAGTACAACTGGCTGGTGGAGATTTGCTATGGATCTACCAAGTTGTTGTGTAAATATCAACCTCAGTGATAATAAAATTGACGATGTTGGGTTGATTCAACTAGGCAGAGTGATCAAGGAGAGTGCAACACTGAAGGTACTCGACCTCAGTTCTAACGAGACGGCTACTAGTCATGGATGGAGTAGGATTCTATCTGACGTGTGTATCCACAACTCTGCATTAGAGCGACTAAGTCTTTACTCTACTGATATCGATAATGATTGTTTGGTTACGTTGGCAAGTTGGATGACCAACAATAGTAGGCTGAAATACCTTGATATAGCATCAAATGAACAAGTATCTCTAGATGGATGGCTTGCATTCTTCGGTGTATTACACAATTCCAACTCTGGTTTAGAGACACTGGACATCAGCAATAATCAACTTAGTTTTACTCCTTTCATTGATGTTCAGGAAGGACTTGGCATCATAGTAAAAACGCTCCAACTAGTAAGCACCATGGTCAACTCATTGGGTAGTTTGAGATCAATGAAGACACTTGATCTTAGTTCCAGTTTGGTATCAATTCCTTCCTGGAACTGGGCAGACTCTTTAGCAAATATATTACACAATCAAAGCTGTGACTTGGAAAGCCTATCTCTGTCTCACAATGATATCGAAGATGCAGGGGTCATTTCCTTTTCAGCTGCATTGGCCAATAACAACAGTTTGCGTGAACTCAAATTGAACGGTAGCATTAGCGTTATTTCCGATTTAGGATGGGGAGCACTTACTAAGGCTTTATGTGATATGTCGAGTATTGAGGCAACATATACCTCCAACCACACACTACATTGTGTTTCTGGTGAAGATGATAATGATGATGATGATGATAACGACATACCATTTGCTTTAGAGGAGTTATTATATATCAATAAATACAATACAGAGTCAGAAGCAGCTAGACAGAAGATAATAAAGTATCACATGTTGAAAGATGATGGTATAGATGTTGGTGTCTTCATTGACATGGAGTTGAACAAGCTTCCCTCTGCGGTATCATGGATGGGGAGGGGGAAAGATGACATAGGACTCTCAGTGATTTATCAGTTGTGTAAAAGTTTACCATGCTTGTTTGAATCGAATCTGAAAGTTGCCATTACACTGAAGAGGAAGAGGGAGTGAGTATCCGCCTTCTCTGTTTAGCAGTCAAACTGTAGGGAAGATATTGTGTTCAATAGGAAAAGTTCGAGAAGAAAGAAAGAAGTACATGTATAGGTTCTATCCGGCTAGGGCTGGACCCCCTAGTTGGATTTATAAAAGCAACACCTGAACTTTGTCGTGATCGAGAGCACAAAGAAGCGGCATCATTGCTAATCATTGTATTCAATATGTTAGGATTGGTCATTGGATCGGCTGTTGATCTTCCGGTGACTGATTTGTTCTAGTCAGTCACACTCGCATGCTTCAGTTTTATTTGGATATCGGTTTTCTATCTGTGTCTGTATTAACTGTGTGTTGAGTAGCAGCACAACGGTTTACACATTCGAGTAAGTTAAACATTGACACAGTACGAGAGTTTAAACTTATTGTTATCTCAATACCTATGTCAGGTTGACTCATAGTATAGACCACACGAGTCATCTATCATACTTTGAGAAAGATACCTCAAGATACCTGGAGGGATCAAGTCGACTGCCGAAGCTTCTCTTCAGAGGAGTAGCCCCCTACTGTACTTATCAATAGCTTGATTGATGAGAGTTGAACTTCATATCTTTGCCTCCATAATTCTGATATATCTGAACAAAGATTATAAGATTGCTCCGGAACTTTAAAACAAGTTTCAGTATATACTAATAAGTTTCAGTATTGAACTTTTGCTTCTAAATAGGCTTGTTGATATAGTGGGCAGGAGGGCACGCCCACCTACGGCACAGGTTGATCAGGGCCCTTTTGGAGCTCAAATGGCAGTAAAATGGCCTATTTACGGGTACAATTAGGGGATATACGGGTACAACACGTGCCAATTGACCAAGGTGGGGCCCACGTGGGCGACGCCCACCTATAGCTTAAAATATGCCCCCTATATCAACAAGCCTACTTCTGAACTCGCAATATCAGCATAGTAAAGACAGTCTGAAATATTAGCAGCCACCTGACAGCTGATCAATAATCTTATTAATCTAGTCTAGTACCTAGTGATCCGCCGCGAATCAGTATCATAACACACATATTATAACATAAGTACTACACATAATATTATTATTTTTTAAACTGCTGTGTACCTCTAGAGAGGTATGGATAATCCTCAAAACAACAACGGTATAGAAGGTATGGATAATGGATCAGATAATGATAAAGAAAATGAAAAGGGGTTGCTTCTTTCTGATTTTGATATAGACTTATGGGAACAAATTAAACAAAACGATCCGGCCGCTACAACAATGTATATTGATTGGGATGATGATGACGATGACGAGTTGTTTGTACATGATATAGACTGGAAAAGTGAGGGACATTACTTTTCATCTAACACAAACTTGAAGAAAGTTTGTCTATCGGGGATAAAGGATATGAATTCACTTGAAGAAAAGTTAAATGATATAGACCTGCCAGGTACCTATAACTTTGAAGACAATTTGTGTCATCTATTGAAAGGCCTTGCTCAAAATAGATCAATTGAAGAGTTAGATATATATCACTGTGATGTGATTGATGACTATTGGTTGCCTAAACTTGCTGAATTCTTTCAAAATAATCACAACCTACATGCACTTCAGATTCAAAATTGTACTGTTAAGACTTATTATTCCCAAACCGGCTACCAGGATGCTATTGCAGATGCAATAAAGGCAATCTGAAAGAAGTTATTATTGCAGAAAATACTATTGATTATGATTCTGCTGAACAGATATTTGCAGCGCTTAGTGATAAACAAATAGAGGTATTAAACATTTCTAATCAAGAAATTAAAGGAGAGAAAGCAACTGAACTATATTCAGCACAAAGGTCATGTGATGCATTAAGCAAGTTACTCATGCATAAATCGTGTAAGGTGAAAGAGCTTCATCTAGACAGTATCAATATTAAGGATGTACAAGTATCTACTATTGCAGACGGTTTAATAGCGAACAAAGCATTGAAGAAACTAACTCTTTCAGGGAACGATCCAATTACAGCATTAGGATGGCACATGTTTTTCAGACATCTAGGAAAGGCAGAGGGATTAGACCTTGACTTTCTTGATATCAGTAACAACAACATCGATGATCTAGGAATTTCGGATTTGGGTAGAGTTATCAATTGTTGCAAACCAAAGTTTCTTGACCTCAGCTACAATGAATCAATAACCCCTGGATGCTGGGCAAGATTGGCCTTGATGTTGTCACAAAGTAGTACTTTAACTACAATGAAAGAAATCAAACTTAGTGGCAATACAATTGACAATGAAGGTATATCAGTACTGGGAAATATGATCAAGAACAACACATCACTAACGAAGCTCACCCTCGGCTCCGTTGAGAATGTCACCGGCTTTTTTGGTTGGACACCATTCTTACTTGACTTGTGTAGTCCCAACTCTGCTCTGGTGGATCTGAGCCTTTACTCCAACGAAATCAATAGTGACGGACTAGCTGTTTTGGCAAGATGGGTGGCCAACAACAGCAAGCTAAAGTATCTTGATCTTTCCTCAAATATCGAGGTAACTCCGGGTGGTTGGCATACATTCTTTGTTACATTACGAAATCACAACTTGGTATTAGAGACACTTGATATCAGTAATAACGTTATAAACAGTCAAGCAATAGCTTCACTCGTGGAATCATTGGGCAACAACTTGAAGTCACTTGATCTTAGTTCCAATATTGTTCCCATGGGTATTGAGGATATTAGGGCATTGTCAAACCTCTTAAGAAGCCCAAACTGCTCGTTAATGAAACTCAATCTTTGTTGGAATGAGATAAAGGACGATGGTGTTATTTTATTTGCAGATGCGCTGGCTAATAACAATAGCCTACACGAGCTAAGATTGGCGACTTACGATCCTTTCGACCATGTAAGAGAGACAGGATGGTCAGCACTTGCAAATGTCTTGTGTGATAGGACAAGCATAGATACTGCATATACTTCTAACCATACACTACATGAAGTTTTGAAGGACGAAGAAGATGAGGGAAACGATATGAATGTGATTCCTGATGATCTTGTGGAGTTATTAGAAATAAATGAAATCTATACAAAGTCAGAAGCGGCTCGAGTGAAGATAATCAAATATATTCTGGTTAAAGACGACGGTGACATTGCCGTTGCTGTATTCGTTGGTATGGAGTTGAACGAAATACCCTCCGCCATGTCGTGGATGGGGAAGGAAAAGGATGACATATGACATAGGACTCTCGGTACTGTATGAGCTGTGTAAAAGTTTACCATGCTTGTTTGAATCGAATCTGAAAGTTGTTGGCTTGAAGAGGAAGAGGAGTGAGTAGCCGCCTTCTGAAGATGAGCAAACGAGGTGGTCAGAGTAGAAAGAAGAAGTAGCTGTGTTGTCTAAGATAGTGTGTTTTATGTTGATATTACCATCTCTAAAGGATCAGGAAATAGCAACTTAGCAATATCATTCTTGGCTACTTCCACCAGTCGTGCCGTACAATCATTCAGACCATATCCAATCACTACAGTCGATGTATCATCAACCTTATCAATAATCGTTTCCACATAATGTATCTGAGGACATGCAAATGTTTCATTATTCTGCAATAATGGCCGGTTATGCGTCAAAATACTTCGTGGATTAGGTGAGCCGTTGTCATCCTTCGTTTCATAGGATAAACAAAAGTATCCAGACTTGACAACTACTTCAAATGGCGATTGAGGTATAAAGGCATAGAAGAAGGATACATAATTGGTATCTGGCATTAATACTCGTTCTGATTCTGGCATTTTGTTCTTGGTGTAGTACTATAAGGATGTGAGGTAGACAAAGAGAGGATATTGAGCAATGTAATCAGATAATTTGAACAAGGCATACATTACTACTACATGCCAGAACATTCACTCACCTTGACTAACGTATGACCAACACCAACCATTAACGAATTAACACCACTAGCCTTCAAATCCTTGACTGTATCATGTTCATTAACATCCTCATCCATATCATTAAAGACAAAGTTAACACAACATGCACCGCCATGGGCAAATTCCTTAAATGGATTCTTACCTCCCGGAAACCAAACTTCATCAGCATTGAAAAAACTGGGTACAATCGGAGTATATGTCAAATCACTTGTCGTCATATTACCCACACTAGACATTTGACGTTGTATTATATGATCAATTTTGAAATTACGTCGCTGTCTCCATTTGATACGATGATCTGTTTTTGATATTGGTATCTTTGTATAGTTGGAGGGTAAGATTGATTGGATTGTATGTGTGGGGTATATACTCATTTCTGCATATATTGCTTTATCTTGATTTGGTTGAGTAGAATCGGATGGTAATGTGAACAAGGCGTAGTTTTTACCATACACTGCATCTCGACCTATGCCCCATATAGTATTAAATTGATGTATTAATGTCACTTCCAAATCATCTCCACCATACAAATTGTGTAATTTGAATGACTTTTCATCCTTTTCAAACTCATCTAATGTACCTGTTGTAGTATCATCGTAGACACCCATTTGAGTTGCTATACTTTTCGAACGTAACTCAATCTTTGTCAAAATGACTGTATCGCTATTGATATGCAGATACAACTCATCATGCAAATTAAACAATCTAAAGTCCACAAATGCCGGTTCAGTCATTACATGCTCTCGTTTGGCACCAAGTTGTCGATCTAAATCAATAACAACATCATATCCTTGTATAATTTGTAATGTTTCGTTTAATAATGCTAACCCTAAATGATTTAATGAATGCATAGTTTGTTTAATATCATCTGATAATGAGTTAGTTAACCATATGGGAAAACAGAAGTTATGTGGTGTAACTCTTAATGATAATATATATTTTGCATTGGATGGTAGATAAGTACGCATGGATATTGGTATTATTGCAATGGATGGATTATATTCCAATAAGAATACATTTGTTATATTTGCTGGATCAGGATGTTTATACTTGTCTTTTATATAACTTTCAATATTGTCATATTCACTTGTTGGTATTCGTAATTCATCCGGTATTGAATCTAATACTAATGATGTAGGATTTTGCAATATGTCTGAAGGTAAAGTTTGATCAAATTTCCAATATTTAGTTTTGTAACTATGTTGTTGTTCTTCTTCATTTGTACCAGTTATTGAATGCTTTGGATAACATGTAGTTGGATTACATACTGCACATTCTTTAATTGTAGTTGCTATTTCTTTCGATGCTACATATAATGTTGTATTATGTTTGAACATGTAATCATGTATTATATCATAACAGGGTGTTTGTTCTTTTGTTGATGGTTTGGAATATGTTCGATAACATCCACCACAATTTTCTGCTAGTATATACCCATCATCTTTATTTCGTCTTCTAACTACTTCATTTCGTAATCGTTTCATACTATTCCGTAACTTCTTACCTATCAAAGATGAAGCTAGAAATGGATTATAATGTACACTATTCGGTGCATGATAATTCACATGATGTAATACCATATACCATTGGAAACATATTACACATAGAATTGCAATGCCTAGTATGTTTAGTAGCTTTGATGATTGACTATTATTGCTTTTGAAAGTATTAGATGAAGAAGAGATGTGCATTATTGTTGTTGGCTGGTGGTTGTTATTGATATAAATTTGTGGTAAAGTTTGAGGAGTAGGGCTGGTTGTGTGTTGCGTCGGTGATGAAGTTGTGGATGTAGTTTTAGTTTCGGGCAGAGCTGACGCCACCCCCGATGCTCTCGAGAAGAGACTGACCATTATTACTGGGTACTATTGTCTAAGGCGACGCCTCACTATAATGAGTGGCCGATAACTAGCTTACCTATCAATAATTAAAGCCCTAAAGTAATGGTTGTCATTTTTAATATTCGCGAGAGAATATTATTGCGAATGATTATTTCTCACTTGCTGCTACACTGAGATTGGAGGAAAATATATGAGTCGCCAGTACCTTGATGAAGCTCTTGATAGTTGTTAGTATATCTACTTATATCTTACTCGTATTTGAGTACAAGCAGGAGAAAGAGAAACAGTGTTTATAGTCATTAGGGTATCCTAACCACACCTGCTTCTACTTCTACTTCTCTACCTACATAAACATATTTTTCGATACTTTACTCTCACTTGCTGTGTTACCTTTAACTGAACTCTACTCATCTACATCTATACTAGAACCAAGCCGGCTTGTGTTCTCTTATATTCTCTAGTTAGTGTTCTTTCTATCTCACTCTACAAGGTATCTTTCCTTATCCTTTTACACACAACACAGTTATCTGGGTATCCTCCTATAGGAGTCTTTGACTTTGATCTACCTTATTCCTGCCCCCGAAGCCCTAATATACTCACTTGTTTATGTATTCGAAAGCCGATAGAGCTTCATCCCACTTACGAAGTATTTCATATACAATTGAGATAGGTTTGACATCATTCTGATCTCTCCTCGGAGTTTTATCACCAAAATGATACTCAGAGTACTTCTTGATTGATTCTAACATATCTGGAAGCAACTCAATTGGCAGTTTGTCAAAGTATTGTACATTGGAGTTTGTTTTGTTTCTTGTTGATAGAATTGAGTATAGTTTCTTTGCTCTAGTTGCCCTGGGTGTACAATAAGAACCATCTAATGCCAATTCATTCACAACATCCCTAGAAATTCCTCTTTCCCGCATTGGATCACCGTCGATAATGCATATATGATTCATATCAGCTGTCAGATTTAAACTTGTACTATCGAACTGTACTTTTACCAAGGCAGCCCAGCCAAAATGTCCAATCTGATTGTCTGATAAAGAAAGGTATCTCAAATTTGTGTTGTGTTTTAACCCCTCTGCCATCTTCATGGCGTCTTGATCATTAAATTGATTGTGATCTAAGCAAAGTTCCTCTAGAACTGGATTCGTTGCTATCAAATAAGAAAAGAACGTGTTTCCATTTGTTGTTACATCATTTTCGCAGAAGCTAATCCTTTTCAGATTATTCCACCCTGCTTTCATAAGTCCACACAGCATACCGTATCCATCTACCTCTTCTTCCACAGTCCAGTCAAGAGAAACACTTGATAAAGATGGATGACTGCCTACTACTCTACACAGACGGGACGCATGTAATCTGCTCTTGATTGAGTTCTGCTTCAAAGAAAAGGATTCCAGTATGGTGTTGCTTTCGATATAGTTAATTGCAAATTCAATACCTTGTGATCCGAGGTTGTTGTTGCGTAATTCCAATCTTTTAAAGTGAGTTTGATTGAGATTCCTGGCCAACATCTGTATCACAGCGTTAGATAGCTCTGCATTATAGAGTCTCAAAGAGGTCGTCGTCCCTTCTCCATGTAACACTTTTATCATGTACTGGTGATCTTTCAAAGCACTGGTAAAGTCAGACCAATAGTTTTTAAATACACTATGATATGGAAGATGAGTACGAGCAATCACATATACATCTCCGCTTCCTTCACCATGCCTCATCATACTAGTTTGGCCTTTTATATTCTGAAGCAATCGCTTAGCATCTGTTATATGACTATGATTATCTTGAATTGATGACCAATAGCGATCTAAATTATCACTATCGTCTGCACTTTGCTCCCATTTATTGTTCTTCAGCATTACTTGATGATATTGTTGTCGAGTATCAATTCGTTGCAATGTGCTTTCCATCACAGAACATTTCTTTCGAAGATATTGAATCTCTTGTTGCATGTTTGAAATAGCTCTAGCCTGATAGCACATATTTTCTTGCATATTCTCTAGTTCTATAGTTTGTGAATGCATATCATCTTTCATTACCTCCATGTTCATAGTCTGAATACGCATATCATCTTTCATACATTGCATATCATCTTTCATGCTCCTCATATCTGCAGTTTGTATTTGACTTTGATTTAGCAACTCTTTCATGGCCATCGTCAGCGCCGATAGCTCTTGACTATGTACATTCTTCTCCTCCATTGTAGATTATTGAGCAGCGATGATCCTCTTATTGATGTGGTAACGAGTAGAGAACAGTGACATCATGGCCTCACGCGAGCAAAATAGGATACCAAAATGTCAAAGGCAGGGTATCTCCCCGCACACCTATCGTATGCAGCTTGTACTACTTCGCTATAAAAGCTCAATATAGGCGGTAACTTTCACATTGTAGTATTAGGATGTTTGGTGTATTAGTAGAAGAAGAACTGTGCTTAATAGGTTAGGATAGTACTCAAGAAGATATCCTCTCCCCTCCTCTCATTCTCATCCTCTCCCCCCTTCTGCTTCTACTCCAACATCTTTTGTCAAATTTTCTTCTGTAATGAAGTGCACAAATCTATCAATTGGGGCATGTATTCAATATCATATTCTATAGTTCATCCTTATCCAATACCTCTACTGTAGGTATTGGTTCATAAGATTTGTCTAATGATATCCATCCCGTCTTCGGAGGCAATTCAGAACTATCTTTTACTATATATATTCCAGCTCCGGACGGACCATCTATCCAATATTTTCCATCTCCCTTATTCCAATAAATATAGCTATCATTCGAAGCCTCATACCATGTTCGATTTTTGTCAGCGAGTTGATTCCACATTTGTTGTGTATTCCACGCCATCTGTTTGCAAGTTCGATCAAAGCCCATTGGTATTATCGATGCTGATTTAGGATAGTATAATCCATTAACCGCTTGATATCCTGCATTTGTAATAGATATAACCTTGTTACTACTCATGATACTACTGCTCGTTGAAAACGAAGTTACTTGATGTTGATATGTAATGATGATGGGAGTTATTATTTTTGTGATGAATGACTTCATTTATCAATACTGTAGGTATGTGTCAAGATATCACCGCCGCTCCCTCGCTAGACTACCGCTACTCTATAGTAGTAAACACCGAACAATCCGATATGTGTACACATTATATAGAATAGTAGTAGAGTATGAGGTGGAAGGAGAAGATGTAGCAAAAAAATGACAACTCAAAAGTTAGTCTATGGTATCCTTTGTAAGATAGTTGATGGGCAATCGACGGCGGTGATAATTCTATATATATCCTACTCCCTCACATCATAGACTATCGCTTATTTGCTGACATTTGCATATACAACCATAGATAATCATGCGCAATCCTGTCGGCTTTTCATACAAAAGAACATACCGTATCACATCTCCCTTCACACTTCTTCTCTTTCTCCTAAAACCTGTTGCGTCATCTTATTGTTGGGGAATATACTCAGATCTACTAAAACAAAAACCACTACTTACGAAGTCATTAACATCTTGTGCAACTAATGCATTCTCTGATGTATTATGTCAAAAGATAATCATAACAGCAAAAGAAGAAGAGAATGATATGACATCACCATCACCATCAATCAATCGAGAAAGATTAGGTCAAGCAGCCGTGACAGGTTTAGTGTGGTCAGGTCCCGTTACCCACTATTGGTATAAACTACTTTTCGGAAAGTTAACAATATCAATTAAGGAACCAATTATCGGCTTAGTAGTACAGATCTTATTAGATTCAATTATATTCTCACCGATTACTGTCTCTGGTTACTTTACACTAAGATCGATAATGGAAGGATCGGGAATAGATGGTATAAAGGACAAACTCAGTACTAGATTAGTCAAAACTGTACTCGGAGCTTGGAAGTTTTGGCCAGCTGCAAACATAGTCAACTTTGGATTCATCCCCCTTGAGTTCAGAGTGTTATATATGAACGTGTTGAGTGTGTTCTGGTCGTTTTACTTGACTTATGTCAATGGACAAAAGATTGTATCCAAGAAGATTTGATAATCAATATATACAATGCAATTAATTCATTACTTGGCTGCAAGATCATGAGTATAAACTAGAGCAGATGAAAATCTTTCCAGAGTATGAACGAGAGCTACTGATTCTTGTCTCGACAGTTTGTTTGTCGATTGTGTTTCCCGTTCTTCATCAAGGATGATTCGTAATGCTGTGCCGATTCCTAATGTCTGCAATGTACCCCACAATTTGCAACGATCACATCCTACACACTGCATAATATCTAACAGATGTTTGAACCTGCGCTTCAATTCTAACCGTTTTGCTTCTATGTCTCCACTTGCAACTTCTGAAAAGAGACTTGACTCATCAAACATTATCGGGCATGATTCTACCAGTTTTGTAATCTCAGGTTGTAAATTATGTGTCCACTCTGATAAACTCTCTGCAAAGAATGGATCGTTTATTGGAACTGCTGATGTGATTGCCGAGCCTGCTTTCTGTACTGCTCGCAACATGATCGCAAATACCACATGAAGATTTTCTAATCTATCCTTGTGGTTCAATACCCGATCGTATGCTAGAGAACTATTCTTTCCCCATGTTTTGCACTCTGCAATCCGATCTTTGTCCATCTCTAAACAGTATGAGTGTGCAATGTGTAGACTTATGGAGCTATGCAAGCCTGATATGATTTTGTTGTATACTCGTTGTTCTGTTTCGAGTGTACAGTATCCCGGTGTTGATGTGTCGTCATTTGTATTATCATGATCATCATTCTGTTGAAAGCAATTGTCTTCGTGAATAGCTCTCCATACTTTGTCTGAACTTTGTCCACTATATCCTGTAAATCTCTCTGGATTGAGTCTCAGATCCACCACAACAGCTCTATCTTCATCTACTACTTCATTGTTGTCTAATGTAGAAGATTCTCCATTAAAGAAGAAAGTATCAGCAGAAGTAGTCATCCAACTATCACTAACATGTAAGTCCACAGATGTAACAATCTTATCATCTACATGACCACAATCATCATCATCACTCTCTATTTCTACAACTTCTTTTGGTATCCACTCTGCTTCACTTGCCCAATCTGGCGGTGCTTCACATTCACAAACACCACAATCTCGCAATACACACATTGGACTATCATGCCATAATTCACAACTGCTGCATAGGTCAATTTTAAAATGTGCAAAGAAGGGTGTTGCAACAACTCGCTTTAGAAGTGGATAAACATGATGTAGGTTGGTATCTTCAAGTGTTTCAAATGTACAGCAACAATCCGATATGCTTCCAGTTAAACCTAGCGTAGCTGCAATGGATTGAGTATCATCAACACAAGTACATTCTTGCTCAGAATTTGTAGAATTTAGAGTGGAATTCGATGCATTATCATAATACAATTGTATATCTCTGGACTTTAGGTAATAGATTGATATTGATAGCGATATTATGAATAGTATTGCAACAGTAGATACGAGCCAGACAGCTCTGCAGGGACTAGATTTCTTCATCATATCGCCTCCGTCGATCAATTATGAAATTATGAGAGTATTACTTTTAAACAACACGTGGAATGTCAATTTTCCCGCTGCTCTTTGGCTGGCCTTTTGGCTCTCGACTTTTCTGCCGCCATCCCCAGGCAAGGCAAGTACACATGGGGAGATTGATTGTTCATCTAGGCATATCTTACATAATAAATGAGTATATTGATGAATGGATGCAAGGGCATGGAAGTCCCAGTTAGCTAGTTAAGACTCTTAGTTACGGCATCCTAACATATAGTTACTCCTCTATATTTGCTTATTTACATGTTCTTTTCTCTAAGTTCTGAACAACAGTTACTTTCATCCCATAATATGCTTTTGGCTGTGCTTAGCTCTTTATTCCCCACATGGGAAGACGTGTTGGCTCACAATTAAGGCAACAATAAGACCACTGCAATTCATAAAGGCATGGCAAACAGGTTAGTATTATATTCTGAATTCAAAATATAACGAATATGACACAACACAATAATATTATACTCACTATAATGCCAATGCCTCTGAGAAAATCAACATGATTAACATGCCAACGAATAGCTTATTCTCATCTCCTCCTCCGCCAGTACCCTCATCATCACCATCAAATCCTCCACCACCTTTGTCTGTTGAAAATACAACACTAATATTACTAGTACGATAACCAACACTTCGGACTCCATAATCACCAATAATACCAATACACCCACCGGCTGCTAATCCACTTAATCCACAACATAGTCCAGCACATAAGTGCGCCATACCTGTATAAATTGAATAGACATTTTCTCCTGATCCTACCGCTGGTGGTGGGATATTACCTGCTAGAATAACTGCAATAATCAATCCATATATACCGATAACACCTGCCATAACAATTGGGATTACATTTTTCATTACTGACGATGGATGACGAATGCCTGTGTTTAGTAGCGAAACGCCTGCCTTCCATGTTCCCCACTGAGCGTTTAATTATTATTATTTTGTTTGTTTTGTTCGTATTGTGCATTATATTTGTTTTATAATAGTATGTTTTTAGTGATAAGCAGAAACAACGAAAGCGAAATTATGTGAGCAAATGACTTTTACAAAAAGTGCACATGATATGCACATAAAACAAAATACTCGAAGTCGACCCTCTACCATTTAAAACACACATCAACAGATCAATAATATATCACTAATAACATACGCCAACACTTCCTCAATAAACAAACAGCAAACTTTATCCAACGTCTGCACCAAAATAATTTAACGGTCAATTGCAAATATAAAAACTTACAGCCGATCCCCAATTACTCAATACAGCGCCGGAAGCTACACCTAAATATCCTAAACTTAATGCCCATGATGGACATAGTCCGTATTCGGTCTCGCCGTATGCATAATTATCTCCCATCTTTATTTATTTATTAGGCTCTGCCTGCCTCTCTTTATAAAAAATTGTTGTGGTGCGATACCAATTTTCGACCGCTTTAAAACTTATTTTAGCCCACGAGTACAAGCCTTCAAACTCATCACAAAAGAAGGATAGGATATCATTATTCATTATTGTGAAATATCGTTAGCGCCGACGGTGAAAGGGGAACTATCATATTGGAGTAGTAGTTTGCGATCGATTGATTATTAATTCTCTCTTCTCCTAGAATATCATATTATTATACCAAATTTGCAGAACATAAGTGCACTTAACATTTTCATATATCACTCTATTGCAATACTCAGTCAGTAGATAAACAAACAAAAGAGCATAAGTAGCAAGGGGTACTTATATTAAGATTGTTCATTATAGGACTTGCATTCGGGTGAAGCCTACTAATTAGCATATTATAGTGTAAAGGTCGCCTCTTACATCATTGCAATACATCATCACCATCATATTATTGCAAAATACATAACATAAATACACGACATCTAATCATGGAATCGATTGGAGCGGGCGGTATACTAATGCCATTGTATGCATTGATATCATGGTATAGTCTCTAATACGGGAAAGTATGTACTACCAGTTAGTATAGTTGGATGGATATGGGCAGTCATCAACACATATACCGACCAAGAATTAGATCTCGGTGCTATTACTTTCTTCTTGGTACTAATAATATCATTATATGAGAAATATAAAGGATTATTCACACAAGGGATAAAGTGGTCATTGATCATATCATCATTATTGGTAGCAGCGAATTATGGATTAGTATTTATACTCTGGAAAAGTCTTGAGGAAGCATTTGTATCCAATTCAAAGAGTGAATTGTGGATAGCAATATTTTATTGGTATTGTGTTGCTATGATGTTATTTTGGATTTGTTCATCTGTAAAAACTTACAAGAGGACAATGAGTGAGGAGGGAGGGTATAGTGCGATAGTATACTGATATTGGTAACTTTTGATAGGGAAAAAAGGGATGCCTCTTAACAAGGACAAGAAAAAAGAGCAAATGAAAATACATTGTGATGCTGCATCTCATACACCGCTTCTCATATTTTCAGCACATACTGAATTGAAGTGAGATCGTAGTAGTGCGTACGAATACGTACTTAGTTAGCTGACCCAACATCATCAAGAAGTTAGTTACATGAAGAGAGCCTGTTTCAGCCTGGCAAAAGAGTAGTCTGTCGCCTTGGATAGTAGTTTCTATATATGTAGTAGTACTACCCTAACCAGCAATATGACACGTACATAGCAGAATCTCATGCTAGAGCTGCTAGGCCCATATAACGTCTGTCCTTGTTGTGGAGTTTCATTTCCACAGTGCACTTTCAGATATGTTTTTGACACCATTTAGCGATAAAGAACACTGACACCGCTACCGGAGTTTCCCTAAGAGTTTAAAAAAATGAATGGCTGTGCCGTTGAACTATTGGGTAATGAGCTCTTGAAGTATTGGCTCAGGTTTTCAGAAGTATTGGCTAGTGTTACACAAATAATGTATATATTATGTGAGTATAATTTTTAATAACAACAATTTTATAACCATAACTTCCAAATAGAAGTAAAAATAAAATTTCAGCACCGCTGATAAACAATTGGATACGACTTCAACCGTTACTCAAACTGGCTAAATTAGGTTGACATTCGTGGATTTTGCTCCAAACTACTCCCAGCCACGGAAAACATCTGCTCTTACTTCACCTCATTGAATTTCAATGGCTTTGAATCAGCCATTATGGCAAATAGAGTAGCACGTCCATCAATCTATAACGTCTGGTAAAGTACTCCTTGTATAATATAAAAAGGTGAAGAGTATTATAGTCTTTTTTTAGACGACAACAATTGAAAATTAATTTATATACAATTTGTATCATTGATTAGTATTGGCCAATACTACAATTCAATGTGCATGCCTGTGCAAAGTAATTGCTACCACTCCTACTCAAGACCGTTAACTACTGCTACCAGTAAAACAAGAGCTGTACGATTTGTAATGAAACTACCTCGTTATAATCCTCAACCATCCACTGCCGCCGCGGGGGCATTACGCGGAGATGATCAGAAGAATCTTCATGAGGATGATGAGAAGGTAACTCTTCCACATCCTCCACGACAGCAACAACAACAACAACCAAGGAGGCATTCTGGATCATCAGCCTCTCTTACGAGACGATGTCAATCAGCCAACGCGGTGACACGTACTCGGCCGCGCACATCCTTCCTCCCCGATATGACCAAGAGTCGGTCACACTCTCAAGAACCTTTAAGACGTCGAGTTGGTGGTGGTATCAACAACAAGACAGAGGCCTTACCCATTACCCCCACTGGACAAGCTGCTAGACCAGAGGGTGAAGGTGTAGGTGCATCTGGTGCGAATGTTGATAAGGGTGATTTAACAAGGATGTATGATTATGCTACATGGAATATGTACGAGCGTATCGTCACTGCTAGACGACGTCGATTAGCTAATATTGATCAGGAGACGATATCGTCTACTGCTACTACTTCCTCAAGTCGACGGTCATCAGATGTACCATCTGAATCTTCCTCACCAAGATCGAGCAATCAAGAGGATTCTTCTGGAAGTGTTACTACGGGTCAACAAGGTACGGAGGTAGTGTATACCACCGTACCCACCAAGCAGTCGAGTAGTCGTCCATCTCAGCCACAGTCATCCACACTTAAGAATTCATCAAGTCATGATGATTCGACAATGGCCACGGCTGATGAGACGGATAAAAGTTCTACTGCTAGTTCCTCATGGTCACGGACTGACTCTCCTGCTCAATTCCCTTTCCTTGCTAATGGTAATGGAATAGTACCCTTCCCTTCACTGCAACGTCCGGTGAGTTGTCCACCAAGTGGAGAACACCAAGCTAGTTCAGGTGAAGATGAACATTTCATCTTTCCAATGGACATGTAAATATATTATATTATGGGCTGTACCTTTTTGCCCGACGATATCCTTCAAGATAATGTCCCTCAAGTATTGTAGAAGCAGAGTTGATAGTAGGGGGTGCTAAAGCGCTACTTATATGCTATCTCGAGATTCCTTGCTATTGGATTCCTCGAGAACCCCCTATTTTATTCAACCGTCTACACAAGTTAGAGACCTTTTCATGGAGAAATTTCAAGGCAACCATCCCTTTACCATCCATCCATCCCACACCCATGAAGATAATCACCAAGTTGTACATTTTTTAGAGAGATCTATGTCCGTCTTCGTTACTTATAGAAGGGACTTATATATTGAATTTAGATGAACATCAACCCCCACATTAGGCAAATAGAGCCAGCTAGGCTAAGTTGCTACTTGTACATATACAAACATAATCCGGACCTTAATGCAGTGAAACTTATTCACTGTGCCTTACTTAATAAACTAAAGCGAGTCCGATAACAGATCTAACCTTTCTTCTTTAGTCTAATATACATGTAGATAGACTTACTAAGTGTGCTTGAATGCTATGTGTCCAATCCAGACTGACTTACCCCATTAGATATCCAACTCACCTCCACTCTTGAGTTGGACTTACCTGCTTACAGAGCGAAAGTCAAATTGAGTCAAATAGATTGGTGATCTTTTGAACAGTTGATACGCAACGAGGCGTCCAATATCATCTCGACCACCAGGAATTGCATAAGTGTAGGTAAAGTGGAGTTGTAGTAAGTTTCAACATGAGCGGTAAGGCAGTAGTTAGGCAAGGACATAACAGTTAGGCATCGTATTGATTATGTATTGAAGATAAATTGTAAGTATATACAAAGTATTCTTCTATAGGTTAACGCCTTATATCAAAGAAATCCATTATAGCTGCTTCAGGCACAGCTCTCTCCTTTCCACTTATTCTATCACCTTCCACTGTTAGTATGTTTATAATATCCTCATCGCCTTCTCCGCCTTTGTGTATAATTTCAAGTACCTCTGGAGTGCCGCCCATTACTCCCTTGGATGCGCCGACATCAATTCTCCAAGCCTTTCCATCTAATGCAGAATTAACCTTCTGTTGTGGCGTGTGTCCCATGACCATTCGTTGGACGTCTGCTCCTGATTCTTTCAGTGCATCATTAATCAAATTCTTGGCTTTTGTTGGATTCTTTGGCTCCCTATCATTTGGTTGACTATAATCTCTCATCCATACTGGAGATGAGGCACCAATCCCACCTCCTAAACAATCTGGCATGGTTTTAGAAGCAACCTTGGCACGTTTCTGAGCCGTGGCAATAACTTCCTCAACAGTGTTGAACTCTCCCCAATTATTATTATCTCCATGGTGTGCTTTTAAGATCCATTCACGTGCCTCTTCATTAATCTTACTTATCCCTCCATATATTATGTCGCCATTCTCGTCAACACCATTGCCAGGAGTTAAATGACTTGCAGTTAAACCTGCATGTACAAATACCGTCCGCCCAACCACACACGCTACTAACATATTACCCAACATATTCTCAGCTAATAATCCACCAGGCTCAAAACTAGCCCATCGTGATGGTTCATTACCAGCGAATTGCAATCTCCATCGATTAGATCCATAATTGTAATCAATTCGTGCACCAATTGTCTTTTCAAACTCTTGATTACCGCCCGGATTTGCATACTGAAATAACCCAGCCGCATTCAATGATTCGTGATTACCATATAACAACAATAATGCCCCTCCAGCCTTTTCTGCCTGTCTTGCCAATGTGGCTAATAATCTAAAACATGCTAATTCATCATCACCTCGATCTAATACATCTCCAGTTTGTACACATATCGTTTCACCACCACTCCACATTGGTTCATCATTACTTGAATTTGGATCTAGTATCTCGGCAGTTATTAAGAAATTACGTAACGCATCGATATCACCATGTACGTCACCAAATGATACAATTCGTTGTCCTTTTTTAAGATTGGGACGATAATCATCCTTGCCGATCTGTGTTGGTGGCAATGTATATTGAGATAAGTGATTCTCGTGACAATTTTCGGAGAGCAATGGTCGGAGGGGTGATTTTGGATCAAGTAGTAGTAGTGGATCATCTTCGTCTATATCCTTTGCATTTGTTGGTGTATTATTATCTGATGATTCTGTAGAAAAGAAGTAGAGCGATGTACCCTGTCGTCGGTGAGGTTTTGTGTATCTATTATTATTAATGTATGAAGATATACCATTATAACACAGCCTTTGCAATTGTGATTTGTTTAATACTGGAGATGTAGTGGAGAAAGCAACAGCTGTAAATGGCTGGTGGTGCCGAGTAACAGAAGATCTTACTATCGAACCTCGTGAAAATGAGGATACCAATCTACCACCACTCATTGTACTCAAATAAACCAGCAGAGTTGCTGTACAAAGCCGCATCTGGGGAGGACAATACAAGAGGAGACTAATGAAGTACGCCGATATAGGATATTGGGTACCTATTAGTAGTACTGGTAGGCACACCAACAAAGCAGATAAAATAATGAGGCGGTGGGAAATCGTTAGGTCGCCAAAGATACCTCAGTCAATATCTCGCTGTTACAATAATGAGATTAAATGAGGATATTATAATATATGAAGTGGAAGTTAGATTTGTACGATATGTAGGTAATTTACAATGAATATAGAAAGGGATAGCAGTAATGATGGTGGTGAATCAAAAACAACTGACGAAGATACAGCCGACTATATCTCAACAGAGTTGGATGAAATTGTTTGGAGACAAATCAAGTGCAATGATCCATCTATTGCTTCTGTCTTTATGTGCGGGCAAACACTTGATGACTATCCGTACGAAATAGATTGGAGAAATGAGGGGTATTGTATTGGATCGAATACTCATATAAAGGAGCTATATGTGTTCCGATGGAATGCACCAACATATGAACAAATATCACCTGAAGACCAACAAGATCATTCTCAGTTTTGGAGAGCTTTGTCTCAGAATAGATCAGTTGAACACTTGCGTATCGATCATAGTAGACTCTTTCAAGGAGATTGGTTATCTTTCTTTGATAATATTAACCTGCGCCGCCTTCAGCTATCCAATTGTCTAGATGTTGCTGGCCATAGTAATCCATCTATGGTTTTATCAATTTTGAAAAGATGTTCTTCTTTGCAACAAGTCAAGCTTTGTCATCATAACATAGAGGGTATAGTGGGAGATCAGATATTTGATAATCTTAGTGAACAAAGTCTTGTGAAACTTTCTCTGGATAATTGTCAGATTGGAGATATCGTACTGGTTATCAATCACTCAGCAACTTACTTCAATCCTCAACATGTACATTATCGGACCTTGATATTGAACAGTGCAGTATCAATGATGAACGAATTAGTATATTGGGAGTAGCGCTTAAGCAAAACACGACATTAAAGAATCTAAGGTTTGGAGGAAATAAGTTGATCACAAGTACAGGATGGAGTACACTATTTGCCAGTCTGCAGACTTCCAAAAGATTGAACCATCTTGATCTTAGTGATAGCTTTTATCAAAAAGGCATTGATGATGAAGCAATCAATGAATTGGGTTGTATGTTAGTTAATGGATGCACAAAGGTATCCCTCGATCTCAATGGCAATAGGGCAATCACACAAATTGGATGGAAGGCATTTTCTCATGTTTACAACAACCAGGAGTTGCAATCGAAGAACTCTTGTTACTTTATAATAACGGAATGACACGCGAAGGATTGAATGAGCTGGGAAATGCATTAAAATGCAACACAACATTAAAGACTTTGGATCTTAGCGGGTCTATGTCAATCAACCCCACCGATTGGGATGGATTTCTATCAGTTCTAGTAAACTTCAATTCAACTCTCGAAAATCTTCGTCTTTGGCATAATTACTTGGATGATGAATCATTACCAATACTAGCCAACTGGTTGGTTCAAAGTGGGAGAGTTAAATCTCTTCAACTTTCATTCAACCATGAAATTACAGCTGAAGGGTGGCTAAACTTCTTCACTGCTCTACAGCAGATCCCCAACTTGACATTAGAGGAACTTGATATAAGTGATAATTTTATTGACGATGAAGTGGTACTCGCTTTACTCAATGCATTGAATAATATGATTTGTTTGAAGTCACTTGCGATAGGATCCGCTGGTGTTACTGTCCAGGGATGGCAAATACTTACACAATTCCTCGGAAGTGATAATTGCAAATTGACAAAGCTGGATTTCTATGGTGATAATGTAACAGATGATGTAGTTGTTACTGCTGCCATTGCCTTGAGATATAATAACACTCTACGAACATTGTCAATGGGTGAAATCCGTGACGGGGGAAGTGCATGGAGAGAAATGTCTAACACCATTTGTAACCCATCGAGTATTGAAACGGTGTTATCATCTAACCACACTCTTATAGACCTTTCTGAGAATTTAGGACTTGAGTGCTTATTGCGGCTGAATGCCTTGCCGTCGAAAAGGGAAGTAGTTCGTCAGAAGATCATTCAATATCATATGTTTCCACGAGGGTACTTTGATGACGAAACGTCCTCCGAGACTCCTTCGGTTGTTAATGTGGATGCATTTGTTGGTATGGAGCTGAATGTGCTGCCTACTGCTATATCTTGGATAGGTAGAGATGATATAGGATTGTCGGTTCTTTACAGATTGTGTCAAAGTTTGCCCGAATTATTTGAATCTAATCTGAAAGTAGGCTGGCGTGGCAAGGGTTAATAAGAGAGGAATGTTCATGTGTTGAGAATACAATGCTAAACACCAATCCTTTATGGACCTATTTTGTTTTAGATTTACACACGACATACTCAACCCAATCTCAAAATCAAATGAACACCACTACTAGTATCAACAATATCACTTAACTGTCCAACTCTTAAACCAAACGAAGCCTTTTCAAAAGCAGGTTGCATCTTCTTCCTACCAAAGTAACCCAAGTCACCACCCCGTTTAGCACTTGAACAATCACTTTCGGTCTTTGCCAATTCTTCAAATGTTGCACGTAATTCCTTCTTATCACCTTTGGACTCATTTAATACTGATAGTAATTCACGTAAATCACTAATTGCTTTTTCTTTTGTATCTGTAATCTTGGGATTTCGCCAGCTTGCTGGTCGTCTAGATCCACGATGTTTCTTAAGTATATGTAGTACACGTACCTCCTTTGGATCATGAGATGATGATGAATGATGTCGATCACGTTTACTACCACTGTTACTACGACGTAACTTTTGATCCTTTTCACTACTACTAGATGTTTTGGCACGTTTTTGTGGTGGTGCGGGTTCATTCTTCTTCTTATCGGGTGAGGTAATGTCTGAGGCACCTCGTTTTAATATACTTTGTACAGCCATAGCTGCAGCAGCGGCAGTAGCATTTAGACTTTCTTGACTAACTGCAGCACCGCCATTGTCAGCGACAGCCTGCTGACTATCCATTACGGGAGCTGCAACAGCAGTGGGATATTCCCATTGACATAAGCCTGTATCTTGATTAAAGTAATAAAAGTTACCAGGTGATGATATACTAGGTTTTAAATACCAGCCAGCTGGTAATGCATCAGGTGGTGGATGTTGCTTTAGCATTAGTGTGGTAGATTGAGCAGTAGTAGCGCCACCACCGGCCTCTTGAACTAAATTTGCAATGGCATTTACATCAATTTGATTATTGTTGTTTGTATTTGCGTTTTCTGTAGGTTGCGAAGATGGCTCTTCTTTCATTACCTCGTCGTCATTACCAAATAGGTCGTCTTCGTCATTATCTGCCATGATAGCCCGGTGTTATTTAGATATCCTTTGTCTACAATCAATAACACTCAACCGGAATAACACGGACAACTTGAGAAAAATTATGAGAGTGTATTTTTTTATGCACAAGATGTGTACTCTTTCAAAGATGATAATATTTACTTCCTATTATCTGTGCTTAATCGATATATATTCATTATACAGCACAGTGAACACAGTGTTAGGATATGATGTCTTTAGAGATCAGTGTTAGTTTATTTCAATTGGTAAGGCGTGTGACGGATACCGTTCAATCGCTAAAGTTATAAGTTGAGCATGTGTGATTTAATACTGTGTGAGCATCCTATTTATTATTTGCAACTTTAGCGTGTTTAAAGCATATTATTCCATACGTGCAAAAGCTTCAATAACTCTTACCCCTTCATCATTTTGAAATACGATACTTTACTTCTTTAACAATGTCTTCTCCGGTCACATTAAATGTCGGCGGTACCAAGTTTATCACTTCCGCGTCTACATTAACAAATAACTCTGCATACTTTGATTCATTACTATCAGGTAATTGGGCTGATTCTCAAAATGAAATCTTCCTTGATCGGAACCCAATCGCATTCGCAAAACTATTAGATTATATGCGTGACAATATTATTAAAGTTGAGGATATTGATACTCATGTATTAACTTGGCAGAGTTTTTAGGTATTGAGAGGTTGATATTAGCGATTAAGATTCGGTGGTATATCAATATTGGTAGAGGACAGTTTTTTGAGGGCGATGAACAAGATGAACGAATTGCAGAGGCATTTGATAAAGAGTATGGTGGTATATCAAAAGCCATATCCACTGGGTTATTTCCTTACTTTTGTAAACAAGATGATATCAATTGTGAGAAGAATTTGGTTGTTGTATCAACACATAATTTTTCAAGCCGCCTTATAATGTACCCTGATGCAATCCAAATTACTGAGGCTACTAAACCTCTAGTTAGTGTTCAAGGAAGAGAAGATTTTTCCCCGATTCTTGATGCTGGAAGAGGTGGTATTGTGGGTGCTCTAAATTGGCTTCAACAAAATGGGTACACAACATATGAAGAACAAATGAGTCGTACTCATGATTGGGGCGAGCAAGCTACTTTTTCTCGCAGAAAACACAATGCTATGACATGTAATGCAATTGAGATTTTCGTCCCGTCTGAAGATGAAGAGCAACCCAATCCTAATAAGCAATTTGCACTGCTTCTAGAGGACACCGATGAAGATGAGCATGTAATTATTGCACCTGCTCAGTTTAGTGAGATTCCAAGTGTCAGAGAGGCAGAGTTTGGATGTAAGGTAATTAGACCCCCACGGGATGATGACAACAGATGCTTGGTAGGATGGCTAGAAAGGAATGGTTTCATTACTCATGAGAAGACCTACGACGAAATTTTCAGCTGCTGTATCAAAAGATTTGTACTAAGTTATTACCCAGAGGACAATGGTAAACAAAAGGGTAGACTTTACTCTCGCAATATCCAAGACACAACATAATGATGAGATAATCTACTATAGAGCATGTTACAGTTTGATATACAATTAGTTTTACTTCATTTGACTGTTGTAAATGAATATAATTGCATAGAAATGACAAGCGATATCTAGTATAATAATGAAGGCAGGCTTTCCCTTTCCCCTCAAAGATAAAATCATCTCGAATATTTTGTACGAAGGGTATACTTTTCTATTGATACCAATATATTGAATGATGTTCGTGTATAACCAGCTATGGAAAAAAAGATATAAGATGTACATTCTTCTAGACTTTCAAGGCAATATCTATCGTTAGTGCGCTACATCCTCGTGCTAGCTCCCCCATTAGTGTTAGGTATCCTTTAGGATACCAATGCCGACGATTTTTACTCAATGACTCATCATCTTGATATGTATATGTTAGTACGAATATACAAAAAAGTAAAATACGTATATTCGGCCTTCGAATACGCAAAATGACACGATAAATGCAATTATTTATATTCGTACTATGAATTGTCTACAACTATGGATAATCGGATTACCATGCCAATCATTATCAGATACGAATATACAAATATAGATTGCTTCAGCAAGTCTATATATATGTATTCAATTATACATATTCGACAGCGAATATCAACGAATATGGCAAGAAGCAAAATACATTATTGTGATACGCCATCATCCATAAACTATTAACGAATATATATCATTAATATTATTAAGGTGAGCAAATACATAATATCACTTCTTTCTTCTATTGCAATACTTACAATACTTACACAACTATCGAGCAGTTCTATGCACATGCTACTTCAACAGTATCAATAACATGACATCTATTGCATCATTAGTTAATGAAGAGGAAAGTGTGTATAGTGCCGTATCTGATTATGATGCTGACGCTACAGTCTCATTTGATATACTCCAGGCGGCTAGGGAAGAAGCACGAGAGGAGGCACGTGCTGAATTATTGGTAGTGAAGGAAGAATTGGCAACCGTTCAAAATAAATTAGTGGTTGCACAAGAAGAATTAGAGAAGGCACAAAAACTACTATCCCTACATATCAAACGTGAACGTGCTTACTTTAATATGCTCGGAACTGTCAAATTCGTCATGAATATCATTTTGAGTGTTATGGGTATTAAATCATTTCAGTAGTGAATGAATGTCGAAATAATGGTTAGAGTATGTTACAAGTATTAATTGTGTTGAGGTATTGTGTGGATAGGGATGAGTCTAACACATTAGTAAACAGACAATTATTGGTATATCTTCCAATTTTAATAACATTAGTTTAGTTGACAACGTTATGTAGTCTTAGTTTAGTTATTCACTAGCTGACAAAGTAACGTTATGCAGTTTTAGTCATTCACTAGTTGATGAAGAAGCAACGTTATGTAGTCTTAGTCATTCACTAGTTGACAAAGTAACGTTATGCAGTCTAAAACGATCTACAGTATATTCTTATATTAACCAAACCTAGCACCATAACAGAATCCCCTATACAAATCATAACTACTGGACAGCACAACACCCCAACATAATACGTATCCTTCTAAGGTAAAAACTTATCATCATTGCAGTTTATGCAGTTCTTATTCAATCCACCGTGGCAGTGAGATCCACAGATACGTTTCGCAACAAAACACGCACACTTTCTAGTCATGCAATTGCCTACTTTGCATCCACACCTGATCTTCTTTCCTTGACCACCTACCATTGATGTCGAGGAAGCCGCCGTTCTCTCAGTAATTTTAGCCAACCCACGCCATGACTTATACACGTTGTCCAAACCCAATGTCAGACGAGAGCCGTGAGGCACAAGGTTAATACTACTCCGATCATACAAAGGGATAAGAGGGCCTTTGGCACAGGCAAGCCTATACTTAGGTGCGGCATTGCCACGGTATCGAACCACTTCAACAACAACAAGTGTCAATACTCCACCATCCACCTTTGTACGGTCTACATCTGCTAGGGGGATCTGGACAATACTTCCCTCCTCAACTTCCCCCGCTACCTTCTGTGCACGTAACTTCATTGAACGGCCTTGATGCATTTGCTTGTTGAGTGCATCCTCCCTCATCTTCTTGCGTGTTGGTGACACGTTTAGATCTTCCTCATTAGCATCATGTAGATCCTTCCTCTTGTTAGCGGCCTGCTTGGCATCGTTGAAGTGACGTTTTGACGGGGGCTTATATAATTGACCCCATTGTGCAATAGGACCGCTGTCATCCGTTGCCGTAATGTTGTCCAGCTCAGCTTCCCCGAACTCATCAATAACAGTCCACACAAACTGACGTTTCTTCCTAATGATTACTCGACGCCATACGTTGTCTTTCTCATCGCAATCAACGATGGCAAACGTTGACCGAAGAGAAGCATCAATCAAGTCTTGTGCAGTGGTAACTTTGCCACTGTTGAACAACGTATTGAGCCACATATGACGGGTATTACTACAATCATCAGCATCTTCAGACGTTGGGAGATATGCCGCATCCTCAGATTCATCTTCCATATTGTTACCTTGAGTTGCAGTACTTGTTTCGGCCACCTCTTCTGTAGTACGCAGTTGAGGTGATGTGGCCGGAGGTGATGTGGCCGTATCATCTTGAGTCTGACCAAGACTGACAAGAGATTGTGCTGCCGCATTCTTCTTTGCTGCACTGTTAGGGGGAGCTGGTAGCTTACGACTGTCTTCTGCTCCATTGTCAGGACAACCCAACGTATCATACTCGTTGGTATCGTCCTTTAACAATGAAGCTGTCCAACGTTGCATCTCATTGTCCTCGGTAGCATTGTCGGAAGTTGTTAAGGTGTTGTTAGCTGCAGCAACGGATTTGGCACCAGGAGGAGCAAGAGCAATAGAACGGCGATTATCCAACTGAGATTGCACAATAGCAGAAGGGAGCGGTCCGTCTTGAGAAACATTGAACACTGCTCGTAGTTGAGATTCGGTTTGAAGCGATTCAATCACTGATCTATCTAGAGGGAGGTTTGCCAGACCAACGCCTATAGAGGATACGGCATGGGACAATAAATGTGTGAGTAACGCTGATACTTACTAATTCATATAAACAGTATACATATAAAGATAACTCACGAGGATTCTGCCCATACAAGAGCCTATACGGGATATCACCAACGGCACGATGGGTTTGAGTAAGGATTTCCCATTGTACCATTTTAATTCCTACCGACCACGCTTTGCTGTTAGTCTGAACCATCCAGTTGCCAAGCTTTGTCTCCACAGTTCGATTAAGCCGCTCTTGCCCTCCATTTGTTTCAGATTTACGGGGATTTCCCCTCACAAGAGCACACCCCGGCCAAAGATTCTTCAACTCGCTGATAACACCGTCCAAATACTGTTGTTTGTTGATAAGGATAGGAAGAGATGAGTAACATAAACAAACAATTTACATTGGCATAGTGAATACATTGCTTACTTGATCATCAATGTTGACAAACTTTGCCCTCCCACTTAGAGCAGTCTGACCAAACTCACTCCCATTATCAGCTTGGAGAGTAGCAGGTGGTCCCCACATAGTAAAGATGTTGAACAGTATCCAAGCAACGGCACGAATCTCTTTCGTTGCCAAGGCATAAAGAAGTGGTGCCTTGATACCGTGGCAATGATATCCTAAGATATATTTGAACGGACCATCGGGCATAGACTGCATATCGATGATATCAATTTGGCAACGTGAATTGAATCCAGGTGTGAAAATAGGTGTATGACCAGCTTTGGGCTTCTTCCTTGTCTGCTGCCTAATACAAACGGGGCAAGTGGCACATAACAAATCCGTTGCCCATGCAGGAACACTCTTCCCATACTTCGCCACAACTGCCTTTTTGAATGTCCTTGCTTTAGGGTGACCTGTCTTACCACTACCTTCTGTCCCTGTATGAAGAGCAATAATGTTGTCGTATACATTATCACGGTGTAGCACTTGCTGGCATTGATCCAATCCTACAATCTCTCCTTCCTTACTAACACCCTTGAAACTGTAGACTAGCATTGGCTTTTCAGTACCAACAACAATCACATCATATGTCTTAGCCCAGTCATATGCTTGCGGATACTTTTTTTTAAGTTGTGATTTAGTAACGGGAGGGTTAGACTTCTTACCAGCCTCTAATTCCAATAAAAAATCAATCTTTTGCTGGTGGGATTGTACTTTCATGGGCCCCGCTGTATCATCCATGTTACTTAATCTTTCAGCCATCAATTCATTGAATTGAGTACGATGATGTTTTTTCATCTCCGGTGTTAACACAAGAACGGTTGAACCTATGGATGACATAATTATCTAGTAAAACAATAATTGCAAAGACATATGAGTAATTTAATAGCTAACAATACAAATATAATCAATGTACACTTACGTTGAGTTATTGGTTATTATATGTTGGTACTGTTTTGCGTTGTTGCAATGGTTAATAGTTTTGTGTGGTATTTGCAATATGTTTTGTTATGTGTATGTGGTGTAGTTATTTAGTCTATTTGTATATTGGTAGCACTCAATATACAAAATGGGCTGGTGTATCCTGTTATGTATATTGGGTGCTACCAATATATAGAATGAAGATGAGTTTGGGCATATTAGAAGTTTTGCTACGATTATGTATATTCGTTCTTCAAATATACGTATTTTACTTTTTTGCGTATTCGTACCAACATATATATTTGATGGTCTCCAAGCCGTAGAGACGGTGTTTATTACTTGGTTGTTGGTTAGTGGTAATTTATTTGTTGGAGAATCCAGTATCACTGCAAAATAACAGCGAGATACTGCTAGCCTTCTCACATTATTTATAATAAATGAAAAGCAGACATAAGTTTGTTCTCCTTCTCCTCTTGCAATACTATCACACCCACTACATCTACGCTTTTGTATCTACGGCTTTCTCCAATCGTCCAATCTCATCATCAAGTCAAATGGTGGCATTACCAATAACTTCTGAGGAGCCTGGTAAACTCTTGAAACAACGATTGGTAAAGGGGGGTATTGTTACCTCATCTAATATTAAGATATGTACTGAATATGAATCATCTGGCGATAGCTCTGTGCATGTTAAAACATTAGTATGGGAAGTTTCATATACCCAAAATAAAGAAGCATTAGTTGATGACGACAGCAGCAATACAGTATTATACATTGTTACAGCACAGAAAATGTCAGACAGAGTTGATATATCATTGTTACAAGAATGTATATACAATGATCAACAGTTGAGTTCCAAACTACTTCCTGAGCATCATTCCCATATTTCTATATCAATGGCACCAACAGAGACGGCAGAACAGTTGACAGGCTTTAAATCTGGTTGTATGTCACCCATTGGGCATACTATCCCAATGAAGTTGTATGTAGAAGAATCAATTGTCGATTATGATGTTGCAAGTATTGGTAGTGGAACCTTGGGACATTCTCTTGAACTACCTATGAAACAACTCTTGAATGTTGCAGAAAGTAATAAGCATGGAGTACTCGTAGGGAAGTTTCAATCATCTAGGTCTGAATCTCCATCGTCAGTTATCACTCCTCAAACTAATAATGATTACAAGTTGAGAAAAGAAATTAGAAGGCGAGCATCAGAACCGAAAGATAGATTGAAACAGTACAGATCTCTGACTAGTATTGAAGATAAAGCGCAACTATTACGGACTACTTTTCGAAAGAAAGGTCGTGTAGATGCGTCGAAACAGCTTATCGATGAGGCAATAAGAGTCGGTGAATTCCAAAGCCTAATGCTGACATATGGCACAGTAGGGGTTAACAAGAATGCGCTGCATCTTTGTTCTTGGAAAGGGGATTTCGAAGCAGTCAAGTATATTGTAGAGATGTCCAAAAAGCATTACCCTGAGTTGGATATAATCAATACTATATCCAAGTCAGAAGGGAACTATGGCAAGACTCCTATCTTCTACGCCTTGACACAATGTCGTGAAGATGTTGTTAGGTATCTCATAGCTGAGGGGGCAAGCTTGTTGATTGTGAACAACAAGGGACAAACACCATGTAGTATTGCAGTCAGTCATTTAAATGAAGATGCTTGTCAATTCTTGTATAATGTTGAGGCGGAACAGTTGAGGAACGGGGGAGAGTTTGTAAACTATCGTACTACCCATTCGGATTCAAAGCTATATGGAGACCTAGATCCGTGAGTACTATGCCAAGCAATATGCTTCACTTTTGCCTAGCGTTGAACACATGCTCATCACATCTTTGTCTTCTCCTCTCTATCAGGCGCTTCGATATTGATTCTAATAACATGGGAGATGATATCTCAGAGCAACTCAAAGAGTATAGGGAATCTATTGCCAATGGAGCCAGTGGCTGTCATCAAGGTATACCCACCAGCTTTTCACCTCGTAGCCTCAGACCAACAGTTAGATGGTGGAAAAGAGAAGATAGGTCGTTGGAGAATGCAAACAAAGAGGGTTCTGCACAACTTACCTTTACTCAATCTCGTGTAAGTTCTCCCAAAAAGGTCAAGGCTAATGAGCAAAAAGTACTACTGGACATTGATTCGTTAGATCCGTTGACTGTTGAACAAGTTCTTTGTTCACAATCTGCCACTGATGAAATCAAAATCATGGTAGATGGCTTGGCATCGATAAGAGTACTTGAAACAGAAATTGATCGTACAATACATCATGCCAAGACACTAGCAGAGAGTGCAGACTATACAGTAGATGAAGTTGTGTTAGAGTGTGTATGGGGTCTAGATGCTGAATGGAAACCGGGCAAAAACTGTGGCAGTGACAATCCTGTTAGCACATTACAGTTGAGCACACAGAGATACTCATTCCTAATTGACTTACAGTGTCTTTGTCAATCCTTACACCTTGAAGACTCATGTGACGAATCGGTTCAAAGTGAGACAGAGTTGGAACTGAATAGGGTTCTTTCGAAGCTATTTCAAGATTCAAATACTCCTATAATTGGGTTTGGTGTACTGGCAGACCTCGGCAAGATGGCAGCATCGTTTCCACATATGCCATGCTTCTGTCTTTATAATGGAGTTATCGATTTACAGAAAGTATCATCAATTGTACTACCCAAACCAGACGCTCAATTTGCATCAAGTTTACAAAAGACAGTGGCACTGGTTCTTCAAAGAAGACTACTCAAAGAACAACAATGTTCTGATTGGACGACAAGGCCTTTATCATCCGAGCAGATTGAGTATGCAACGTTAGATGCAGCTGTACTTCCATATCTATTGAAGCAAATAATGGGAGAAAGTGTACTCGAAAGATACAATGGTCAACTTTTCAATGAGCATCCACATCTCACATCCAATATCCGCTTTACATTCTTGCAAGATACCAGTGAGCCAACTGGAAGTGAAAGAGTGCTCTGGGAGATCCCGATGGGCAAGGTGACAAGTCTGTTCTCAAAACAGCTATCTCGTCAATGCTGGCCTGCATCTTCTCAGTCCATCCCTGACTTCCCAACAAAACGGGTGCTTCCAGTTGAGCCTCTAATACCTACCATGACTAAGAAGGAGCGTGCTCATGTGCGAAAAGTAGGCACAGGAAAGCGACCAAAACCAGTGCAACTGAGAGATCTGACAGGAAAGCTTGATGATCTTCCTCAAGTCGGAACTGTGATGGGATACACAAAGGATACTTGTGTACATCGAGTAGTTGGGTATGAATTCATTAACGCTCTACCTGAACGTACTCATATTGGCTTCAATCGGAGATCAGGGGTGAGCGAGATGACAAACTGCTATGTGTTGTTCTGCAATTTTGGAGGTGTCTATCGATCTACTTCAGGTTTCTTGAAAGAAGGAAGAGAGTTTAGATTCAATCTTAAACCAAACGACAAAGCAGCAAAATCAAGTGAGAAGTCACTATATGACTTCTACTCTTCGTGGCGGCAAGAGGTGTTTGATAAAAAGATATTGCTTTTTGCCAGAGGAAGCACCAAACACAAGTATTTATATTGTGGCAAATGCGAATACAAGGGAATCTTCCCAACAGAAGATGAATCAATGGATCTACACTTGAACCTTATCAATTATTCGGAGGTTGTTGGTGAAAATGAGTCCGAGGAATTCTCCGAGCTTGTTCAGATAGGTGCTGCACAATATCCTTTTATAGAATCAAAGCCTTAGTTGAAGTACTACTTATTACTAGTTGTTCTTTATTAATGCTCTAGTCCTTCTACCATTACCTTCAGTAGTCCTTCAGGGTCGTCCACGTGTACCCAATGTCCTGCTTTATCTAACGTATGTAAATGTAATCTATCTCTGAACGAGGGTATTGATTCCAACTCTTTGATAATCTCCTCACTCCATGACTTATTTCTACCCGCCATTACTAATTGCACAGTTGATTTCTTCTTCTTCATATCATCATCATTAGAAGATGGATGTGTAACATCATGTATCATCTTTGTAAAGTCTTGCTCGGAGAAGTTTTGCACTAGTTCATTGGCAATATGCAAATTGAAGATCCATTCCAATGCATCATCACCATTATCTCTAAGATTCGTTGCTATCCATTGTGCTATGGCCTTATTCATCTTGTGTTCCTTTACTAGTGTATCTATTAACCAAGTTTTAGATGGTATAGGAGTAGGTAAGGATGATATTGCGTTTAAGACACCATGAACTGACGGATCAGCCTTTCCTGGAACAGAGTCTAAAATCCACGTTTGCCTTGGTGCTTCTATCTGTTGAGTATTATCCGTTGTGCATAGAGTATGACTATATTGCAAAGCAATTCGACCTCCCAAAGAATGTCCACAAATAACTGTAGGACTATTCGTTCCAGTCAAGCCAAGTGGTTTAAGTGTATCTTTGATATCTTCAACACATGAAGTGAATGTGTGAGGTTGTTCAAAGTATAATGAATCGGACGTCGAGTTTCCATGACCTCTAATATCTAGAAGTAATGCATTATAATTGGATAATTGTTGCGTCA